>Ga0102883_1000972_pt1 | contig 10425 bp, 7 predicted proteins | sample Colrivmet1549B02_FD_94877 | JGI IMG/M metagenome (GOLD analysis project Ga0102883, IMG submission 94877) | Estuarine microbial communities from the Columbia River estuary - metaG 1549B-02 | ecosystem: Environmental > Aquatic > Marine > Intertidal zone > Estuary | place: USA: Columbia River... | reverse complement strand
TGGGAACTCCAGGGCAATGTCGTAATCCGCACAGGGGATCGTAAAACATTGCGAACTCAATCCCTTTTTTGGAATCGGGAAGAGGGTAGAGTCTATGGCGATAGCTGGGTTGAAATTCGCGAAGAGGGTCAAACCTTAAGTGGCACCGGCTTCGAGGCCCAGGACGACCTATCGACCTACAGCATTTTTGAAGTGTCCGGCAGCGCGGACAGTAATTAAAAGGTAATTTTGAACCATGAAGCCAGCTCGCAGCCTTAGAACAATGGAGTGGATGTATTATGTCGTCGCCGTACTCTCGGCGGAATCTGCGTGGTCTTTGCGCACAAGCGATCCAACACGTGCGCTCTTATTCGTTGGTTTTGTGATTCTTGCATTGGGCATGGCCTACTGGCGCCGACGCCAACGGATTCGGAGTAGCCAAGAATCCCAATCATGAGTGCCATCATCCTTTTGGTGGCGCTGGTCGCATCGGCATTCTTTTCTGGGTCTGAGATTGCGTTTTTGTCGGCCAATCGCCTTCAACTTGAAATTGACCTCAAGCGCAAAACGATTCCGTTTTGGGTGACCCATTGGATGCAGCATCCTCAGCGCTTTATCGTCACGATGCTCGTTGGTAACACGCTTGCGCTCGTAGTGGTTGGAGCCCAAACATCTCAACTCCTTCATCCGTTCCTGCTTAAGTTTATGCAGGTTCCGCTCGCGGTACTTACGGAAACGCTCGTTTCTACCATTGTCGTATTGTTCTTAGCAGAGTACATCCCTAAGGCGCTCTTTCGTGAGCAAGCCAACGCTGCGTTTAAGTGGGTTGTGGTTCCTTCTGGAATTTTCTATATTCTTTTCTGGCCAATCACATGGCTCTTGGGTCACTTTAGTGCCTTCATTTTGAGACGATTGGGTGCTGATCCACAGTCAGCTCCGTCTGCACGGGTATTTGGACTATCGGACCTCAACCATTTGGTAGATGAAGCGAGCCAACAGCACATTCAAGAACCTGAAGTTGAGTTGTTTCGCAATGCGCTCGACTTTGCAGAGGTCAAGGTGCGCTCGTGTATGGTTCCTCGACCTGAAATTGTCGCGGTGCCGTTGAGCATCAGTCTTGAGGACCTCAAGTCGACGTTTGTAGCGACGGGCTACAGTCGATTAGTTGTGTACCGCGAGAGTTTGGACGATGCCTTTGCGTATGTGCATCAGTTTGAACTGTTCAAGCAGCCTAAGAGCCTGCGAAGTGTGCTCACGCCATTGTCGTTTGTACCTGAAGCGATGAATGCTCAAGATGTCTTTCATCAATTGATTCGCGAAAAGCGAAGCATGGCCCTTGTTGTCGATGATTTGGGCGACTTAGTCGGAATACTAACCCTCGAAGACATCATCGAAGAATTGTTCGGTGAAATTGACGACGAACACGATCAAGACAGCCTAGTGGAGCAAGTGCTCGGTGAGGATGAATACCGCCTGGATGCACGACTTGAGGTTGATTACCTCAACGATGCATATGGATTTGAGTGGCCTGAGTCCGAACGATTTACCACCCTGGGGGGATTAATCACGGACCTTGGAGGCAAGTTGCCCGAGCCCGGAGAGGTTGTAGTTGTCGGCCCTTGGCGGCTTGAAGTTGAAAGTATGGAAGCACAGCGCGTCAAACAGGTTCGCGTGCGGCGCGATGACTAAATAAGTGCGTCGCCAACCGGTTGCTAATTTGTATATTCGCGACCTTATTTACACAAGGTATGGGACTTTTTGAAGCTATTCGCAGCCGCTCAGGCTTAGTCGTGTCAGTAATCGGTATTTCGCTGATTGCCTTTATTTTGACAGACTTTTTAACCTCAGGAAACGTGCTTTTTCAAGGCGACAAAGACGCCGTCGGACGCATTGATGGCACGAAAATATCCTACATCGAGTTTAACAAAGATGTAGAAGAGCTTCGCCAAAATCCACAATATGCTCAAGCATCTCCGCTCCAAATCAGTGAAATGGTGTGGAACAACCTCCTCAATGAAAAGCTATTGGTCGAACCCATGGCAGAATTGGGATTTGTGGTGACCGACGAGGAGTTACGTCGTGTAATCGAGTTGAACCCTTCAGTTCAGCAAATGCCAGGTCTTCAAGATCCGAGCACCGGCGCCTTTCGCCCTGACTTATTGCGCAGTGCACTTCAAAACTTGCGCGACCAGCGCGAGCAGTCTCCTGAAGCTGCTGCCCAGTACGAAAGTTGGGTAGCGTTTGAGAATGACATCAAGAACCAAAGCCTTAGCAACAAAATTTACGATGCGGTTTCTGCGGGAATGAGAATGCCCCTATCTCTTCAGAACGCACTCAATTCGCGGAATAACCGCCAAATTCAACTCGAAATTGCCTCCATGTCGGTATCTGAAGTCTCTGACAGCAGTGTCGAGGCTACCGACGCCGACTACAAAGCGGTGTACGCTGAGTACCAATCGAGTTTCAAGCTTACCAAGCCCGTTCGCGATGGCTTCGTGGCGGACTTTCCTCTTATTCCAAGCGATGAAGATTTGGCCAAGGTGAAACTCGAATTGAGCACGTTAGCTTCGGACTTCGGTGCTTCTTCGGACGACAGTGCCTTCGCTGCAGCGAACAGTGACGTTTTTTCAACCCCAAGTCTACGTCCAGAGTCTACGCTTAATCCCACAATCCTTGAGGCGATTCAAGGTATGTCCGTGGGCTTTGTCGGTGGGCCTATTCAAGATGGCGATTCCTACCGACTCGTAAAGGTGATGAGCCGAGCTTCGCTACCTGATTCGGTTCGCGCAAAACATATCTTGATTGGTTACGCCGGTTCGGAACGTTCAAGTGCCCAGCGCAGTTACCAAGATGCGAAGAAACTAGCCGATAGCCTGCTCACTGCAATCAAGGGAGGAGCGTCCTTTGCCGCTGCCAGCGAAGCGTTGAGCAGTGACGTAGTGGCAGCATCTAAGGGTGGTGACCTGGGCTGGTTCAAACCAGGAATGATGACGCCAGCATTCGAGCAGTTCTGTTTTGAGCGCCGCACCGGAAGCTTTGATATGGTAGAGACCGAGTTTGGATTTCACCTCGTAGAGGTTACGGGTCAAAAGGGTTCGCGTCCAGCTGTTCGTTTGGCCGAGATTGTTCGCCGTATTGACGTGAGTCCGGTGACCGAGCAAAAGATCTACGCTCAGGCTAGTGCCCTAGCCAAGGCCATCCAAGAGGGCAAAGAGCCCCAAGCGGCTGCGGCCCAACTTGGAGTTTCAATGCTTCCTGCTCGCAATGTGACTGCAACCGATGCTTCTGTAATGGGGCTTTCGGACGGTCGCGAAGTGGTCCGTTGGATGTTCAACGAAGACCGTGAGGTTGGCGACGTGAGTGTCGTGAACAATAACTATAAGTCCTACTCGGTCGTGTACGTGACTGGGGCCTTTGAAGAGGGTTACAAGCCTCTTGATGCGGTTAAGGATGACCTTAAGGCACTTGCTCTGAATCGCGCCAAGGTTCGCGTGCTGGCCGACCGGATGGCTAAGACCAAACAACTTAACTGGGCTCCAGCTAACGTCACTCTTGCCTCGCCATTCTTGACCAACGGACGTGAGCCCAAAGTAGTTGGTATGGCTGCCGGAAGCAAAGTTGGAACTCAGTCAGAGATCATCGAGGGCAGCAATGGAGTTTACCGATTTAAAGTGGTAAATACCTTTAATTCTGCGGCCAATTTGACTGCTGCCGACATGGCTGCCGAGAACAATCGTTTAGCTGGCAATGCTCAGCGAATGCTGCTTCAATCGTTGTTGGGATCCGCGAAGGTTAGCGACAACCGCGGTCTGTTCTACTAGACGGCGAAAAGCCCTTAGAGGCTTTCCCAGCGGTACGCGTCCCAGCGCAAGAACACAAACACCATTAGGCTGAATGCCCAGAGGGATGAGCCTCCGTAGCTAAAGAACGGCAGCGGAATCCCGATAACGGGCATCATACCCAGTGTCATTCCAATGTTTACTGTGAAGTGAACAAATAAAATGCTTGCTACAGCCAGTCCATAGTACATTCCAAAGGCGTGCTTTTGACGTTGGGCCAGCAGCGTGATGCGAATAATGAGTCCAGCGAACGCACCGAGCACGATGAGGGACCCAATAAAGCCCCATTCTTCGCCCACGGTACAAAAAATGTAGTCAGTGGTTTGTTCCGGAACAAATCGCAATCGGGTTTGGGTTCCGTTCATGTAGCCTTTTCCAAATAATCCACCAGAGCCAATGGCAATGAGTGATTGTGCGGTTTGGTAGCCCGCGGCACTAGGGTCGTCTACTTGACCTAAAAGGAGTTTGATGCGAATTTGCTGGTGCGGCTTAAGTACCTGATCAAAGACTTGCTGTACCGCCCCAGACCAAAGCAAAGCACCGAGCCCCAACCAAATAGCGGGATGCTTTACAAACCGCACAAAATTTAGACGGGTACGGATTCGCGTCGCGGCGAGACTTAAGACCACGGTTCCGCCAATGATCCAATGTACGGTAGATGGGGTGAGGGCTAGTGAGAGAATCGAGAGGGCTACCACACCCAACGCACCGAAGAGGTAGAATCCAGGAAGGCCAGCGAAGTAAAACACCAGCAAGAACGACGCAAAAACTAAGGCTGAACCTGCATCAGGTTGCAAGAGAATGAGGAGCATGGGCAGCGCCACAACGGCCATAGGAAGCCACCGAGACCGCCATGCCTTAAGGCCGTCAGGACTTCTTCCAAGGACACGGGCAAGAACAAGCGCCGTTCCGAGTTTGGCAAATTCCGATGGTTGAAGGCAAAAAGATCCGAGACTCAGCCATGATTTGTTGCCTCCGCGTTCGACTCCAACGGCCAGTACGGCAAGCAGTAGAACAATGGATAGGGCGTAAACAACCCATGAAAGCACTTCAAATAGGCGTGCATCCGACAAAAGAACCAAAAGCACCAGCACCCCAGCAAGGCCAATGAAGCTCAATTGCTTTCCAGCCTCGTTGGACCAACTCCAGGCCCAGGTATCGTCCATTGGACTTACTGTGGCAAAAATATTAATCCAACCGAATAGGACTAAAAATGCGACAAGTCCCACACTGAGTTGGTCAAGTTTACCTACAAGTGGATCAGTGGTAGTTTGTCGCTGCATCAGTACGGGGGTAGTTCGGTTTCCACTTGGTTGACTCGGTACTCGCCAGTTAAGCTGCCTTCAACCATTCTCCGATAGAGATCGGGACGTGTAATTGTGTCATTGAGGTAGGATTCCATCATCAAACTGGCGATGGGGGCGGCCCAACGCGATCCCCAGTACCCATTTTCAACAATAATTGCAAGTGCAATTTGGGGCTTGTCCAGGGGCGCAAACGCAGTGAAAATTGAGTGGTCTTGACCGTGCGGATTTTGAGCGGTACCGGTCTTTCCCGCCATGAGAAGACCTTCGAGGCGAGAGGCGCGTGCAGTACCGGATTCAAATACATCGTTCATTCCTGCGATAATTACCTCAAAGTTCTGAGGGTCAATCGTGGTGCGATGTACTTTAGAGAATTCCGGATTGGGATTGGGCGTGCCGTCAATACTTCGCACAAGGTGCGGCCGAATCCACCAGCCGCGGTTGGCGACAGCAGCGGCCATGTTCGCGAGTTGGATGGGCGTCACGAGGAGCTCACCCTGGCCTATTGCCAGCGAAATCACAGTTGGAGATTTCCAGCGGTCCGTGCGGTACACCTTGTTAAAGTATTCCCCAGTCGGAACAAATCCTTTGCGACCTGTGGGCAGGTCAACACCCAAAAAGTCCCCGAGTCCAAAACTTTTCACGTGATCACTCCACGCATCAATTCCAAGGCTTGCTGTAGGGTACTTGTCCAGTACTCGCTTGAAAATCTGGCAATGGTAGTTGTTACAGCTCTTGGCAATGGAACCACGCAAATCAAGAGTGCCGGCTTTGCAGTGGCATCCTACGTGAAGTGAGCCAAAATGGTATCCATCGATACAAGTGTACTGGGTTTCCTCTTGGACTACCCCTTCTTGAAGGGCAATTAGTGCATTCAAGATCTTAAATGGCGATCCTGGAGGGTACTCTGCCAAAACGGCGCGGTCGTACAAGGGTTTATTCACCGAATCCCGATACAAAATGGTATAGTTGCGCGAACGGTAACGCCCCACGAGGGCATTGGGGTCATAGGCGGGTGATGAAACCAACGCAAGAATTTCGCCAGTAGAGGGCTCGATGGCCACAATACTTCCTCGTTTGCCGCGCATCAACTCTTCAGCTAAGGCCTGAAGTTCGGCGTCCAAGGTTAGCTGAAGTTCTGCACCCATTGCGGGTTGCTCGTCGTATCGCCCCTTTGCAAAGGATCCCACGTCGCGGTTTCGATTGTCGACGGTGATGTAGCGCTTACCGGCGATTCCTCGTAGTTCCGTTTCATAGGAAGCTTCAATTCCCGAAATACCGAGGTAGTCGCCAAGGTCGTACTCTGGGTGACGCGTCATCAGGTAATCGTTTACCTCGCCCACATAACCCATTACGTTTCCGCCAATGGGCATCGGGTATTTGCGAAAGCTGCGCTTGCGGAGTTGTACTCCCTCAAACATTGCTATTTGCTCTTGAATTGATGCGTAATCTTTGACAGTGAGCCCTCTGAGAATAGCAAATGGGCGGTACCGACCCTGGATCAAAGCCTTTTTGAGCTGCTTGCGAATTGAAGCCAAGGGTTCTCCGAGCACCCGGGCGAGTGCAACAGTATCAAGATTGCTGAGTCGGCTGGCGATAACTTCGACGTCAAAAGCGATTTGGTTGGTAGCGAGGACTGTTCCGTTGCGGTCCCGCATTAAGCCACGCGGAGCATAAATCTTCTCTATTCGCTGCGCATTGTTTGCGGCGTCGAGGGTGTAGCGCGTATCGATTAGCTGGATGTTGATCAGGCGAAGTATAAAAAGTACGAGTACCGCGAGCACTCCGATGGGCAGAATTCGACTCCGATTCATCCCACTTGGGATTTAGGAATAAACCAAGCCACCGCAGTGGACAATGCCGCACTTACCAACAGGTTGAGAACGCTTCGTCCAAGTACGAGACTTAAAATATGGGTTCCGTGGCTAGCCCACACAAAAAGCCACAAGTGGTGAATTCCCATTGTGAGGAGCACCAACGTCGTCCATTTGCCAAGCCCAAGATCTTGGGGAGCAAAGGAAAGCTGTTCTTCGGCCGCACGGGGTACAATCCCGTTAAGAATCCAAGGGCGAACATATGCGAGAAGGGAACTAGCCATAAGGTGCAGCCCACCGCTGCCTTCATGTAGGTCAATGCCCAAGCCAATCACAGCGCTGATGGCCACTAGGCCGAGTCGATTGAAGTTAGCTGGTGCCAGAACCAGTATGAGTGGATACAAATAGGGACTTAAATAACCGCCTACTTCTATTTGACTCAATAAAAATATTTGGGCGAGGAGTACCCAAAATGAAAAAACGATCCAAGGTCCGGGTCGGGTCATGGTTCAATACTATCTCGTTCGGGTAAGTGCAAATTAACCGCGGCAAGCACTACTTGCTGACGTTGTAGGTCAGCAGCTAGTCGAACTGTGGCAGTAAGCGTGAACTGCAGGCTGTCTACGGTGACCGATTCAACGGTTCCTACGAGCCAACCCGCAGGGAAGACACTAGAGCGTGCATCCGTAACAATGCGATCGCCGGGTTTGAGTTCAGCTTCTATGGCAACGTCAACAAAATCTGCCGTTCTCGGGTTGGATCCGTTCCATTGTATGGTCCCGAAGTGGCCGGTGCGCTCTGCTGAAGCAGAGATTCGCATACTCGGGTGGCTAAGCGGGCGAACGCGAGCGTAATGGGGCGTGCACTCGTACGCAATGCCAATAATTCCGCTCGAACCCAATACGGCGAATGGCGGCGTCAATCCCGCATTGGACCCAATATCAATGATGCCCCACGGCTCGGCAGATCGGTGTTCAATAAAAATTAAGCTCCCTGGAGTATAGGCAAAGCCACCCTCTTGGTAGGTCGCAGCGGTGGACGAGTCCAGTGCAATGCTGCTTTTGATTTGTGCAATTTCGGCGATGAGTTGCTTGTTTTTGTCTTCAAGAGCCAGGTACGACTCCCATCCGTGCAACCAACCACGCCATTGAGCTTGGCGTTCAAGGACATTTGCCCAAAAAATACTTTCATGGGCCAATGAACGGGCGTACGTCAAGCTTAGTCCCAAAACTTGGAATACCAACAAGCTCAGAACGATGCGGTAGCGAACAAAAAACCGCAGAATGTTCTGCATGGCTTAGCGCATCAAAAGCGTACGGTACTTCTCGAGATTTTTCAGCGCAATGCCGGTTCCGCGAACTACGGCGCGAAGGGGATCCTCTGCCACGTAGACGGGTAGATCCGTTTTCGTCGAAATACGCTGGTCCAAACCGCGAAGAAGTGAGCCGCCTCCAGCCATGTAAATCCCCGAGTTGTAGATGTCGGCTGAAAGTTCGGGTGGAGTAAGGGACAAGGCTTCCATTACGGCGTCCTCGATGCGCGTAAGGGACTTGTCCAATGCACGAGCGATTTCTTTGTACGAAATATCGACTTGCTTCGGCTTGCCAGAAATCAAGTCACGCCCTTGTACGCTCATGTCATCTGGCGGCGAAGGCAAGTTTTCTAAAGCTGCGCCTACGTTGATTTTGATAAGTTCCGCCGTTCGGTCTCCCACGAAAAGGTTGTGCTGCGTTCGCATGTAGTAGGCGATGTCGTTGGTAAACACATCTCCGGCTACTTTGATGGACTTATCACATACAATTCCGCCTAATGCCAAAACGGCAATTTCGGTGGTACCACCACCGATGTCGATGATCATATTGCCTTTGGGCTCAAGGACGTCTACACCGATTCCAATCGCTGCGGCCATGGGCTCGTGGATGAGGTAGACTTCTTTGGCGTTGGCGTGTTCTGCGGAATCGCGCACTGCGCGCTTTTCAACTTCGGTAATTCCACTTGGAATACAAATGACCATCCGCAACGACGGGGCAAACCAGTTGTTCTTCAACGCCGGAATACTCTTGATCATTTCGCGAATCATGTGCTCTGAAGCCACAAAGTCCGCAATGACTCCGTCTTTCAAAGGTCGAACGGTACGAATGTTCTCGTGCGTTTTTCCGTGCATTTGCATGGCCTCGTGACCAATGGCCAGAATGGCATTAGTACTCCGGTCCAAAGCAACGATGGACGGTGCGTCCACTACCACTTTGTCGTTGTGGATGATCAACGTATTCGCCGTACCGAGGTCGATGGCGATGTCGTAGGTGAGGAAGTCAAATAGACCCATTCGGGGATTAGTGTTTGAAGTGTCGGAAACCGGTCATTACCATGGCCACGCCGTGCTCGTTGCAGTACTGAACGCTCAAATCATCCTTGACGCTTCCGCCCGGTTGGATGACCGCGGTAATACCTGCTAAGTACGCAATTTCGACGCAATCAGGGAAGGGAAAAAATGCATCAGACGCCATTACGGCTCCGTCAAGTGAAAGTCCAAAGGACTGTGCCTTGTGAATAGCCTGTTGAAGGGCATCTACACGCGATGTTTGGCCTGTACCCGCGGCCAAGAGCTGACGGTTTTTAACCAGTACAATGGTATTGCTCTTGGTGTGCTTGCCAATTGCCGAAGCGTAGAGCATGTCGGCCACTTGTTCGGGGGTCGGAACCACATTCGTTACGACGCTCAAGTCTTCAGCTGCGTCAGTATGGTGGTCGCGTTCCTGAATGAGCACGCCATTGAGTACCGAGCGTACGCGGAAGTGTGTGCTCGCTTCGGGCTTCACCTTCACCAAGATGCGGTTCTTTTTCGACTGAAGTACTTCGAGGGCTTCATCGCTATAGCTCGGGGCCAGTAGCACTTCAAAAAAGAGCGAGTTCATTGCCTCTGCAGTCGCGAGGTCCACAGGTTGGTTGCATGCGATCACACCGCCGAAGGCAGAAACGGGATCAGCGGATAGTGCGTCGTTCCACGCTTCGAGGACGGTTGGGCGGCTTGCCATCCCGCACGCGTTGTTGTGCTTGATGATTGCGACCGTAGCATCGTGGCCCTCGCTGACAAAATCAAGGGCGGCTTCGACGTCAAGTAGGTTGTTGTAGCTGAGCTCTTTGCCGTGAATTTGATCTAAGCGGCGTGAAAGGTCGCCGACGTACCAAGCCTTTTGGTGCGGATTCTCACCGTAGCGAAGGCTGCGGCGGCTACCCATCAACGTCGGGAAGGGGTGGTCTTGGCCAAGGGTCCACGAAGCAATGTGGGCATCGTAGTTCTGGCTGGTCTGAAAGGCAGCGCCGGCAAATGCTTTGCGCTGCTCGCGAGTCAAGGTTCCGCCTTGGGATTGAAGGAGTTCCAGCACTTCGGCGTACTGAGCGCGTGAACTCACAATCCAGCAGTGGTCGAAATTTTTCGCTGCGGCACGGATCAGCGAAATCCCGCCGATGTCAATCTTCTCGATGATG
>Ga0102883_1000958_pt1 | contig 10468 bp, 8 predicted proteins | sample Colrivmet1549B02_FD_94877 | JGI IMG/M metagenome (GOLD analysis project Ga0102883, IMG submission 94877) | Estuarine microbial communities from the Columbia River estuary - metaG 1549B-02 | ecosystem: Environmental > Aquatic > Marine > Intertidal zone > Estuary | place: USA: Columbia River... | reverse complement strand
AATGATGTTTGTTATTTATATCATCAATATCTTTTATAAAATTACAAAATAATAAATTACTAATACTAATATTGGCAATATTAGTATTAGTAAATATTCTCTGAGAATATTAATTAATTTATTAATTAATATTTGAAAATCATCATTATTTAGTTATTTATTTTTTAAATTAAAACTTTAAATATTTTAGCAAAATTAAAAGGATAATTATTAAATGAATTCTGAAAACAATTTTATATTAAATGAAACTGAATCTAAACTAAATATAGAACATACCCGTAAGTTATATTTTAGAATCTGAATCAAGTGAACAAAGAAACTCATTTGAAGTATATAATATGTAATTTCTTCTAAAGTAAAATTTATAATTTGTAGGTACCATCATTGTAGTCGACAACAAATAATATTTTATTATTAAAATATCTAAGAGGTATATTTTTCATAGAAATTATCCTCGTGAATGCAAAATTAATCAGATGAAGAATAATCTAATGTATTATCTAATGAATCTGAATGAAATAGAAGTATAAATTTATTTATATTTAATACTATTAAAATATTGATAATAATTGAGAGTAAATAACTGCTATAACATAGCTATAGCCTATTATAACAGCTATTTATTTCAATTTGTTATATATTAATTTAAGTGTTGATCTGAAAATATAATAAAGATTATTATTTAAAATATAAATTATTTTAAATTTTATATGACTAATTATACAGAATTAGAACGTACTGAAATTATAATAGATATTATGAAAAAATTAAAAAATGTTAAGTTAAATAATGATGAGAGTATTGATTTATATAGTAAAAATTATTCTTTTATAAAAGAACTAAAAGAAATATCAAATAAATATATAAAAAATGGAAAAACCCAAAAAGGTTTTTTAAATTTTTTTGAATTGGGAAAAAAAATAGAATATAATTTTCCAGAAAAAAATTATAAAAAACCATTATTTGTAATAAGAGCATAAATATATAAATCTAGTATTTACATATAGGTTTATATTTAACCTATTTATTATAAAATTAAAAGTAGTATAAATATTTTAATATAGTTTTAGATTTTAGATTTTCTAATAGTTCCTTTAGGTTCAACTGTTTTTGTTGATATTGTTTTTTTAGAACCTCCAGTTAAAACCATAGATGCTTTTTTAGATTTTTTAGAAGGTTTTTTTGATGTTTTTTTAGAGGATTTTTTAGAGGATTTTGTTTTAGCCCCACCAATTACCATTATATTTTTTGCTTTACTAGTTTTAGAGCTTTTTTTAGAACTTTTCTTAGAGGCTTTTTTAGAGGCTTTTTTAGAGACTTTTTTAGAGGCTTTTTTAGAGGCTTTTTTAGAGGTTTTTTTTGAGACTTTTTTAGAGGCTTTTTTTGAGACTTTTTTAGAAGTTTTTTTAGATGATTTTTTTTTTGCACCCCCAATTAAAGACATGCTATTGCATTTTCTATTTTTAAAATATTCTTCTGGATTTTGTTCAGAATTACTAATAGTATTTTGAGTAACCATTATATATATAATATTAGATATTATTTTTTAAAATTAAATATTTTTCATTTAAAATTTGATTTCCAGAAGTATTATCAAATGTTTGTTCTTTTATGATATTATCTTTAGAAGGATTAAATTTAAATTTTTTTTTTTTTAAATTTTGTAATAATGATTTCCTCAATGGGTGAACAGGAATTCCATGACACTTTAAAGTAAAATCTTGAAATGGCGATGAATCAAAGACTGTTATATTATATTTTGATAAATATAAATTTCTATTATACCATAATTTAATTAATAAGATTAAATATAATTTAGATTTTTTATACATTTTGTTAATTATATTATAGAAATAATTAATTAAAAAATACATTAATATTAAATTGAATGTACCAAAATAAGTTTTTTTTTTTAATGAATATCTATAAACAGTACAACGAGAATTATTACCATATAGAACAAGAATTAATTTATTATTATGATAATATTCAATTCTTCTATCTAAAAATTGAAAAAAAGGATAATATTCTTTAATTGTCAATGAGTATTTTTTTTTTAAAATATTATATATTATTTTGCTATCATTTTTTAAATTATTTGATATTACTTCATATAAGGGAAATTATTTAATATTGCCTTTTTATTTATTTTACTAATGTAATAATTATACGCATAAAATCCAACTACAACCAAATTAGAATTATGAATTAATTTCTTGCGAATATAAAGCATTATATTTGTATCTTTGGTTGGTTTAATAATATCTTCAATTTCTTTATTATTTTTTAGTAAATTTATATTAAATGGATAATATGATAGGATTTTTTGGAATCGTATTATAGATTTATCTAATCTCCAGTAAGATGTTAAAGGATCTGTTATTACACGATAAGCATCTATTAACATAAATAATTTATTAGTACATACAATATTTTCAATTATTATAGTAGGTAAATTATAATAAATATATTTTGGCATATATGTTATATCACAATAATTAATAAAATTAACAAAAATTTTAAATGTTTCTGGATGTACACCTTCTTTTGCTTCAATATATTTAAACCCCAAATTTAATAAATAGTTAGTTAAATTATAAATATCTTCTAAAGGAACAGGTGAATAAAATTCAATATCTGCTAAATCTGGCCAATTATAATATACACCATCAATTTCCGTATAAAAAGTATCCTTTGGATTTTTATTTTTAATTAATAAATTTTGAGCCACACCCCCATATACTATTCTTTTATTTGTAATTATAAATTTTTTTATACTATTATAAACAGTTACTTGTTCGGTTATTGTAGGTTCATAATTTTTTTTATATTCGACAATTGCATCTGTTTTTATTTTATCTATATTTAAATTAATTGTCTCAAAATCTTTTTTTCGATACATATATTTTATATTAGAAATAATTAATTTTCTGATAGAATAATATTTTTAGATTTGGATATTTCAAATTCTTCTTTATCTGAATCAATTTTATTATCAATATAATTTGCTTCATACTCATTTATAGGAAAATTACTATATAAATTTTCCTTATGGTAATTAGCTATAAAACTATCGAATGATAAGTTGTTTGTTGTTTCTAATTCCATAAATAATTTAAATTTATCTTGAAATAGTTCAGGTATAATAAAATTAGGATCAATTTTTATTAAGTCTTTAAATTTTAAAAATAATTGAATATCTATATTATAAACTTGTTTAGCTTCTTCTAATTTTTCTTTATTGAAATTAATTAAATTAAGTTGATGTTTTAATTCAATTTTTTTATTTAATATATTTAAAAAATTATTATTTGTTTCAGTAGAGGATCTACTAGTATGGTCACTTAAAAATTCGCTGTCAGAATCATTGTAATCTAAAATTTGTTTAGATTTATTAGTATCATCTGAATTTTCAAATTGTTCTGTATTATCTAAAATTTTAGACTTGTGTCTAATTTTATATTTATGATGAAACTCAGATTTTTTTATATCTGTAAATTTTGTTTTTTTGTCAATATATATACTAGATATATAAAGACAACTATTCATTTGAAATGTTAATATTTTAACATTATCTTCCATAAAATTATTTTGAAAACATGAATGTATAAATAATTCAGCCAAATTATAATCTAAATATGTTCCTATAATATTATTTTTATACTCAATTAAATATATTTTATTATCCATTAATATTATTATATAATCAATAAATCTTTAAATTAAATCATTTACCTAGAGTAAATTTACATTAAAGATGAATGAATATTTTGTGTAGATTTTAAATTATTTTTAATTTTTGAAGCTTGTAATAAAGTTTTTGCCATATTCATACTATATTTTTAAAATTTTTAAATAATTTTCATTAAAATTATAATTAAAATGTTAATTTTAATGAAAATTATAATGAAAATTATAGCATGGAATGTAAATGGTTTAAACTCTTTGGTAAAAACAGATTATTTAGATTCATTAATAAAGAATAATAATCCTGATATTCTATGTTTATCAGAAACAAAATTAACTTATATAACACAACCTAATATAGATATTTTAATTCAAAAATCTTATCCTCAATTTAAATATAGATATTGGCATAATTCTATGAAAAAAAATGGTTATAGTGGTACAGTCATTTTACTGAAAAAAAAACCAAAGAATATTAAATATGGTCTTTTACATGACAACACAGAAATCGATACGGAAGGAAGATTAATATTAGTTGAATTAAATAAATATTTTTTATTACATGTATATACTCCTAATTCAGGTGAAGGTTTAAATAGATTAACATGGAGAGTAGAATCATGGGATAGATATTTTGAAAATTACATTGATATATTACAAAAAAATAAACCTGTAATTATTTGCGGTGATTTAAATATCGCTCATAAAGCCATTGATTTAAAAAATCCAACTAAAAATTTAAAGTCTGCAGGTTATACTATTGAAGAACGAAATTCATTTGATCAAATTTTAAATAATTTAAATTTGATAGATGTGTATCGATTTTTATATCCTGATAAAATTGAATATACATATTGGACGTATAAATTTAAGGCTCGAGAGAAAAATATAGGATGGAGAATTGATTACTTTTTAGTTAGTAAAAAGTTAATTAAAAAAATTATAAATTGTTCTATAATACAAAATATATTAGGTAGTGACCATGCACCTATTGAATTAATATTTTATATATAAACTAAATTTTAGAAATTTTAAATTTAATTATTTAAAAATAAAAAGATATGATTTTCTATTTTTTTTCTATTATATTATAATATAATATGGATTTGTATATATTTTTTGCTCTAATTACCGTCCTATTAAATATTGTATTATCTTCAACCATTCCTGTTTTATTACAAAATTATGATTCTAATGAACCAATAATTAATGATATGAAAAAAATATTTAATAATAACAAACAATTAATTATATCTAATAGTATAATTTTAGGTATAACTGTATATATTGCTTTACATATAGCAAATAAATTAGAAACTAAATTTACTGATTTTACTGGTATTCCACTAGAAAATCCTGATGAAAGTTTTTATAATGATATTAAAATTCATCAAGCTGCTGGTGCATTAGTAAGATTAAGTGGTGTTTATAATTAAAAATTATATATATATACTATTTAAGTATTTATATTTGAATAGTATACATTCCTAAAAAATGATTCGTAAGTAATTGCTTAATTTAACGTATTAGTGAAAAGATATGCTTCTTAATTATCATTATTCAAATAAGTTAGAACATTTTTTCATAAAATAATTTTAGAATTAATTTATTCTTTAGATATTGTAAATTATATGTAAAATTTAACAAATTTTCTAGATATATTAATGACAAAGCAAAGCTTTTACCATCATAATCTAAATATTTTTAGAAAAAATTATTTAGATTAAATAATAATTTAGGTGTACAACAGCACTTTTTGATTTCTGTTCTAGAGTTAACTTTACAAATGAATAACTCTAGTTAACTATATAACTCCAAATATTTTCTTGTTTATGATATGTAAATCCATTATTTACCATAATTTCTTTATTATTCTCAAGATTTTTAGTATGGTTACAATTTAATTCATAATATATATTATTATTTTTATCTTTTTTTTTTTTAACTATAATGTCTGAAGTATTATGAATTATACTTTTAATATTTTTTATAATAAACTTAATTCTATCTTCTAAATTATACGGAAATGGATATATTGGATGATCCTTCGGAATCATAACATATGTTATTTTATTATTATCTTCGGATGTTGAATATTTTTCTAAATATAATAATTTATTTTTGATAGCCTCGCATATATTTTCTTTTGTAAATTTTTGAATTTTATGTATTTCTTCTTGAGATATAAAAGGGAGTTTTTTGAAAATTTCAATAAGATAGTTTTTATCTTTAGAAACCCAACAGACAGCTCCTTTAAATGTAGGAATTCCAGTTCCTCTTTTTTTATCTAGAATTTTTGCTCGTGGTGGTCTAATTTTGAATAAATCCATATCTGTAGATGCTAATTTATTAAGATTTTTATCAATAATACCAACTATAAAATTTTCATCACGATTTTCATAATAATCTAAAGTATCTTCAAAATTATATTCTTTAATAATACGGATCTTATCATCATCACTTGCAGCAAATTTTGGCATAACTTCTGCAACTTTATCAATATATGTAGAGTAATTTTGTTTAACATAATTATCTATAGAATTCTTATTATTATAATTTATGTCTATAAATTGTTTATAATACAGAGGTACATCTTCATTTTCATTAAAAGGTTGAAAAATAAAATAGATACCTCTTTGAATAATATATCCAGGACGATTATATTTATCATATATAATATCAGTAAAATTATTAAAATCATTTTCTGTAATTGGCATCATATTTTTTAATGATTGTTCTAAAAAATACTCTTCAAATAATTCACTTTGATGCGAAGTAAAGGATTTTTTTATTTGATCATATATTTCATTATATATATACACATGTTTAAATTTATAAAGATCTTTAATTTTATTCTTAATTGAAATAATCTCAGATTTACCTAATTCATCATTGAACGTATTATAGTCGATGTCTTTTTTATTTAATTTTTTGTATGTCATATTTTCTTCATCCCAATAATTTTTATTTAAATTTGTTGATTGACATTTATAAGCACATGGTTTAAAATCACATAATGCGGGACATATTAATTTTTTTGCTTTAATATTTTCAAGTGTAGGATATGCGCATTTTTTATATTTTTCTATTTCTTCAGGAAATATATTGGTATTAAGTAATAATGGACAATCAATAGATATTTCCTTTAAAGCTCTTTCGACTTTTTTAATTGTTAAATATTTTAATTCAGCTTTTTGATATAATATTTCATCCGTAGATAATCTATTTGTTTGTTTATCATCTATAGCAACTACATAACGATACACATTAACTTCAGGAAATCTATAATTATCATTAATAACATCTTGATGTACGCACATACGTATAACTCTTCCAATAACTTGTTCAATTTTAGGTATATTATAAAATACATCAATAATATGGACTTCTTTACAATTTTTTAAGGTTACTCCTTCGCCCATAACACGAGAACCTAAAATAAATTTAATATATTTACCATTGACATTATCGATACTATTAAATATATCTTGTACTATTTTTTGTTTAATTTCCGGTAATTCTTCAGTTTCTTCAGTTCCTCCTGTAATTAATAGAAATGTAGATGGTCTAAAATTAACTAAATCCATTTTTTTTTTTTTAAATTCAGAATAAGATAAACCAGTTTTATAATCTCGTGTATCATCTTTAATATCATAATTAGATGATTCATCCTGATATTCTAAATATCCATTTTGAATTAATGCTTCTGCAAATAATTCCATACCACCTGCTTTAACTAAATTAGAATAAACAAAAGCTGTACATGCATTATCATTGACTAAATTATTTAAATTATTTATAATTGTATAAAATTTAGTTGAAAATTTTTTAATATATTGTAATTGTAAAATTAATCCAGTTATACTTTTTTTATTATTTTCAAATATAAAATTTTTTTCGTCTTCTTTTGATAATTTATTATTAAATAATTTTTTATTAATTAGTTCTCTAATTTTGGATCCTTCATTTTGTAATTGAGATAATATTATATTTAGACCTTCTGTTGAATAATATCCAATTAAATTTTCTCTAGCTTTATCTAATCCTGGAAATACAAAATTTGATGCAGCAGATGATGCTCTGTCTAATGTATCTTCAAATTTATGTGTTGTTTCAATATATGTATCATATTGAAATTTATCCATATAACATTTAATTATTGGAGTAAATAACATACCTTCTGGTATATTACCTTTATCAATTCTATCTGCAAAAGTATAAGGAATAGATCCTCTATAAAAACTAATATAACCTTTAGCTTTTTCTTGTAAATATTCTAAACCTTGTGATTTTATTTGCATTAAATAATTTTTTTCAGGAGTAAATATTTTATCTCTTTGAATCATATCATCTTGTGGACGAATAAAATTAAGTAAATCAATAATTTCATCAGCTAAATTAATCATAGGTGTAGCTGTTAATAATACAATTCTTAAATTTTCAGAATTTTTAATTATTTTTTTTAAAGCTTCACCGTATTCATTTCCAGTAATATTATGAGCTTCATCGATAATTAATAAAGTATTATTCATGTTAATTATTCTATCAATAACTTGCTCGCGTTCATATTCACCTTCTTCAGTTCTTTTATATAAAACTTTAATTTTTTTATCTCCTTTAACTAATTTTTTTTCAGCAATTTTTTCCCCTAATACTTTTTTATAAAATGTTTTATAAGATATTATTTTATAATATTGTAATGCATTATATATAGCATTTTTTTTTTCTTGATTGATTTCAGTTTTACTTAATTGAGTAAAAATTTCTTTATTTTTTAAATATTCATTTCCTGTAGTTTCTATTAATTCCTTTTTAAAATTTTCTCTAGTATTGGGACCAGGAACAAGTACATAAATTTTAGTATTATATTTTTTTATTTGTTCTTTAAATTGTTCAGCTATTCCAATTGCAGCCATAGTCTTTCCTGATCCTACCCCATACATTAAAATCATACCTTTATATGGAGTATTAGGATTAATAAAATTTTTAATTAATTGTTGATGTTCTTTAGGTTCTTTAATGTCTTTTTTACAATTTAGATCTCTGTATTTTTGTATTTCATCATAAGATTCTAATTTTTTTCTTTTTTCAACATTATAATAATAAAATTCGCGTTTTTTAAATATTTTCGATAATAAATTAAGATCATCTGGATCGGGATAAGAAAAATCTTTAATTAAATCGAACTTTGACATAATTAATTATAATGATATAATAATATCCAAAAAAGCAAAACTTTATTTTTAAATTAATAGTAATCAATTATATATACAAATGTGTAAATAGTGTTTACAAAAAATCTAAATTATTACTTATTTTAATGGATAAATATACAGGAAAAAAAATTATAAATAAATCTTTTCACTATAAAAATCCAATTTTATTTAATACATTAATTAAAAATGAAATATTAAACCCTTCTGAATTATCTTCTAAATATATAAATATTAAAGAAAAACATAAAAAAATTTTAAAAGTTAATAAATTAATTACAAATAGTTCACCTGTAATTATTTTAGATGAAATTAATAAACCAGAAATTTCAATTTCTGGTGATAAAAACATAAATATTTTTGATATCACTTCTATAAAATCAAGTTTAAATACAGAAATTAATGATCGAAAATCATTAATTAATGATGAACAAAAAAACAATGATCCTTTATCCATAGAAAATTTATCTTTACAAAGTAAAAATAAAATTAGTATTGATAACTCTAAAGAAGTTTCTACAGAAATTAATGATCTTCGATCGTTAATTACTAATGATCTAAAAAGCAAAGCTTTTTTTTCCGTTAAAAAAAATAAATTTGAACCATTCCAAGAGACCAATATAAAATTATCAAATATAAATAATTCTATAAAAAAAGACAGAAAATACAATTCTATTTATCGAAAAAAATTACTTCAGAAATTTGAAAATATTAAAAATAAACAAGTTTTTATTGATATATATTATATTATAATTAATGATATTGGTACAAATTTTTCAAGTAATCGAAATGGTATTTTTATAAATATGAATATTTTATCAGATAATTGTATAGAAAATTTAATTGATTATATTACAAAATATAATGATAACATGAAAATAGATAGTTTACTTGAATCTAGATGTAAAATATATAAATTTGATGATATTGAAATATTATCAGAATTAGGACATAAATTAACTAATCAAGAGAAAACTATTTTAAAAAAAATTAAGACAACTAATTAATTCTCAAGATAAAAATATTTTACATTTTTTATTAATTCAATTTATTTAAAATAATATTTGGGATAATCTATTGATTTTTTTTCTTCATCTGATTCATATATAATACTACACCATTTAATATCTGTATTTCTAGCAATAGTTTTAAATATAGGTAGTAACAAGTTTTTATCTATTTTTAAGATTAAGGTTAAAAATCTTGAACTTATTTTATAATAATTATTTTTTTCAATATGAGAAATTAAATTATCTGAAATATCGATACATAAGTCATAATTAATTATATAATTAGTTTTAATTATTTGAAGATCTTTTTTTGCCATTAACATCTCCGAAGAATTTATTGACTGATCATAATATATAGTAATAAATTTATTTTGGTCTCCTTCTATTAATAAAAAGGTTTTTAAAGGTATATATAATTTAAATATAGGATAATAAATTTGATTTGATTTTACATTATAAGAATTTATTTTTTTTATATTTGTATATTTTTCAGCAAAACAAGATGCTCTAGGACTCTCTATTGTATCAATAGTATAGACATTTTTGTTATCTTGTTTT
>Ga0102883_1000951_pt1 | contig 10496 bp, 8 predicted proteins | sample Colrivmet1549B02_FD_94877 | JGI IMG/M metagenome (GOLD analysis project Ga0102883, IMG submission 94877) | Estuarine microbial communities from the Columbia River estuary - metaG 1549B-02 | ecosystem: Environmental > Aquatic > Marine > Intertidal zone > Estuary | place: USA: Columbia River... | reverse complement strand
CCATTCAAGCGTTCCTTGATTGACTTTAGAGGACGTCCAGAACGCTGTGCGACAGATGCTACACCTGGAATTTTATTATCCACTTGTGTCGCAATATAATATTGAAGAACCGTATGCCAATCATCAATAATATTGGAGTTCGCGCTTTCTTGGATTTTCTCTTGGAGTGTCTTGTTTGCCTTGATAATATTTACTAAAATATGACTAATATCGTCCTCACTGCGTTGTTGTCCGTCCATCTTAATAGATGGGCGAACCGCAGGAGGTGGAACGGCTAATACTTGACACACCATCCAATCTGGTCTTGAAAAGACAGGACTAAACCCCATGAAGTTTACATCGTCGTCTGAAATGCGACGGAATATTTTTAATACAATTTCTGGAGTTAATTTCATGTTTAATTTATCTTTGTCATCTTCGTTTAATCCGTCTATATTGTCCCATTCCGCAAATAATGTAGCTAAACCTTCCTTTTTTATTCTTTTTGGTTGTAAACATCCACATCCGTCTTCACTGTCTTCTCCACATCGTGTTACGACACTTGCCAGCTTGAATACATAGTTCCATCTGTCATCACTATTTAATTTCAAAGCCTGTTTATATGTTTCCTTGCTAATCTTTAATTTGCTGCACTTAATACACACACATCTCAAAATCTTCATAACAGTGGTCAAATATTGAATATAAAACACCGGTCTTGCTAATTCAATGTGACCAAAATATCCAGGCGTCTCCATATAGTCGAGTCCATCGGTTGGGCAAATTAAACCAGGCTCCAAAACACCCATTCTTGGATCAAATAAACCACCAATTACAGGCTTATTATTAATATATGTATCTCTAGACGTGATTTCAGCAACCGACCCTTTGCGAATTTCATCTGGACTTAATATACTAAATTGAATACCTATAATTTTAGAGTTCATCTTTCTGGGAATAGTTTCGTTGAATTTATTCGCCATACTTCCTTATAATATAATATAATATTTAACTTGTTTTAAATCATCAATTTTTTATTTTTATCAAGTGAATAAATCGATAATTGTGTAAAAAAATTGAACTTAAATACTAAATATAAATATTAAACATATCTAATACAGCAATATGCCAGTTTCAAAAGACATTAAGCAAAATAAACCAACCAAGAAGGTCTACAATACTCGTTCGAGTAAACTAGACAAACAGTTGAAAAAAAATTCGGATAGTGATAGTAGTGATCGTGACGACGATGGTGACGACGATGGTGACGACGAGGTAAGTACATACAGTGATAGTGAAAATGAGGATGAGATGGATATTCACGAATATAGAAAATTTCTACACAAGATATTTCCGTCTAAGGACTTGAAAAATAAAATTATTAGTGGCGAGAAGGTCAAGAAGCTTGCTACAAAATCCAAGTCCAAAGCTGTAGAAGAAGAAGAAGAAGCACAAGATGACGGAACCGAAACTGAACCAACCGTCGCATTAAAAAATAATGTTGTTGCTAAATCAAGTAAGTTGACAAGTAAACAAAAGACAACAAAGCAAAATAAAAAGAATAAAGTCGTAAAACCAAAGGAAGTTGTTGTTGATGAATACGACAGTGAATATGAAACGTTAGATGAAGATGAAGATGAAGACGAGGATGAGGATGATGAAGAAGATGAAGATGAAGAAGACGAGAATGAAAAAGGTGTTCAGATTAGTCGTCGTGGCAAAAAAGGGTTTAATATTATATTTACAATAGGCGATCCTATGCGCAACGAAGATGATGATGAAGATGACTCAGAGTATGAAGATGAAGATGAAGACGAAGACGAAGATGAAGATGAAGACGAAGACGAAGACGAAGATGAAGATGAAGATGAAGACGAAGACGAAGACGATGATGACGATGACGATGCTGATGACAAGAACAATGATAATAAAGATAAAAATACTACTAATTTTGAGCAAAAGATTGCTAAGCAACAAGATACATTAAATGAAATAAGAAAAACATTTGAGGGTATTTTAGAGAAAGATAAAAATAATAAAATTGCGATTAACGGACTGAAGGAGTTGGATATAAAGACAGAAAAGTTAAAGAAGAGATTGAATAAAAAATTAAAGACGCAAAAGACAAAAAATACAAAATCATTTAAAAATCTCATTAACAAAAAGAGCCTAATGAATGATTTTAAGTTCTTTAAAAATGAATTAACGATTGAAGAACAACAAAAGGTGATTCGTGAAGTAGAAGAAATTAATAAAATTAATATTGTACAAAAACCATATCGCCTTACATTATTAGAATCGGATATTCCCGTTCATTTAAAGTCAATCGCTCTCAATAAGATCTCGTCTTTACGTAATATGGATCCGGGTAATGGTGAATACTATAAAATTAAAAATTGGGTCGATACCTTTATGCAGATTCCGTTTAATCGTTATAAGGGTCTGCCATTGACTATAGAAGCAGGTATTGATGCGTGTCACGAATACATGGCTCAGTCAAAGGACGTATTAGATAAGGCGGTCTATGGATTAAATGATGCCAAACTTCAAATCATGCAAATGGTCGGTCAATGGATCAGCAATCCTACTTCAGTCGGAACTGCCATTGCTATCAAAGGTCCTATGGGAACAGGTAAAACCACCCTTGTAAAAGAAGGCATTAGCAAGATTCTTAATCGTGATTTCGCCTTCATTGCGCTTGGGGGTGCTACGGATAGTAGTTTCCTGGAAGGGCATGGTTATACATATGAAGGTAGTACGTGGGGTAAAATTGTTGATATTTTGGTAAAGACCAAAAGCATGAATCCAGTGATTTACTTTGATGAGTTGGATAAGATTAGTGATACACCCAAGGGTGAGGAAATCGCAGGTATTTTAACACATCTTACTGATACAAGCCAAAATAGTCAGTTCCACGATAAGTATTTCTCAGAAATTGATTTTGACTTGAGCAAGTGTTTGTTCATCTTTAGTTATAACGATGAATCCAAAGTAAACCCAATTCTATTGGATAGAATGTATAAGATTCAAACTCAAGGGTATGAAAAGAAAGACAAGCGTGTTATTTCAAAGGATTATTTGATTCCTACCATTATCAAACAAGTAAACTTTAAAGAGGATGATATTATTATCCCGGACGACACGATTGATTATATTGTAGAAAATTACACTGAAGGAGAAAAAGGTGTTCGTAATCTGAAGAGAAGTTTAGAGATTATCTATACTAAGTTAAATCTATATCGATTAATGAAACCAGACTCCAAATTATTTGAAGAGGAAATGACACTGAATGTAACGTTTCCTTATACAGTGACTACTGAAATAGTAAAAAAAATTATTAAAAAGGATGAAAAAATGACAAACTCATTATATGGACTATATGTGTAATGTAAGTCGTGATACATCATGGTGTTACCATATGTAATAAAAGTATATCTAATAAAAAATATATATCTAATAAAAAATATATATCTAATAAAAAATATATAAATGTTTTTTATTGTTATCATTATAGTATAGTAATGACTTGTAGAAACCTACTTTTACATAGATTAATTCCGATAGAGTTGTATAATATAAAGAATATTTGTCCGATTGTTTATAAAATAGCAGAAGACACATTTAGTGCTCCGTTACAAAAATATAATATAACGATTGATAATCATGTCATTCTTACCGATAATCATGACTATAATATTAAAGGCTCCCCATTGACATTAAATAATTTGTATTTCGTAAATGGATTCAACAAACAGGTGTCTCTATTATCTCACATTGAACAAAAATACAAATATAACAGCGTAAGGTGCGATGAAAATAAAAAGTGTAACCATTGTATTGAACAACGGGAAGTTATGCCCGAACTTACTCTCGTAGTTTAGTCTAGACTAGTCTATGGTGATGTATTACACTCTATTGCGGTTTATTGTAAAATAGAAAATAAGTTGTGTTACTTTCTATTTTATATTTTCTTTTTTCTTTTTTTTGTCGAGGTAAGTGTATTACACTTGATTTTTTCTAGTATTCAGCAGGCGCAATTGAACGATTACCCCCGCGTTGGTTGATATAGTTTACTTGCTCTTGAGTGATACACGCACATCCTGTACTAGAAGAGTAAGTGGACGGACAACATTCCGGCTTAAACTCATTGTTAGCAAACATGAACATTTCACCTTCAGGTAAAGGAACGGGCGTTCCCTTATATTGAGACCACTTTGATTGGGTAGAGCTATATCCCATCTCATTGGAATATTTGTCAGCCTTGTTTGTCCAGCTGTTTACTACATCTTCGCCCATAACCCAGTTGATTGAAGAACCCATCACTTCCATACCTTCTTGGAAATTTAAACGAACGCACGAACAAAATAAATGGGATCCTAAAATAAATCCAACGGCTAAACAGACAAGTATTATTTCTAAACGGCACGAATGACCAAATATCTTTAGTTCCATATTATATATAATTTAGATATAAAAATATAAACGGGGTTGAATTACAATCATTTATAGTAAGTTCATTATGTTAGCCTTCTCTAAATATTTATCGATACATTGATTATAATCATGAAATTTAATTCCGTTAACGTGAAAGGTTCGTTTGTCAGTTATTAAATGATATACATAGGCTACATTTATTCTTTCACCATAAACATCTAAAGTACTTATTATTCCTAAATCAGGGTCACATATCTGTAAATTAGGACCTCCTTCTATTATATTTTGATTACCTACAACTATTTGCTTTGTTTCTAAATCGTCCGCTTTAATTTTTACAATACCAGTCACTCTTTCGCCAAATCGTAAAATGTCATTTACCTCTATTTTGTTTATATTCATGTTATGTCCGTCCTGTAATTCTACCTTTGTAGTTTCTATAAACCCACCATCGTATTGTCTGTGTATATCGTTTAATTCAAACGACTTTACTAGCCCGCTGTTACATTTGTTTTTCAGTTCGTTTATTTGCCAACTGGTTAGTTCATCCCAGTCACCAAATACTTCGTTGTTTATTACTATTATTTTTTTACTAGTATTTATACAGTATAAATAATCGCAGTATTTGTCTGTTTTTACACTATATGGATGTTCTTTTACTTTTATCCACGTATTACAGTATTTAACTTTGTGCTCTCCTGTACAATATACATTGTTTACATTATAAATCGTCTCGTTAATATTTGCTAATTTCATTGAAGCAGTTACAACACTATTGTCTTTTAATATCATACCTACATCAATATCTTTTATTTTTATCTTATCTCCATTATATAATGTTAATAACGTATCGCCTACAAAACAACTAGGAATACCAGGCAACGGATTTACCCATTTTTTCAATACCATTACTTGAATAATATATACCATGATGCCTGGAACTAATATCATAATAAAAATAACTAATAGAGGTATGGCAAACGGTATTCCAAACCCAAATGGAATAAAAAATAGTATCATCATAATTGATGCGATTGCTATTAGTATAGTTGAAATTATTTGAATAATAGCACCAAAACTAGCGGTAATTGTTTGGTATATACCCATTAGCATGAATATTCCAGATAACATAATGCCCTGTGTTTTATTCATGATATCTTTTATCTTGATGACAATAAACTGAATTGGTATTAAAATATTTAATACCTTTCCCATAATTTCTTGTGATACAGACGTGGCGGCCGTACGAATAGACGACATCACTTTCCGAAATGCCTGAATATCTTCGTTTAATCCGTCTAATATTTTATTGAATGAATTTACTAAATAGTATAATGGTGCTAAAAATACTCCTACTATATCACCCAATATCGTTTGAATACAACTTGTAAAGTTTTGAGCGGTAAAGTCAAATGCGCTCATTTTTTTAGGGTCAGGTGGATTAATCAGTCCAGCAAATGGCATCACAGATGGTTTACAACGTTGATTTATCCAATCCGCTTTTATTGGTTGTAGATTATTATATATATGGTAATATGAAATAAGTATAAAAAATAGAATGATGATTATTACGGTAGTCCATAGTGAACCTCCGTATTTTTCAAGAAATCCTACTTTATTATATAATTTATTTATTACCTTAAATATATTATCATTCATATAATTAATTTGTATAATAAATAAATTTATTTTATTTTTATTCTGTAACCAAATAAATGATTACACCAACTATTACTCTTACAATATATGGTTGCTATATACCGTCACTATATACACTGACTATATACTTAGTTTTGACATGAGACGTACCATTTGACCGGGTGGTCCATTCCAAGAGGATTGCATAGTCATTACAGTGCCTTGTAATATATACATCATGGTTGCCATAATTCCAACAATTTTGCCCATCATGTCTTTCATTTTTATCAAAATGAATTGAAATTGTGTTAATATATTTATAAAGACACCAAATATACTTTGAACTATGGATGTCAACATGTTTCTAAATACGTTGATGAATGACCGTATATCTTGAATTGATTCCATTAGTCCACCTATAGATTTGTTTACTACAGACATCAAATAGTTAAGTGGTTGTAATAAATAACCCATAAAATCGGTTTGTGTGTTTTGAATACAATGTGTAAAATTTGACATTACATCGTGTCCAAATGTACCTGCAAACGGCATGATTGTTGGATTACATCTATATTCCGGCCAATTGTCTTTTATCTTTTTTATACCGACCGCTAAAATATTATAAAAATACATTGATACAAACACTAAAATGATAAATATAGATAAACTAATATCGCTGGACCTCATATTACTTTATATTGTTATTTTTATTTCTTGGATTTCTTAGATTTCTTAGATTTCTTAGATTTCTTAGATTTATGGGCCTTCTTAGATTTATGGGCCTTCTTGGATTTCTTATATTTATGGGCCTTCTTGGATTTCTTTCCGCCACTTAAGCATCCCCATGGTTGTCCGTTTAATATTAAACCACCACTCCCGCAATCGCCGCCTCTTTGTTTTCCTGTACCACCTGCCTGAGGATTACATTGTGGTCCTTGACAAAGAGGAGTATTTGATGCCTCTCCAATACACTTGTCACATACACTATTTGCCGATCCTTGACTCAATGCAGTGTTTGCACTCATACTAGCACCAGTTGCGCTTTGTCCACCTGAACTAACCGGAGGTCCTGGAGTGTTAAAGGACGGTACGATTAGGGCTCCTCCGTGATATTTTCTTCTTCGTCTTTTCCCGCCTGATTTATTCATAGCTGATTGTTTTGCTATTTGTTGTTGTCTGTATAATATTGCCGATTGTCCGGGTGATGATGCGCCAGATTGATATGGTACTGTTTCAACTGGTATCACACTTGTATTATTTGTCAAATTAGAATTAGACTGGGCCATCTACAATTATTATATAATTAACATAGAAAAAGTTTAAAACGAAACCTTTAATTATGTATATAGATAATAATGAACGAATTGGAGAGATTGAATTTACAAAAAATGATTCAGGCGAATGATACTGAAAATACTACCGGTTTAATACGTCAATTAAAACACAGCAAACAAATATTGGAAGGAGTTGAAATGTTATTAAAAATCAAGAGAGAAAATCCTACCATGGCTAAATCTTCTCCCGATCAGTTTGATACATTATGTGTCAACAATTGTAATTTCTTATTCAACAACTATACGGACATCTTTAACAAGGTAAAGAAGGATGAAATTGATTTAAATATTTTGTTAAGACTGTTAAATGTATTACATGCCATTGAGGAGGGTGCCGTAGACCAACATGAAGGATCCTTTGAAGTGGGTAAAATATTAAAAGAAATATATATTGATAGCGCTTTAAGAAAGGCTGACAAATTAAACGAAGAAACGAACACTGAAGCTGAGGTCAAGCCGGTTGAAAATATTTCTTGGCGCGATTTTAAGCAAAAAAAGGACTAATGTAAAGTAAACTAAACTAAAAGCAATAAAATATGTTTATTAGACACTATATCTTGCGATAGTAATATAAATATAAAATCATTTATATTACTATATGAAACTCATAGATAGTCTATCAAAAGAATATACACAGTCATACATATCTAATGCTAGTGAATTATTTGACATACCGTACATTTCAAACGTACTTCCCAAAACACTCGCGGACATTCTACCAGACAATTATAGAGCGGTAGATATTGGTTCATGTGATGGTTCATATTCAAATATTATTACTAGTCATATACCAACCGTAAACGGAAATTTTGAAAATGTCGATTTATATCCGATAAAACCAGACGTCATTGAAGGTGATGCCGTGGAATTTATAAAAAATACTACTAATAAATATGACCTCATTATATGTAAGCACGCAGTTCATTTATTTTCACCATTAGAATTGTTTTTTGATTTGTGTTATGATAAAACTTATTCTACTGGAAAAATGTTTGTAGTTACACTTACAAACGAAACCATTATTCCTTGGCCTGTAAGTATAAATAAACTTTTTATGGAAACATTTGTTAATGTGGATTCGTCTATAGGTAAGTGGAATGTGATAGTTCATAAAGGTATTTTACAGAAAAAATGTAGTCTCGCTACTCTGTGTAATATTATAAAAAACCGAAGTCTATCATTTTTATATAAATTGTCCGATGTAGAATTAAACCAATGTATATGTGAATTGGAGACATCATCGTCAAATTACATGGTTGATATAGAATTGTATTATGATATTTATGAATTATCGCATTAGATGTAATGTTATATGTAGGTATATCTTATTCCTATATCAATACATGTATTCTAAAACATAAAGTTGATACTATATAAAAATATAAATGATTATTATCTAGTATGTCTTATTCGTTGTTAATTGTAGAATCGCCAGCAAAATGTCAAAAAATAGAGTCTTATCTTGGTTCGGGGTACAAATGTATCGCCAGTTATGGTCATATTCAAGAATTACCCGGTATGAAGAATATTGATATTGATGATAATTTTAAACCTAGTTTCCAGCCAATGGAGTCTAAAACACAACAAATTAGTAAAATTCGAACTATGATTAAAAACGCAAAAGAGGTCTTGTTGGCATCAGACGATGATAGAGAAGGTGAAGCCATTGGATGGCATATTTGTCAAGTGTTTAACTTGCCTCTCACAACAAAACGAATTATTTTCCATGAAATTACCAAGGACGCCATTGTTCGAGCAGTTCAAAATCCAACGTGTCTAAATATGGATGTCATTTATGCTCAACAAGCCAGACAAATTTTAGATGTAATTGTCGGGTATAAGATTAGTCCTATGTTGTGGACGCATATTTCGCGCAATTCGAAAACAGGCCTTTCTGCTGGTAGATGCCAAACTCCGGCACTTAGGCTAGTATATGATAATCAAAAAGAGATTGACGACTCGCCTGGAAAAAAGGTATATAATACGACTGGTTATTTTAGTCAAATGAATTTGGGGTTTTCACTAAATCATAGTTTTGAAATTATTAGTTTTAATACAACCACGAATACGATGGAACAGTTCTTGGAAGCGTCGGTTGACCATAAGCATCTGTATTCTTGCTCGGTGCCAAAACAAACTACGAAAACCCCGCCTACGCCTTTCACCACTAGTTCATTACAACAAAAGGCTTCGAGTGAATTAAATATATCTCCAAAAGAAACTATGGCTATTTGTCAAAAATTATATGAGGCGGGTTATATTACATATATGAGAACTGATAGCACGACATATAGTTTAGAATTTATTGAAAAAGCGAGTGATTTTATTAAAGAAAAATATGGGCCCGATTATTTACACGAAGATGTGAGTCGATTGAGCGAACGTAAGGTGGAAAAACCGAAAAAGAAGACGAAAAAAGCAGGTGACGCAAAAACGAGTGATAGTAGTGCGCAAGAAGCACACGAGGCAATTCGTCCAACTGATGTAACATATGAAAGTATAAATGATACTTTTTCATCTAAGGAGCGTCGCATGTATAATCTAATTTGGTCCGTTACCGTTGAAAGCTGTATGAGTTTAGCATTGTATCAGTCTATTAGCGCGACGATTAGTGCCCCTATGGAAAAGGAATATAAATATAGTTCGGAGTTAGTCAGTTTCCCGGGATGGAAGATTGTAAGGGGATATGAGAAGGAAAATCCCGAGTTTCAGTTTCTCCAGACTATCAAAAATAAGGCAATCGTTCAATATAATAAGATTACAGCCAAAGTAAGCATCAAAGATTTGAAGTCGCATTATACAGAGGCCAAGTTAGTTCAACTATTGGAAGAAAAAGGGATTGGAAGACCATCTACATTCTCCAGTTTGATTGAAAAAATTCAAGAACGCGGATATGTCAAAAAGGATGATGTCAAAGGAAAACGAATCAAATGTATAGACTATGAATTGGTTAAAGATGAGTTGGCCGAAATAGAAGACGAGAGAGAATTTGGCAATGAAAAAAATAAATTAGTTCTTCAACCACTTGGACAATTAGTCATCGAGTTTCTAGTACAACATTTTGAAAAGTTGTTTGACTATGAATATACGAAACATATGGAGACGGATTTG
>Ga0102883_1000948_pt1 | contig 10501 bp, 8 predicted proteins | sample Colrivmet1549B02_FD_94877 | JGI IMG/M metagenome (GOLD analysis project Ga0102883, IMG submission 94877) | Estuarine microbial communities from the Columbia River estuary - metaG 1549B-02 | ecosystem: Environmental > Aquatic > Marine > Intertidal zone > Estuary | place: USA: Columbia River... | reverse complement strand
ATTCAGACCGATAATTCCAACGATACCCGCTGGTGGTAATTTGAAGTTCAAATCATCGTACAACATTTTATCTCCAAATGACTTACCTACGTGAACAGCATCAATCACATTGTTCCCCAAACGTGGTCCATTTGGAATCGGAATCTCCAAAATCGCATCTTTTTCACGTGCGTCCTCCGACAACATTTTATCGTAGTTCTGCAAACGTGCTTTGCTTTTCGCTTGACGAGCTTTGGGATTCATGCGCACCCATTCTAACTCTCGCGCCAACATTTTTTGACGTTTGGATTCAGATTTCTCCTCTTCTTTCAAACGGTTTCCTTTCTGCTCCAACCAAGATGAATAGTTTCCTTTCCAAGGAATTCCTTCGCCACGGTCTAATTCAAGAATCCATCCCGCAACATTGTCCAAGAAATAACGGTCGTGGGTTACGGCAATCACCGTTCCTTTGTATTGCTGTAAATGTTGTTCTAACCAATCGATTGACTCTGCATCCAAGTGGTTGGTCGGCTCATCGAGCAAAAGAATATCTGGATTCTGCAACAACAAACGACAAAGTGCTACTCTACGTTTCTCTCCACCGGATAGTGTTCCAATTAACTGATCGTCTGGTGGACAACGCAAGGCATCCATTGCACGTTCGAGTTTTGTATCCAATTCCCAGGCATCCAATGCGTCAATTTTATCTGAAACTTGTCCTTGACGAGCAATCAATTTGTCCATTTTATCTGGATCATTGAGGATTTCCTCATCCATGAACGCCGCATTGATTTCTTCGTATTCCTTCAAGGCATCAACTGTTTCTTGCGCTCCTTCCATCACCACTTCTTTCACGGTTTTGGTTAAATCCAAATCTGGTTCCTGCGCTAAATAGCCAACAGTGTATCCCGGTGAAAATACCACATCTCCTTGAAAAGATGGATCTAGTCCAGCAATGATTTTCATCACGGTCGACTTCCCGGATCCATTGAGTCCGATGATGCCGATTTTTGCCCCATAGTAAAAGGACAAGTAAATATTTTTAATGATCTGTTTTCCAAGTGGCGTTGTTTTGGAAACTCCCACCATGGAGAAAATGATTTTTTTATCGTCTGACATTCTTGTTTATTTTATTAGGCAAAAGTAAAATTTAGATCGTGAAGTTGACTAATCCAATTTCACTTTATCGTATTCTTTGTTTTTCAAAATCTCCACCGCACGTTGAAGAATCTCATTGGATTCATTGTACACTTGGAACATTTCGTTTACTCCCCAAAGATCTTGGGCAATCAGTGATTTCAATCGAAGTTTAATTAAATGTTCACTCGTTTTGTATCCAACTTCATCGAACTTCAACTCCGGATCTTCCTTTTGAACGTATGCAAAGAATGCATCCATGAATGCCTGATCAGCCGTAAACGTATTTTTAAACACTTCAAAACTTGGATACAACGATTTCAAAGAAGCACGTTGATTATTTACATAGTTAAAGGAATAGTTGTTCAAATGTCCGCCTTGAACCAACTCGCCAAAATACTTCGAATTCTCTGTCGTATCTAATGGAACAAAGAAGTCCGGCATGATTCCACCACCACCATAAACTGTACGATGTGTTTTCAAGGTTTCGAATTTCAAGGAATCTGGCATTTTAATGGAATCCGCATGAATAAACTCTCCATTCAAAAAACGCTGCGTGATATCCTTGCGGTAGGTTTCTGTATCCTCGTAAGGTTTCTGAATAAATCTTCCTGTTGGTGTGTAGTAACGTGCAATCGTCAAACGAATCTCCGATCCATCAGATAGCGGCATTGGACGTTGAACAAGTCCTTTTCCGTAGGTTCTGCGTCCAACGATGAGTCCACGATCCCAATCTTGAATGGAACCCGAAAGAATCTCGCTCGCACTTGCACTGTATTCGTCCGTCAACAAGATCAATTTCCCTGTCTCAAACAATCCTTTTTTACCTGCACGCAAATTGCTACGTGGTTGTGCTCTTCCTTCGGAGTAAACGACTAATTTATCTCCAGACAAAAACTCATCCGCTAATTTGTGTGCCGCATCCAACAATCCACCACCATTTCCTTGCAAGTCGAAAATCAAGTTTTTCATTCCTTGTGCTTTCAATTGATTCATGGCTTTCAACACTTCCTCCATCGTCGTTCGCGAGAAACTGTTCAGTTTGATGTATCCCGTTTCTTGGTCAATCATGTAAGAAGCATCCACGGAATAAACAGGGATTTTATCTCTTGTCACCGTGTATTCCAAAATTTTATTTCCCTTTCTACGCACAGTGATTTTCACTTTTGTTCCAAGTTCACCCATTAATTTTGTGCGCACTTCTTGGTTTTTTAGTCCAACCCCAGCAATATTCGCTGCATCTACTGCGATGATTTGATCTCCGGGCAAAATTCCCAATTTCTCTGACGGACCACCAGGAATCGTTGCAACCACGTGAAGGGTATCCTTCATGATTTGAAAACGGATTCCAATTCCTACAAAACTCCCGTTAATCGTCGATTGTGCTTCGTTTAATTCCTCTGCAGGAATATACGTTGAATGCGGATCTAATTTCTCCAACATCGCAATAATCGCTTCCTCTGTCAATTCTTTTCCATTCACTGGATCCACATAAAAACGAAGAATGTTGTCCATTACTTCATCAAATTTCTGTGAAGTACTGCGTTCAGATGGATCAAACTGACTGAATCCAATCATTGGAAGTAGACAGATGTATAATAAAAAGATTTTTTTCATCGGTTTTGATTTTGAAAGAGAAAAACAAAAATAGTAACTCCCTCGGATGAATGGACAGAAACATTAACTTTGTTTAAAAGATTTTTGAAATCTATGAAGAAAGGAAAAAACCATCGATTAAAAACGTATCTCAGAAAATCTGGTAAAATACTGAGTACCTTTTCCAAATGGTTTTCCATCATTCTTTTTTCCTACCTATGCATCTACTTTGTTCTTTCGTTTATTCTCTCCCGAATTACCGTGGAGGGAGAAAACCAAAAAAAATCACGTATTAAAATTTACTTGATGAAGTCTGGTGTTCATACGGACTTTGTCCTGCCTATAAAAAACGACATTATCGATTGGACCAAGTCCTTCCCAAGAGAAAACACCGGATTCAAGGACAGCACAACGAAACTCATTGCCATTGGCTGGGGAGACAAAAACTTTTACATGAATACGCCAGAATGGGCAGATTTAACGGTGAAAACAGCCGTTTCCGCCATGACCGGACTTGGCGCCTCGGCCATTCATGCGACGTACCACTACGAAATCTTGAGCGATCGTCCGGTGATTCAATTGTACCTATCTAAAAAACAATACCGAGAATTGGTTAAATACATTCAAGATCAATTGGTCATCAACAAGAAGGGAAATACGGTTTACCTTCCCGCACAAAACAAAAAAGTGGTGAGCGGAAACGATGCTTTTTATGCTGCGAATAACCGATACAGCATGATGTTAACCTGCAATTCATGGATTAATCGTGGATTAAAAGCTTGCCATAAACGCGCTTGTTTGTGGACTCCTTTTGCCGGGGGAATTTTTTATCAGTATGGAAAATAAACGCCTAACCCTCGTCCTTTTTCTATGTTGCCATCTTTCAATTTTTGGACAAATGATTCCATTGGATAACGCACAGCGATTTATTGTTTTCATCAACGGGAATCGTGGACCTAAAGCAAATCACGAGACAACAGACAATCGACTTCACGTGAAAGATCCAACAGGATATTGGTATGCGATTGACGATACCATTCTGACTAGATTTCCTGGAGTTACTCCCGTATATTTTGACGGACATCATCCCGTTGGCACATCCCAACACCGAACGGAATTCAATTTTGCAAAGTCCTATTTTTTCTCTCGTTTTTGTAGGATTTCCAAACGCAGTCGATGGGTTTTGAATAAAAAACCGAATCCAGAAGGATTTCAATTACGCGTTAAAAATGGACAAATCGCTGGAGAAAACCTGTTGAATTACTTTGCACAAAAAGGAATCCCCTTGGATCAAGTGAAAATCGATATGGTTTGTCACAGCATGGGCTACGCCTACTCACTGGGAATGTTTGACGCGTTAAAATCCAAAGTGAGCTTTGGTAAACTATTGATCCTGTCACCGGAAAACGCGAGTGCACAGGGACGCGACTGGACGTATTTCGAGGAAGTTTGGCAGTATGGTGCACGTGCCGACGACAAACAATCCGATCCCATTTGTTACCAAGATGGCATCGCGCCGCAGGTAGCCGTTCCGGGAATCGAAACTGTACCAGCTACAAAAGGTGGACGAATTTTCATTCCATCAACGTGGCCAAAGAGCAAAAAAGGATTTATCAAAAGTCATCACCTCTTGTATTACCAATGGTTTCATGAAATCAAACCGGGTGATCGCGGATACTTTCAACTAGCGAATTAAAGGACTTTTTTGAATGCGATTTCCTGTGAAATTCTAGCTGGACTCCAAACGTGTAATTCCCGAAAATTCTTAACTTTGGGACCAATGATTCAGACTAATTCCGACCTCAAACCATATAACACCTTTGGCATTTCCGTCAAAGCTGATCGTTTTTCAAGATTTTCCTCGATTCCGGAGCTTCAATCAATCCTAAATGAACGAAACAATGATCCATTATTGATTCTAGGAGGCGGAAGTAATTTGCTGCTAACGGAAGATTTTCATGGACTTGTTTTAAAAAATGAAATTCTCGGCTTTGAAGTCATTTCAGAAACGGATGATTTCGCGGTAGTTCAGTCAGGCGCTGGAGAAACGTGGCATGAGTTCGTGATGAAATGCATTGATTTAAACTTGAGTGGACTAGAAAACTTAAGTTTAATTCCGGGAAGTGTTGGAGCGAGTCCAATGCAAAACATTGGTGCATACGGTGTGGAAATCAAAGACTGTTTTGAATCGCTAAGCGCTTACCACTTGGAAAGTGGAGAAGTTCACACCTTCGATAAACAAGCGTGTGCATTCGGATACCGAGAAAGTGTGTTCAAGCACGAACTAAAAGGACAATACGTCATTTGCACGGTTTCCTTTCGTCTAAAAAAGAATGCGTCAGTGAATACTTCGTATGGAGCGATATCCTCAGAATTAGAAAAACAAGGAATCAGCAATCCAAGCATACGCGATGTGAGCAACGCAGTAATCGCGATACGTCAATCGAAACTTCCAGATCCTAAAGTCATCGGAAATGCGGGAAGCTTCTTCAAGAATCCAATTGTAGCGAATGCTGTTTACGAGGCCATAAAATTGACTTATCCCGAAGCACCATTTTACCCTGTAGATGAACAACACGGAAAATTAGCTGCAGGATGGTTGATTGAAAAGGCTGGATGGAAAGGGAAAACCATTGAAACATATGGCGTTCACACATTGCAAGCATTAGTATTAGTGAATTATGGAGGAAGTACAGGGAATCAAATCTATGACTTATCTTCGCAAATTATTTCTGACATAGAATCCAAGTTCGGAGTGACCTTGGAACGCGAAGTCAACATATTGTAAATAAAGGCACACACAAGGCATGAAAGTTTCATACAACTGGTTAAAAAAATACATTCAAACAGATTTAATCCCCGAAGACTTGGGTAAAATCCTTACCGACACTGGACTCGAAGTAGAAAGTATTGATAAAATTGAAGCCATTGAAGGTGGATTACAAGGTGTTGTTATTGGACACGTATTGAGCTGTGAAAAACATCCAGATGCCGACAAATTAAACGTGACAACCGTTTCCATTGGAACAGAAGAACTACAAATTGTTTGTGGCGCACCCAATGTTGCCGCTGGACAAAAAGTCGTTGTAGCGACAGTTGGAACAACATTGTATCCTTCTCCATGCGAAGCATTTCACATTAAAAAAGCAAAAATTCGCGGAGTTGAATCCTTCGGAATGCTTTGCGCAGAGGACGAATTAGGCATTGGACACTCGCATGCTGGAAGCATCGTTCTTCCTGAAAACATAGAAATTGGGACACCAGCAAGCGCATACTTTGATTTATCTGACGATTATCAAATCGAGATTGGATTAACACCGAACCGCGCAGATGCCATGGGACATATTGGTGTAGCGAGGGACATCAAAGCGTCCTTGAATTTTCATCAAAAATCGAATCTATCCATACAGTGGCCTACAGTTGATGCTATCGTTGTTTCTGGAAATCTTCCCATTGAAGTGAGCATCGAAAACCAAGAAGATTGTTTGCGTTATTGCGGGGTGAGCATGGACAATGTTCAAGTTGCTCCATCACCGGAATGGTTGCAAAAAGCATTGAGATCTGTCGGACTGAATCCGATTAACAACATTGTAGATATTAGCAATTTCGTCATGCGCGAATTGGGAACGCCATTGCATATTTTCGATGCAAAAGCATTGAAGGGAAAAGTACATGTGCGGTCATCGAAAAACGAAGAAACGATTGTGACCTTGGATCAAGTAGAACGAAAGTTAAACGGGACCGAATTACTAATTACCAACGGTGACGAAGCGCTTTGCATTGCTGGAGTATTAGGGGGAGCAAGCTCCGGCGTTTCCAACGAAACGACTCAAATTTTCATTGAATCCGCGTTATTTGACGCAGTGAACATCCGTAAATCAGCACGCCTGCACGGACTAAACACAGACGCTAGTTTCCGCTTTGAACGTGGGGTTGATCCATCCTTAACCATGTACGCGTTACAACGTTGTGTTCAGTTAATCCAAGAGATTGCTGGTGGAAATGTTGGAATGGAAACATACGATTGGACAGGAAATATCCCGCAGAATAAAAACATAAGCATTTCTTTAAGTAGAGTTAATCAACTTATTGGATGTGAAATAGATAAGGAGTCCATTTTTAACATTTTATCCAACTTGGATATCCTCGTTTTAGCCGAAAATGGAGACGAATTAAGCATTGAGATTCCAGCATACCGCGTTGATGTAACACGTGAAGCGGATGTGATTGAAGAAATCCTTCGCATCTTTGGATTCAACCTTGTTCCGATTCCTGAGAAGTGGAATTTATCTTTACCTATTGCACCGAAAATCAACAAAGATCAATTGCAACGCAGCATCGCGGAGTTATTGGTTGGAAAAGGATTCTCTGAAGTGATGAACAACTCCTTAACCAAAAGTACTTATGTGAGTCAATTGGGAATGGGACAATTAAAAGATGAGCATTCTGTTCGCATGTTGAATCCTTTAAGTCAGGACTTGGATGTCATGCGTCAATCCTTGCTTTTTGGACTGCTTGAAAACGTTGAGCGCAACCAGAACCGTCAATCTCCGAACCTTCGCATGTTTGAGTTCGGAAAAACGTATGCAAAATACAGCAACGGATACGCTGAGTCGTCACAGCTGATTGTTTGCATGACCGGACAAGCGCATTCAGACAATTGGTTAACGCCGGAGAAAGGAAAAGACTCGCTTGTTTCCTACTATCAATTAAAAGGACTTGTGATGGGCTTATTAGAACGCCTTGGTTTCGCTGGACAACTTCAAGAGAAGGAATTGAAAAGTCTTTTGTTTTCCGATGGACAATCCATTGAATTGCATAAAAAAACGATTGCAGAGTGCGGCTGGGCTACTCCAGAGCAATTAAACGCTTTCGGAATCAAGAATCCAGTGTATTACGCTGTAATTCAGTGGGATCAATTGCTCGAATTGTTGAACCGTGTCAAAATTGAATATTCGGAGTTACCGAAGTCCTTTGCTATCCGTCGCGACTTCTCTTTACTGATAGACAAAAACATTCAATTCGATGAATTGCGTCAAACGGCCATGCAAGCTGACAAGAAGTTGTTAAAATCCGTAGGATTATTCGATGTGTACGAAGGCAAAAACCTCGAAGAAGGAAAGAAATCCTACGCACTGTCGTTCATCCTTCAGGATGGAGACCGAACGCTTACAGACCAGGAAATTGATGCGTGCATGTCCAAAATACAGGCGAATCTCGAAAAAGAGTGCGGCGCAACATTAAGAAATTAAGGGCATAAAAAAAGTCCTAACGTTGAGGTCAGGACTTTCATCTATTTCTTTTCAGTTCAATTAACTGTTAGAATATCTTTCAAGATTCAAGTTTGCAGCAAGTTCTTCACCACCCAAAACAAGGATTTTTTTACACTTGTTTGTCTCCACCCATAAATCAAGGTTGGAAATTCCCACCATCAGTGTTCCGTTGATATCGATTTTATGTACAGGCTTTTGTTGCTTGTCGTAGGCCTTTTTAATCTCTTGAATTTCTGGTGTTAACTCTTGGTTTTGATTGAATATCAATAAACTATCCGTTCGATCGAAAAAGTCAGGGAGTTTATCCGAAACCTGCACTACTTCACCTGCGCGTGCAGATGCCCATGCTGAAATCGCATTTGAAAATTTATTTCCCGTTAATAAAAAGATAGTCTCTGCTTTCATTCCCTTTCACAATTGTCCGCAAATATAGCGCTTAAAAGCTTTCGTTAATTTTAATACCCTAAAATTTTCAAATAATCTTGAGCGGTTTGCTCTTCACTGAAAATTTCCGTTTGAATAGAACCATTTTCATCACGACGAATCAAGATGTGTTTCGGCTCGGGAATCAAGCAATGCTTAAGTCCACCAAAGCCACCTATCGTTTCTTGATAAGCTCCTGTATTGAAGAAACCGATATACAATACATTGTTTCTATCGAATTTCGGAAGGTAAATGGCATTCGAGTGTTGCTCTGAATTGTAGTAGTCATCGCTGTCACACGTTAATCCACCCAAAAGCACACGTTCATAATCTTCGTGCCATCGGTTGATTGGCAACATGATGAAGCGCTGATTAATTGCCCAAGTATCCGGTAGGTTCGTCATGAAAGAGGAATCGATCATGTTCCATTTTTCACGGTCGTTCTGTTGTTTTTGATGAAGGACACTGAAAATCGCTCCACCACTCTCTCCAACCGTGAAGGAACCGAATTCCGTAAAGATGTTCGGTTCTGGAATTTCATTGTCATTACACACGCGTTTTACCTGTGTCAAGATCTCGCGAACCATGTATGCGTAATCGAAATCGAACGCGAGGGATTTCTTAATTGGGAATCCACCGCCGATATTCAAGGAATCTAATTCCGGACAAAGTTTCTTTAAATCCGAATAGACACGTAAACATTTTGTCAATTCATTCCAATAATACGCTGTATCGTTGATCCCCGTATTAATAAAGAAATGCAGCATTTTCACGCGCACTCTTGGATTTTCTTTAAGGATCGCTTTGTAGAAAGGAACGATTTCACGGTAACGAATTCCAAGTCGCGAAGTATAGAACTCGAACTTCGGTTCCTCTTCAGACGCGATGCGAATCCCAATATTCAATTCCTTCGTTGTAATGGCAATCAAACGTTTTAACTCATCGATGTTATCCACCACTGGAATCACGCGTAAATAATCCTCTTCGATTAACGTCGCGATGTTATTTAAGTATAATTCGGGTTTGTATCCATTGCAAATGACAAAACGACCTTTCTCTAATTTTCCGGTGTCCACCAAATTACGAACGATATCAATATCGAAAGCAGATGAAGTCTCAATGTGGACATCGTTTTTTAGTACCTCATCCAATACGAAGGAAAAGTGATTGCTTTTTGTACAATAGGAATAGTGATATTTCCCTGTATAACCAAGATTCATGATGGCTTCACGAAACCAACCTTTGGCACGTTGAATATTATTGGAAACTTGAGGTAAATAATTGAACTTCAATGGAGTACCGTACTCATTGATCAAGCGCATTAAATCAATCCCATGGAAAAACAAACGGTCCTCACGGAGATTAAACTCATTTTGAGGAAAATCAAATGTTTGCTCGATTAAGTCAATGTATTTCGTTCTCATTTGCGTGTAATTCTATTCAATTCGATTTGTAAAAATGGCTCAAGCACTTCAATTGGACGAGCCAAAACCGCATTGCCGTTCACTTCTACGATTGGACGTTCAATTAGTTTCGGATTATCTGCCATTAACTGAAGAATTTCATCTTCTGTTAACATAGTAGCTTTTTGAGCTTCCTTGAAAATCACTTCGTTTCGTCGAACAAGTTGCGAAGGCTTCATATTGAGCTTTGTCAACAAGTCCTGTAATTCATCGACTGACAATGGATTCTTGAGGTGATTTCGCACGTCAAAATCATGATTTGCGTTACTTAAATAGTCCACGCACAAGCGACTTTTAGAACAGGAAGGATTATGATAAACTTTCATCTGAATTCATTGAAGGGCAAAATTACTCATTTCAACTGATTTCATTTGTCTAAAAGGACGCTGTTTAAAACTTAAGTGAAAATGATGAAGTTCTGATGCCACATGTTCTGCCTAATATCTACTTTTGAGAAGAAAATCAATTTTACATGTCTTATCTCGACGAACTGAACGACAGTCAACGCGTAGCAGTTGAACACATCTATGGTGCAACAATGGTCATTGCAGGCGCTGGATCCGGAAAAACAAGGGTCCTCACCTACCGCATTGCCTACATGATGGAACAAGGCATTGATCCGTTCAACAT
>Ga0102883_1000929_pt1 | contig 10596 bp, 12 predicted proteins | sample Colrivmet1549B02_FD_94877 | JGI IMG/M metagenome (GOLD analysis project Ga0102883, IMG submission 94877) | Estuarine microbial communities from the Columbia River estuary - metaG 1549B-02 | ecosystem: Environmental > Aquatic > Marine > Intertidal zone > Estuary | place: USA: Columbia River... | reverse complement strand
GATGAGGACGACGATGATGACGACGATGATGACGACGACGATGATGATGACGAATATGACGACGATGACGACGACGATGAAAGGGGGATTAGTCGCGGTGAAATACAAGAAATCATTTCAAAAATATTCCCTTCAAAGTATATGAAAAAGCGCGCGAAGACAACATCAGAACTAGAAAATAAATATACTAACAACACTCGTACATCAAGCAAATCAACGTCTAAGAAATCTAAAAACATTAAGGAAACTGACTCAGATACAGAATCAGATGATTATGACGATGATGAATCCGCCGAAAAATTTTATAATATTCTATTAGTTGACGGACAAGGGGGGATAGGAGGAGGAGGAGGAGAAGATGATTATAACGAGGATGACGATGATGATGTAGAATGTGATAGTGAAGACGAAAAAACATTTATGAAAGAAAATTATAAAGAAATTATGGATGAACGGGCGTCAACCTCTAAAAAGTCTAATAAAAAAAATAAAAAGAATAAAAATAAACCGGATAGCGATAAAGACGATGTTGAATTAATTGATGTGGAACAAGAGTATCTTGAATTAGTTGATACTAAGAATGAATTGACTAAGCAGCTTCAAAATAAACCCAAAAGTAAGGTTCTATTGTCAGCAATTGACAATTGTAAGCATTCTATCAAGAATCTCGTACAAAAAACACGGGTTAAAAACGCTAAAAATTATCATAAACTCATTCATGCCGATAAAAAACAAACAAACGAAATTGATTATTTCAAAAAAAAGCTTTCTAACAAAGAACAATTGACAGTTATGAAGCACCTTAAAGAGATTAATTCTCATACAAATATTGAAAAACCGTATCGATTGGCGTTGTTAGATACTAAAATGCCGGCAAGGTTTAAAGCAGTGGCTATGCAGAAATTAAGTATGTTGAAGTCTATGGAAGTCGGAGATAATGAATATTTTAAAGTTAAGAACTGGGTAGACACGTTTATGCGTATTCCTTTTGGAATTTATCGAAATTTGTCAATTTCAATGGATAGTGGGATTGACGCATGTCATGAATATATGGAGAATGCTATGGAAACCCTTGATAATTGTGTATATGGGTTGAATGATGCGAAAATGCAAATTCTACAGATGGTAGGTCAATGGATTTCAAATCCTTCTGCTATGGGTACCGCTATCGCTATTAAAGGTCCAATGGGTACTGGTAAAACGACACTAGTAAAGGAAGGTATTAGTAAGATTCTTGGTCGAGAATTCGCGTTTATTGCTCTTGGTGGAACCGGCGATAGTAGTTTCTTAGAAGGTCATTCTTATACATATGAAGGTAGTAGTTGGGGTAAAATCGTACAGACGTTAATTGACAGTAAGTCGATGAACCCAGTTATCTACTTCGATGAGTTGGATAAGATTAGCGACACCCCTAGGGGCGAAGAAATCGTAGGTATTTTAACCCATTTAACAGATACTTCTCAGAATAGCGAATTCCATGATAAGTATTTCTCAGAGGTTGAATTTGACTTAAGTAAATGTCTATTCATTTTCAGTTATAATGATGAAAGTAAGGTTAATCCTATCCTTCGTGATAGGATGTATCGTATCCAAACAAAGGGCTACGATGCTAGTGAAAAGGTAACTATTTCACGAAAATACCTTCTTCCTAAGATTCGCGAACAAGTTAATTTCAAAGAAGGGGATATTATTATTCCAGATGAAACTATTAAGCATATTGTATCAACTGAAAGTATGACTAAGGATGAGTCTGGGGTTAGAAACCTAAAAAGATGCCTTGAGATTATTCATACAAAACTCAATCTGTTTAGACTTATGAAAAAGGATACTCCTCTATTTGATAAGGAACTTAAATTAGAGGTAACCTTTCCTTTTACAGTTACTCCCAAGGAAGCCGATATTCTAATTCAACATGATAAAACACAAAATCAAAGTTTCTTGGCAATGTATGTGTAAACATAAATAATAACAAACATAAAAAAAGGGGTGTATACACCTCTTTTTTTACACAATAGGCGGGCTAATTTTCGAATATACATTTCACCGCATTTTCTATATACATGGTTTCTATACATCTTGTCACCTCTTTAAACTCTTCTACATCCCGAATAACTACCGATTTTTTATCATGGTTAGCAATACGGTCGTACGTTTCTATATCGGGATAATTCAAACATTTCATCAAATCCGGCACTTTTTCGTAATAATACTGAATTGAATTATTACTACGTTTATTATTCAATTCGCCATCAATTAATATCAAATTTCCAATGCGGTCCAGGTCAAGCTTTTCGTCACCTTCCCAACTAGAAGAGAAGACAAATATATGGTCTATATTTTGTTTCTTTTGAGTATAAACATATGGAACACGATTATTATAATATAAACTTAAGAGTAGTCGATATGGAAATGATAAACCTCGTCGTCGTTTTGGTCTGTCTTCATATTTGTATGGTTGATTAAAATAATCTACAATATCTTGAAATAATTGGGTCATTAATCTGGTATTTATGGTGTTACCCAATTCTTCTGGATATTTACTTAATATTGATATTTTTGAGTTGATTGCCTTGCCTCCAACTTGACATCTAATATCATCATTTACTGTGTATTTATCACGCTTTTCTTTTGGCAAATAATCCAATAAATAATGATAACAAATCGACTTTCTTAAAATCGTATGCATCTCGATTTTTGTTATTTTGTTAGCATTTAACGATTCACATAGTTTAATACTTGTTATAATCACGACTATTAATGGAGATTTTTTCAATGTCAACTGTGAGTCTTGTTTGAAGTGCTGTAGGTCAATTGTTGGAGGACATAATTTATTTAAAATCGTTGTTAATACTTCTAATGCTTTTGTTATAGATTCGCAAAAATTTTTTATGTTAGCAGTTGTAAAATTTTCAGATTGTAATCCATAGAATACTTCAGATAAATCAAATAACTTATGAAATAAACCTATACCATCGCTCGCATCTGTTTCATACTTGGGTACTAACCAGTATTTATCGCTACAATAATTCTGGAATGCTATCAAAAATTCGGTTCCATTCATAGATTCCTTTTGAGTATCATGACGGTAACCTTCTAGAATTTCGTCATCCTGTTTTTCACAATAGTATTGTTGTAATTGTTCTAGTAATTTTGTTTTCAAAGTTGGGTCAAAATCTAGATTAAAGTCATTCGCACATAATAGTGTTGCTGCCAATATATCACTTGCGGTTAAAGGATTACTATTCATATTAATATTGGAATAAATTTGAGATAATTGTTCGTTTGTTGGATTATTAAAAATTACCAGATTCATAAAGACATTTGTATGGAAAAATTCTCCTCCTGAAATTTTTAATACCGATTGTACTAGCTCTACTTCGTCTTCTATATATTCAACCATATCATCGTCCAAGCTTTTCCAATATGCAATTAAGTCTTCGTTTTTTGATTGGTTTATATATCGAGACATTCGTCGGATTCCCATGAATTCTGGATAGTTTATATCTGATAAAAAATCTACAAAAATAGCATGTTCTTTATCTGAATAACGCAATTCATGGAAATTGTCTCGAAATATATCTAATGGATGGTAGTAATAATACACTATCGCGTTAATACGGTTATTTCCATCTATATTTACAAATATTTCATTCTTGTCTTCTATATATTTTGCTATTGTTATCGCTTCTACCGAATAGCAAGTATCATACAAGAATTTTATATAGTCTTGATAGTTTGACTTTTTTGAATTTGGTACTGGGTGTTTACACCATTTTTTTCTTCGCTGACATTGTGGATTTCTAATACGTTTTTGTTTAATTAAATTAATTAATTGTTCTACCGACCAATTATCTGACTTTGTTCTCATTCCATTTATTGCTGAATTTACCATTCGAATATATAATACAATCCAAAAACTTTATGTCATTTATGTATATCTCAATATACATAAACAAATCTTTCTATTATCAGTATACTGATGCAAGATTACAACACACCTGAAGATATATTGTTGATGGCTGAAGCCAAAATATACATAGAACGATTAGCCAGTGCGCGGCGTTCTGTTGAATATCAGAATATCGTAAACGCGGTGAATCTATATTTACATACAAATTGCGAACATACTAATATTATAAAAGATTATATTGATATTGACCCTGACACTTCACGCCGTATTGAATATTGTAATGATTGTGGTCTGACATTAGAATGATTATGGTTGTTGGTAATCTAACAAAAAAATGTATAATATACAATTTTACATTTTTTTGAATTTCGCGAATCTAATTATCGGAATCATATTTACTACGACAAATAGGACACTCATTACATCGGGGATGACAATCATTACATATATAATGGGCGCACCTGGGAATCACCAATTTGATATCATCTATTGTTTCATAACATATCGGACAATCCTCTTTTACATCCATCTTTATATAAGCTTGACGTAATTTATTAACTAGGTTAGATTCACTCAATTTGTGTAGGTTTCTTTCTCGATGTAATACCTTCTTTGTTAAACGTAGTTGGCGTTCATTATATAGCAAATCATCTTGTAACTCATCTATATCATGAAATGCTGCTTCTAATTCGGATTCTATCGAGCTGATTTGTTTAAGTAATATCAAGTATTTCTTTCTATATTCTGTGTCGTCTTTAATTACATGGTATGGTATATGTTGTTTGTGATATACCACGCATAACTTACCCGATATTCCGTCATCATTGGTTTCTGATTTAATTATTTCAACATAACTTCTATAATGTTTATATTCTCCATCTCCTCTCCTATTACACGCTCTTATTACTATCGCGTCTTTGTACGGCTCAAATACTTGGTTGAATTTGTCTTCGAATTCTTCTTTAATTGGAGTATATACTTCAGTTATTACATTATCAGACGTTATATTCATATTCGCTACATCATCTCCTATATGAGTTATACCCGAACGGTCTACAAAACCTATGTGTTTATTCTGTTTCATAACCGAGAACTCGTATATATGTCTAGACTCGCCCTTATTTTTCGTAAGATTTTTTAATTTATATTCATTCACTCCGATGTCTTCTCTAATAAAACTATCAAACGCTAATTTAAATTTTTCGTCACGTGTCTTTGTCATTTTAGACATTGTTATATTTTTATTATAATAATGTATGCGATAAGGTATTCAATTTTCCATGAAATATTATACTTTATATTTGTCTAAGGACCTATCTGAGCGTCAGGTAGAGCCATGTTACCTCCACGAGTCGTCAATAATTTTTGTTGTGTTTTATTTAAACACAAACTTCCTTTTGAATTGAATAATCCAATGCCATCACATCCCTTCTTACCTTCAGTAAACGCAAATTTATCGAACATTTCAGGGGTTGCGTTCGGGCAACATTGTAAATCCTTAAATCCATGCACTTTCTTACATAGTATTGGTTCTGGTTCTTTTCCGAGCGATGTCGCATAATTATTGGTAGCTTCCCTCACTTCGAACTGTTCGGTTACATGAGCGTATGCTAAATCTGTACTTTGATTATATGGTACTACACGTATAGACGTACATAAACATCCGACGATTATTAAATATATTAATAGAGCAAAAAATATGTATAACCAATTCATTTCTATACATATCATACATATATTTTGTGCGTACTAAAGTTATTTGTTTTAAACTAACATAAAAACTCTCTCGTAAAATATAGTATTACTAATGTCGATGTTAACGAAGGATGAACGTCTTAACCTGAAAAAAATGATTACCGACTCTGAATGTGGCGATAATACTAGTAATATTAGACGTCTAAAGCATAGCGTACTTATGCGAGACGACGTACGTAAACTAGATACCTTAAAAACTACCCACGCCGGGTTGAAAACGGGCAGTTTTGATGAATTTGTTATTCTATGTCAAAATGAATGTAATTTCTTGTACGCAAACTATACTGACATATTCCATAAGTTGGTTAACGATGAGCTTGACCTTACTATTATGACTAAGTTACTTACAGTATTGAAACTTATTGAGGATTCTAAAGTAGACCAACATGAAGGTTCTGTCATGGTTGGTAAGATACTAAAAGAATTATATGTAGATAGTGCTACTAAACACTTAAGTAATCTAGACAAACAACATTCTGATGAGGTGGTCGAACCTTCTGTTGGAAAACCTATTTCGTGGAGTGACTATAAAAAGATGGTATAGTCGTGTAATATAACACACTGTAAACAATATAAATAATATATTATAGTATTTTATATATTATCATGACTGACGTTAGTTCGACACCCATTACCGATATTAGTTCGACCCCCATTACCGATATTAGTTCGACACCCATTACCGATATTAGTTCGACGCCAATTACCGATATTAGTTCGACACCCATTACCGATATTAGTTCGACGCCCATTACCGATATTACTCCGCCTCCTTTTGTACTTCCTGTAGTTGGAGTTGACCCACCTCCTGCTATTTCATTAACTCCTAGTAGTTATATGGGGATTAGCACTGGTAACATTCGTATATTTGCGGTTCTTTATATTGCTACGGAGAACGAGGTTCTTCGTGATAAATATATTCAGGCAAGTATACTACATAATCGTAAAATCGTCCTAGATAGTTATCCTGATTCTGGTTTTGATTTGTATGTACCCGATGATGTAATATTTGATACACATTTCGAAACTAAATTTATTGATATGCAAATTAAAACAAAAATGATATACTATATGGGTACTGTATTTCCAGCAATAACTTCCGGATTTTATATGTATCCTCGGTCTAGCATGTCTAATACCGAATTAATGTTGGCTAATCATACGGGTGTTATTGATTCTGGATATCGAGGGAACTTGATAGGTGCGTTTAGATGGTTACCAATCGGCACTAATACGTCTTATACTGTACTTAAAGACACCCGTATGGTTCAAGTATGTCATCCATCTTTGTGTCCTGTATTTGGACTGGTGGTTCCAGATATTACTATAGATACTCTCCGTGGAGAAAATGGGTTCGGGTCAACTGGAGTGTAGATAGATTATTAACATAACAATACATTATGTATTCTTATATGTGTGTATATTTACTTGGAAAATGATAAAATATATGTATTAGATTTTATCATTCATAATTGTATATGAATAGCGACGATGATATCACTCATATGGAAATATATAAAGGTAATTATTACAATAAAAAAAGAAATAAGTCTTCAGGACGAGTTATTGCGTTTGATTTGGACGAAACGCTTGGTTCTTTTAGTGATTTAGAGATATTATGGTCTGCGCTTCAGTGTTTTACTAAGGAATATGAACCTATTAATTTTAATAGTATATTAGATTTGTATCCAGAATTTTTAAGATATGGAATTCTGCATATATTGGAATTTTTAATGCATAAGAAAACTACCGGTCATTGTAAGCATATATACATTTATACAAATAATCAATGTAACCAAAACTGGGTTGATTTAATCTCCAATTATTTTACATATAAATTAGGACTTACCGATAATGTCTTCGACCAAATTATACGTGCGTTTCGTATTGGAAATAAGCGTATAGAACCATGTAGAACGTCAACTACCAAAACTTATTCTGATTTTATTCGGTGTACGTTGTTACCTGAAAAAACGGAGATTTGTTTTGTGGATAACGCAAATTATAATGATATGAAAAAAGAACGTGTATACTATATTCAACCATATTCGTATTATCATCATTTATCAACAGATGAAATTATACGCAGGTTTATTGCTTCCGATATTTATATCAATATTAATTCTTCCAGTAATACTCGTAATTTACATCAATATATCGCCGATTATTTTATAAATAAGAACCAAATTACACATGGTAATCCTAGAATACAAGATTTAAAGCGGGATATAATTGTCGCTCAAAAAATTATGTATCATTTACGAGAATTCTTTTATTTAACCACTAAACGGCAGAGAACACACAAAAAAATTGTTAGACTGGGGGGTAATACACGAAAAAAATTAAGATAACTGTTCGTAAGCCATTAATATTAACTGTTCTTCGGTATTCATTTTTTGGAATGTATAACAATCGTCAAATTTATATTGAATAAATCTACGCTGAGAATTCATACATAATATATGCACTCCATTTTCTAAAAACTTTATATCAGTTACTATTCCACCATTTGTTAGTTTATTAGTACCTAACCGTATCCATCTTACCATTTTACCTTTATGAAGCTCGTATATCTCATCTACGTATCTATATCCTGCTAATTTTTTATACGTTTCTTTATGATTCTCCTTTGGTATCTCCGCCTCTACTATCTTCTCATGTACGATATTTGTTATCTCCGACATTGTTTTATTATCTAAATAATCATTTCGCGTACTTTCAATCGAATTTAATAAATTGTCTATATCTAATGTCGACAGCAACGACGGGTCGTTTATAGCATCTTCAAATATTTTATCAATATCCATTGTATTTTTATTTTCCATATATATTGTTATATCTACGGAAAATACTTTCATATTGTTTTACATTACTTCCAAGAGATTTGATAATGGGACCTCGGCTACATTTACAATATCTGATATTGGAACTGCCGCTATATTGATTGCATTATCTAATGGTTTTATTAATTTATTTGCTATATCCACAGCGGTTACGTTGACTAGTAAAAATATAGCACTACTGAATATTATCTGTGCATCATATTTACCCAATACATGATTTCTATACGGATGAAATCTGTATATTAAAAATAAACAAACAAACAATTGCATTATTGTTCTAAAAATTTGTAAATATTCAGGATTTATGTAAATCAATCCGATAAATATTAGCGCGTATAATATACTTAGTATTGTTGGTAAAATTCTGTAATATTTACCCGCACTGTTTACTATATTATCTAATGAATCAAATGACAACATTATACTATATATTGTGTAAATATAATAAACCTTTGGAGGTGTATATCTACTAGATGAATAAACTAATTGGACGACGATATAACATTTACGAAAAACTAGGTCATGGCAACTTTGGTTCTGTATATAAAGGAAAACATTCTAAACATAACACCGATGTCGCTATTAAATTAGAAAGTATTTATACTAAAATTAAACTATTAAAACATGAAACTACTATACTAAAATATTTATACGAGCATAATACACGTAATATTCCCGCTATATATTGGTATGGAATATATAATGAGAATGTATGCTTAGTAATGACATTATACGATTGTTCGCTGTATGAATACATACATTCCAGAAATGATGTTGATATATCTGATTCTAAAATTAAATCTATTATTTATCAACTAGTTAACATACTTCATTCCGTACATGACAATAGTGTGATACATCGTGATATTAAACCTCAGAATATTATGATTAAAAATGGAGATTTGTATCTTATTGATTTTGGGTTTTCTACATTCTATATTGATGCAGACGGAGAACATGCTATCGATACGTGTTGTGATGAAATTATTGGAAGCCCGAAATATGTTAGTTATCATATACATTCAGGTTCTATTGCATCACGACGAGATGACCTGATTTCACTTGGGTATTTATATTTATTTTTACATGACAGATTACTCCCATGGGAAAATATACAAGATGATGTTACTAATGATGATGGTTATAGCGAAACCAGTATTTATTATTACAAAAATATCCTTCGACAAAAGTTGAAAGAACCTTCTACTATTCTGAATAAAGCCCAAAATGCAAACCATACATTATATAATTATCTAAAATATGTATACAGCTTATCGTATGAAGAAACCCCTAATTATCACGCAATAATTACTATTTTTTAACGGTAATTTGACATATTTTCAGTAGATGTGCCTTCCATTGGGGCTACATCAAACTTCGGTTTCTCGTTCACAGTTACCATATCTGACTTAACTTCGGAAACTTCCTCTGTCTCAACATCTTCCTCTGCTAGTTTATCCATATCAGGCGCCTCTTCTACACTCGATTCTGCTGCTTCCATGCCTTCACTTACATAATTAAACTGACTTAACCCTAACGAAATTAGTAATACTAATACTAGAAACACAATTGACATCATCTTACCCATCATTACTAAAGTAATTGTAATATACATATATTTTCAGATTTTAATTGTAATTCAAACTATACCCATTGAAATGATATAAAAACTATTTTGTGTATAATATATATTACGATGAGCGTGTCAGAAGAAACAATTCTTTCAAGTATTACTGGTAAAGTGAAGTGGTTCAATAATAAGGCCGGGTATGGCTTTATTACTGTGAGTGATGATGGCGCGTATATGAATAATGATATTTTCACTCATTATACTGCTATTAAAGTTACTAATTCTCAATATAAATACCTCGTTCAGGGAGAATACGTTCAGTTTGACCTTGTAAAGTCCACCTCCGGACCACATGAGTATAAGGCTATGTCTGTTACTGGTATTAAGGGCGGTGAGCTAATGTGCGAAACACGCAGTTCTTCTAGACCTACAAGGGATGATGAATTTGTTGCGGTTAAGCATAAGAAGTCAAGACAGGACTCGCATTCAATCCGAAAGCATGTGTAAGATATTTCCAT
>Ga0102883_1000914_pt1 | contig 10668 bp, 9 predicted proteins | sample Colrivmet1549B02_FD_94877 | JGI IMG/M metagenome (GOLD analysis project Ga0102883, IMG submission 94877) | Estuarine microbial communities from the Columbia River estuary - metaG 1549B-02 | ecosystem: Environmental > Aquatic > Marine > Intertidal zone > Estuary | place: USA: Columbia River... | reverse complement strand
TAATTATATTGGCAGCCCAATTTGTTATTGGAGTTGCTAACTTGATTCTTCATCTCCCAATGGTCTTAGCTGTTAGTCATAATTTAACAGCAGCTTTACTAGTTATCATAATAACAATATTAAATTCAAAAATTAAAAAACAATATGCTTAGCTCCCTTAAAAAAAATGCTTTGAATCTTAGGGTTGATTTAAAGAATTTTTTAGTTCTTTGCAAGTTGCGAGTGAATTCTCTTATTGTTTTTACTGCTGTGATAGGAATGTTTTTAGCTACCCCAGGGATGGTGCCATTTAATCTATTACTAAGCTCTATTTTGGGTATTGCTTTTGTCTCGTTTGCAGCAGCAGCTTTTAATTGCCTGATTGAACAAAAAATAGATGCTGTGATGGCAAGAACAAAAGGAAGGCCAATAGGGACAGGGCAATTGTCATCCGAACGCACTGTAGTTTATGCAAGTATTTTGGGAGGTATTGGATTAGCAATTCTTTTTTATTATGTGAACTCTCTAACAATGTGGCTTACTCTTGCAACTTTTTTCTCTTACTCTGTCATTTATACAATTTTCCTTAAGCCTGCTACGCCAATGAATATTGTTATTGGTGGGGCCTCTGGCGCCATGCCTCCTATTTTAGGGTGGGCAGCAGTTAATAATACTGTTGGACCGGAAGCGCTAATTTTATTTTTAATTATCTTCTGCTGGACGCCACCTCATTTTTGGGCATTGGCACTTTACCGGAGAAATGATTATGCAAAAGTAGGTATACCAATGTTACCTGTCACACACGGCGAGTCTTTCACATTATTACAAATTGTTCTATATACAATCATTTTGATTATTGTGACTATGGCGCCATTTAGTCTTGGTATGAGTGGGCTTATTTATTTAATTTGTGCCACTATTCTTAATGCCTTTTTCTTGTACTATGTAATTATGCTTTATAAAAAGTACTCAGATAAATTGTCCATGAAAACATTTAGATATTCTATTATCTATTTAAGTTTGATTTTTTCTGCGATGTTAGTTGACCATTATTTTAAATTTACTCTGTATTAAGATTACAAAAGGAAAGTTAAATGAATTTAGAAAAAGAAAAAAATGTATTATTTGAATTAACTATAATTATTGTTGGAGCAATTGTAGGGGGAATTTTATTCATTTCATTCGTAACCTATGACTTTAAGAGCAGTCCTAGTTCTAACGTTATGGTAGAAAGTAAAATTAAAGAAAATATTCAGCCAGTAGCAAAGGTAGAGTTATCACAGGCTATTGCAGAAGGGTCAGCTTCGGGAGGAAAATCAGGGGAGGAAGTCTACAAAGCTGCTTGTTTAATGTGCCATCAAGCTGGTATGTTAAATGCTCCAAAATTTGGTGATGTGCAAGCCTGGGCTCCAAGAATAGCTCAAGGTTACGAAGTGCTTGTTCAGCATGCCATCAAAGGAATTCGATCTATGCCTGCAAAAGGTGGGAATGCATCTTTGTCTGACAATGAAGTTGCAAGTGCGGTCTTATATATGTCGAATTCATCAGGCGCTAACTTTAAAAAATAAATATCTATGGCAATTTACGCAATTGGTGATATTCAAGGTTGCTACTATTCTTTTCTAGATTTACTAAAAAAAATTAGATTTAAACGTGGCAGAGATCAACTTTGGCTCGTAGGTGATTTAGTTAATCGTGGTAATGGATCATTAGAAATTTTAAGATGGTGCTATAAAAATAAATCCTCAGTGACAGCTGTCTTAGGCAATCATGATCTTCATGCATTAGCTATCAAATATAAAGTCATTGAGCCAGACGATGAAGATACTTTGTCTCGCCTTCTTAAAGCAAAAGACTCAGATTTACTTTTTAAATGGTTAAGATCACTCCCATTAGTGCATTATGAAAAAAAACACTTAATGGTTCATGCAGGTGTAATGCCTCAGTGGACTATTAAAGACGCTCTTAAATTCTCAAAAGAAGTAAGCACGCAACTCCGCAGTAAAAAATATATAGAATTTTTATCTTCTATCTATGGCAATAAGCCAGATAAGTGGTCTAGCACTTTAAATAAAAATGATAAAGCAAGAATTATCATTAATGCGACAACAAGATTGAGGGCTTTATCTTCAGACGGAGCTATTGATTTTACCTATAAAGGCGAACTTAAAAATATGCCTAAAAAATTAAAAGCTTGGTTTGATTTTCCTAAAAGAAAAACTAAAGATAACGTTATTATTTTTGGCCATTGGTCAGCACTTGGGCTTGTCACAAGAGGAGATATTTTTTCGATTGATACAGGCTGCGTTTGGGGAAGATCTTTAACGGCCGTCAGGCTTGATGATAAGTCAGTATTTTCTGTCAAAGCTAATTCAAAAGATACCTAGTTAATTATTTTCTTCGATTAATTTTTTTGTATAAAGTATTTCGATGTCATCACGGGTAGGCCGATGATTCTGACCTCCTTGATTTTGAATTTTAATAGCGCCCATCACAGAAGCTAATCGACCAGTAGATTGCCAATCCCATTTCTTAGAAATTCCATATAGAAGGCCTGCGCGATAAGCGTCGCCGCACCCTGTTGGATCAATAGTTGATTGAACCTTAATGGGTTCGATCTTGTATGTTTTATGATCAGCATAAATGATTGAGCCTTCACCACCCCTGGTAACAATTAATGCCTCTACTTTTTTAGAAATTTCTTCTAAAGAAAGAGAAGTCTTTTCTGATAGAAGAGTTGCTTCATAGTCGTTCACCGCAATATATGTAGCATCATCAATAAATTTTAAAAGTTCTTCACGATTAAACATTGGCAGCCCTTGGCCAGGATCGAACATAAAGGGGATATTAAGTGCCTTACATTCTTTAGCGTGATTCATCATGCCATCTTTTCCATCTGGCGCAATAATCGCTAAACATACATCCTTCACTTCTTTAATTTTGTTCTGATGAGATTCCACCATGGCGCCTGGATGAAAAGCTGTAATTTGATTGTCACTGAGATCAGTTGTAATATATGCCTGCGCTGTATAGAGACTTTTAATTTCTTTGATATATGAAGTATCAATTCCATTTTGATTAAGCCAGTCAAAATAAACGGAAAAGTCACTACCTACCGTTGCCATAATTACAGGATTTTCATCGAGAAGCTTAAGATTGAAAGCAATATTTCCTGCGGTACCGCCAAATTCTTTCCTAAGTTCTGGCACATAAAAAGCCACACTTAATTTATGAATACTTTCAGGCAAAATATGGTTTTTAAATTGGTCTTTGAATACCATAATGGTATCGAAAGCCATAGAGCCACAGATGAGTATACTCATGCTGGTTTAAATTCGACTAAGTAAATGATTGCAACAAGAGCTATTACAGGCACTTCATTAAACCATCGAAAATAGATATGGCTATGCTTATTTTTATTGTTTTTAAAATCAATAAGATGTTTAAAACATAGATAGTGATAAGCAAGTAATAAGATTACAAGACCTATTTTAATTTGAAGCCATTGTTCAGTGACTCCATAGAGATTCCAAAGCCATCCTCCGAAAAGTATTGTTAAAAAAGCGCCGGGTGTCATGATGCCAAAAAAAAGCTTTCTTTCCATGACTTTGAATCTTTCATGGCTAATTTTATCTTTACTCATGGCGTGGTAAACAAATAGCCTTGGCAAATAAAAAAGGCCAGCAAACCAAGTCACCATAAATATAATATGAAGGGTTTTTATCCAGAGCATTTTGGGTGTTTTTGAGAAATTAATCTGAACTTTGTTAAAGTCATTGGATTCATAAAATGATAAGGGACGGGCTCTTTAAGCCGAGTAAATTGAGTTCATATTTTAACTGAATTTTTTGCCTAAAGTTCAATAACCCTATGGGTTATAACGTTGTTAGCAATTCTCCTCCATGATATGCTCATGGTTAAATTAAATTTATTTAAATGAACGCCCCAATACTCAAATCTATTTTTAAAACGCAACCATTTCCAATCAATCGATTGCGTGAAATACCCTATAACTATACTTCGTTTTCAGACCGAGAAATTGTCATTAGATTCTTGGGGGAAAATGTCTGGAATATTCTGAATGAATTGAGAGACGAAAGAAAGACAGGCCGATCTGCTCGAATGCTTTTCGAGGTGCTAGGTGATTTATGGGTAGTTAATAGAAATCCTTACCTTCAAGATGATCTTTTAGAAAATCCGAAGCGACTGAAAGCATTAGTAGATGCTATGTATCATCGTATCCATTCGATTGGGGAGCGAAGTTCTGGCAATGCCAAAGTCATTGAGCTTTCTGAGGCAGCGCATAAGGCAGTTAAGACTTTTGAAAATGATTTCAAGTTGGTCAAAAAACTTAGAAGAAAAATTTTTTCTAAATTAAAAAAAATCACTAAAAAAGATAATATTCAATTTGATGGATTGGCGAGAGTATCTCATGTAACTGATGCAACGGACTGGAGAGTTGAATACCCATTCGTGGTAATAAACCCAGATCACGAAGAAGAGATGGCGCACATTGTTAAAGCTTGTATCGACCTTGAGTTAACGATTATTCCTCGAGGTGGAGGTACAGGATACACTGGTGGGGCTATTCCGCTCTCCCCGTTTTCAGCGGTCATTAATACCGAAAAACTTGATGATATAAGCAATGTCGAATATCAGAATTTACCTGGTGTTAGTGAGCGTGTGCCTGTTGTGAAGTGCGGTGCTGGGGTTGTTACAAGACGCGCTATGGAAATGGCGACAAATAACGGTCTTGAATTCGCTTGCGATCCAACATCAGCAGATGCATGTTGTATTGGTGGCAATATTGCAGTAAATGCTGGCGGAAAGAAAGCGGTTCTGTGGGGGACAGCTTTAGATAATTTAGCTTCTTGGAAAATGGTTGACCCTAATGGTAATTGGATTGAGATTGAAAGATTAGATCATAATCTTGGCAAAATTCATGATGTAGATTTGGTGCGCTTTAAAATTAGTCGTTACAAAACTAATGGTAAAGACTTAATTGATAAGCCAGAAATATTAGAAATTCCAGGAAGCAGTTTTAGAAAAATTGGATTAGGTAAGGATGTTACTGATAAATTCTTGAGTGGGCTTCCAGGTGTCCAAAAAGAAGGCTGTGACGGACTTATCACATCTGGTACTTTCATCCTTCATAAAATGCCAAAGTATATAAGAACTGTATGCTTAGAATTTTTTGGTAATGTCTCTCATGCAGTTCCAGCAATTGTTGAAATCAAAGATTATTTAGATCAATCAAATAGCACGCTCTTAGCTGGCTTAGAGCATATGGATGAGCGTTATATTAAGGCTGTTGGATATAGCACAAAAGCTGCAAGGCAAGAGCGTCCCCGCATGGTTTTGATTGCTGATATAGCTAGTGATGATGAAGATGCTGTAGGAATTTCAGCCTCTCAAATTGTCCAGATAGCTAATTCAAGAGATGGCGAAGGTTTTATAGCAGTTTCAGCAGATGCACGAAAACGTTTTTGGCTTGACCGTGCAAGAACAGCCGCTATTGCAAAACATACGAACGCATTCAAGATTAATGAAGATGTTGTAATTCCCTTGCCAAAGCTTGGTGAATATTCTGACGGTATTGAAAGAATTAATATTGAGCTTTCAATTAGAAACAAATTAAAACTTTTAGATGATTTAGAAACTTTTATTGAGCACGATAAGTTTCTTTATGAAGAAGAGGGTTTGAATTCAGATCCAGAGCTTAATCAAGTTAAGCAAAAAATGAGTATAGATTTGATTCATGGATTAAGGGAAAAATGGGGCCAGATGCTCGACAATTTGGATGGTCCGCTTTCATCACTTCTTCAAAGAAATGTTGATATTGAATATAAATATGAAAATATCTTTAGAGCCCTTCAATCTTATGAGTTAAGAATTTCTTGGAAGAAAGAACTTAAAGATCCACTTCATGAAATTTTTAGTGGAAGAGAGTACCAGGCCTTTCTACTTAAGCTAGATCAAATACATAAAAATACTTTGAAGAGCAGGGTATTTATAGCCCTTCATATGCATGCTGGAGATGGTAATGTGCATACCAATATTCCAGTCAATTCAGATGACTACCAAATGATGCATGAAGCGCATGAGGCGGTAGTGAGAGTTATGGCTTTAGCTAAAAGCCTCAATGGTGTTATTTCTGGCGAGCACGGCATTGGCATTACAAAAATGGAATTTCTAGATGAGAGCACAATTGAAGCATTTGAGAAATATAAAAATAAAGTAGACCCCTTTGGACATTTTAATAAAGGCAAACTACTTCCAGGATCTGGTTTAGAAAATGCTTATACGCCAAGCTTCGGACTATTAGAGCAAGAATCGATCATCATGGAACAATCTGCTATTGGAGAAATCGCAGATTCAATAAGTGATTGCCTGCGCTGCGGTAAATGTAAGCCCGTTTGTACTACTCATGTTCCGCGCTCTAATTTACTCTACAGCCCAAGAAATAAAATTTTAGCAACCTCACTTCTGATCGAAGCATTTCTGTATGAAGAACAAACAAGGCGTGGCATTTCAATTAAACATTTTGATGAATTCAATGATGTAGCTGATCATTGCACTGTCTGCCATAAATGCTTAAATCCATGTCCGGTAGATATTGATTTTGGTGAAGTCTCTATCGCTATGCGAAATTTTCTAAGAGAGCAGGGTAAGCGTCATTTTAGTCCAGGCACTGCTCTAGCTATGACTTATTTGAATATGAAAGACCCTGTCACTATTAAAATTATGAGAACTTTAATGGTTGATTTCGGTTACAAAGCTCAACAAGCTGGGCATAATCTATTAAAAAAACTTGGTGTTATTAATTTATTTAAAAATAACCCACCTTCTACAATTGGCAAGGCTCCAATTAAGTCTCAGATTGTTCATTTCTTAAATAGGCCTATGCCTAAAAATATGCCCACTAAGACATCAAGAGCTCTTCTTGGCATAGAAGACGATAAGCTTGTTCCCGTAATAAGGAATCTACAAAAAATCAATGAAGACTCTGATGCAGTTTTTTATTTCCCCGGATGTGGCTCTGAAAGACTTTTCTCTCAAGTAGGCTTGGCGACCCAAGCAATGTTATATGAGGTAGGTGCTATTACTGTGCTGCCGCCAGGTTATTTGTGTTGTGGTTAGCCGCAAACATCATCTGGCAACCATGATAAAGGTCAAAAAATAACTTCTGATAATCGTGTTCAATTTCATAGAGTCGCTAACACGCTTAATTATTTAGATATTAAAACAGTGATTGTTTCTTGTGGGACTTGCATGGATCAATTACAAAAGTATGAATTTGAAAAAATATTTCCTGGTTGTAGATTATTAGATATTCATGAATATCTCATGGAAAAAGGAATAAAAATGGAAGGTGTATCAGGTACGAGATATATGTACCATGACCCATGCCATAGCCCAATGAAAACATATGCGCCTAGCAAAGTTACAAATGCATTGATGAATACAAATGTACCTCTAAATGATCGCTGTTGCGGTGAGTCTGGAACGTTTGCTGTAGGTAGGCCAGATATTGCAACGCAAGTTAAAAAGAGAAAACAAGAGGAAATTGAAAAAGGCATTCAAAAAATGGGCGAGGATCAGCCAGAGGCTTTAGGGGAAGTGAAAATTCTTACTTCCTGCCCTTCATGTCTGCAAGGGCTTGCTCGTTACGGAGAGGATACAAATACGACTGCAGATTATATTGTTGTTGAATTGGCTAAGAATTTATTGGGCGCCAATTGGATGCAAAATTATGTCGAGAGCTCAACCAAAGGTGGCATTGAGAAAATACTTTTGTAATTTAAAAGGGTATCAATAAGCCAGTCGTGACGTTCTGAATAATTCGCGTAATACTGCGCTCAGTTTTTTCAGATAACGTAAAAGCTAGAAAATCTGTTCTACCAATAATTTTTCCAAACTCTCTTTCAAAAGATAAATTACTTTCTTTTTCATTTATTTCATTCGCTAGTAAAAAGAATTTACCGGAGCTATCTTTAGTGTTAGAGAGTTTCCAAACAGCTGTTTCAATATTGCGAGAGGCGTTGTACAACATCTGAGGATCAACGGAGTCGAATAAATAAAATTCTTTTTTGCCTCCATGAGCTTTGATAAGCATTGTATAAATACCCACAATAAATGGAAGCACTTTGTCGCCTTTATAGTCCTCGCTAAATGTTAAATAAATAGCATCCGTGCCTTGAGCATTATTGATAGCTTCAAAATTCCAATTATGGTTTCCATTAAATACCCAATTCACCATTTTTTCAGGATCTTCAGACGTACTTTTTTTTAATTCAGAAGGATTTCTTTTGTAAAGCTTAATCATAAGAGTTTTTAAACTTTGAATATTTTCTCTGATCTCATGATCAGCCATACGATCAAAATCTGTTTTTCCAAGCTGTCTTGCAGACTGCCTATCTGGCTCAACAATTTCTTTTGCATGTGAAATGGGAAGGGACACTAAAAATACCAAACAAAAAAAGAAATAATAAAATTTATTCATTTTCTTCTTCATTTCTTAAGAGACAGTCTTTCTTGCGGGAAAATGATTTTAAATTGACTGCCTTTACCTACCTGACTTGTAATTTCTATTTGTGCCTGATGTCGAATGCAGACATGTTTTACAATAGATAATCCTAATCCAGTACCCCCAGTAATTCTGCTTCTATCAGCATTAATTCTATAAAAGCGCTCCGTAAGTCTCGGAATTAGCTTTTCATCAATACCGATACCAGAATCTTGCACTTCAAAATAAGGTTTTTGATTTTCCATATCCCATATAACATTAATCGACCCGCCTTTTTCGGTATAGCGTATAGCATTACTTACTAAATTCAGAAATGCACTATATATTTCTTTTTCATATCCTAATAAAGCAATATTTTTTTTAATGGACATATTAATTTTATGTAATTTGCCGGATATCAAATCTGAATCTTTCTCCAGTCGCTTAAAGAGTTGGTGCATATCTATTTCTTTTTTTTCGGCTGCTGCTGCGTTTGATTCTATCGAGGAAAGTTGAAGTAAGTCCTCAACTAGTTTTTTCATGCGATCTGATTGCTCAAGCATCATTTGCAGATAGGAATAGGTTTTTTCATTGAATTCATTTTTCATATCTGAAAGTGTTTCTAAAAATCCAATGATGACCGTTAGGGGCGTTTTTAACTCATGTGAAACATTTGCAATAAAATCACGCTTAATAGAATCATTTTTTTCAATCTGTGTAATATCTCTACAGATAAGAAGTTTTTGACTTGCACCAAAAGGGACTAGAAGTATTTCGAATGATCTGCTTGTATTGCGCCAAGAAATTAACTTAAGCGAGTCATTGTATTTATTGTCACTGAGGTATTCAGTAAAGCTAGTTTCGCGCAATAAGTAGTTGATAGGCTGATTGATATCTTTGGATAGATTAATGCCGAGCATTTTTTCTGAAGGCTTGTTGCACCATTCAATCTCATTATTTTGATTTAGAGCAACAATACCATCAGGAATAGCTTCTGCTGCTGTCATAAATCTGCCAAGTGTTGTGGTTAGTTCAGACTTACTTTTCTTTTGTTTTCTATATTCTCGATAGAGTATGGAAAATATTTCTTCCCAGATGCCTGATCCATCAGGGATAGTTGATAGATTTGGATTTTTAAGCCATTTGTTTAGACGGTGAATCCAATAAACATGAGAAAGTAAATAGACAGTGAGGCATAAGACAAAAAACAAAAAAGCAACTTCTAAACTTTTAAATCCCCAAACAACAAGAGATAAAAAGGATACAAATAATAAAACCCAAAAAGTATTCCAACGGATATCTTGCAATGTTTTTTCTCGCTAAAAACTTATCAGTATTATAGCGAGTAATGCTTGAAGTGATCTAGGTAAATTCTATTTTGTAGAGAGTCTGTAACCTGAGCCTCGGACAGTCTGAATTAAATTTTCATGTTGAGATTGGGTAAGAATATTTCTCAATCTTCGAATATGAACATCGACTGTTCTATCCTCAATAAAAATTTGACTCCCCCAAACTTTATCCAATAATTGACTCCTTGAATAAACTCTTTCAGGGTTGCTCATAAAAAAATGAAGCAATCTAAATTCTGTTGGACCCATCTCCAGCGGTTTATTGTTTCCGGTAACACGATGGGATACAGGATTTAATTCTAGGCCATTAATTTTTAAGATATCTTCAGTAAGTTCAGGTGCTTTTCTTCTAAGAACAGCTTTGATTCGAGCGTTAAGTTCTCTAGGACTAAAGGGCTTTGTAATGTAGTCATCTGCACCAACCTCCAAACCTTTAACTTTATCTAATTCATCACTTCGGGCTGTTAACATGATAATTGGTATTGTTTTTGTTAAAGCATTGCTACGCAATTTTTTTGCAAAATCTATACCTGACATACCAGGCAACATCCAGTCGAGCAAGATAATATCGGGAAGAGCTTCGTTAATGAGTTTTTCTGCATGTTCTGCACTTATAGCCCTTAAAGGGTTATAGCCGGCCTGGGAAATATTAAGTGCCAAAAGCTCAAGAATCGGGCTTTCATCTTCAACGATCAGTATATTGGCTTTCATAGTTGCTTATATTAATGGATTGGTTATGATCGTATGACATTTGTATGACATTTTAATGACAATATATAGTTTACAAAGAATAAGATGTTTTTTAAAAATTAATTTAATATTGAAATGTTGATT
>Ga0102883_1000894_pt1 | contig 10782 bp, 14 predicted proteins | sample Colrivmet1549B02_FD_94877 | JGI IMG/M metagenome (GOLD analysis project Ga0102883, IMG submission 94877) | Estuarine microbial communities from the Columbia River estuary - metaG 1549B-02 | ecosystem: Environmental > Aquatic > Marine > Intertidal zone > Estuary | place: USA: Columbia River... | reverse complement strand
TGGGTCTGACGTAGCGACAAGCGATTGGGTAACGATTGACCAACCCATGATCGATCGGTTTGCAGACGCGACGGGTGACCACCAGTGGATACATGTTGACCCTGCTCGTGCTGCCAAAAGCCCATTTGGATCCACCGTCGCGCATGGTTTCTTAACGCTGTCTTTGTTACCTCGGTTTTTGGCCAGTTCCATCCGCTTTAAACACACCGTGATGGGTCTCAATTATGGTTTGAACAAGGTCCGCTTCACAGCGCCGGTTCGCGTGAACAGCCGTCTGCGGGCGCACTTTCATTTGCTTGATGTACAACCGATTGAGTCCAACGGCGTGCAAATCACTTGGCGGATGAGCGTGGAATGCGAAGGCCTAGACAAGCCCGTGTGTATCGCTGAATCGGTCGTTCGTGATTACGCGTGACAGTTCGTGACGGTTCTTAGCCAAACCCGTTTTGACGCCAAGCCTCATAGCCCATGATGGCAACCGCGTTGGATAAATTTAAGCTTCGCTGCCCGTCTTTCATGGGCAAACGAAGCCAGTTAGGGGTTGGTATTTGGGCTCGAATGGTTTCTGGCAGCCCCTTTGTCTCAGAGCCAAACACCAAATAGCCGCCCGGCTTGAAGGCCACATCGTAAGGACTCCGCGTCCCCTTGGTTGTTAGGGCAAAACATTGATCAGCAGTGATGCTCTCCGCTTCGAGGAAGGCTTGCCAGTTGGCGTGCCGCTTGACGCGGGCGGTCTCGTGGTAGTCAAGACCAGCACGGCGGAGTTGCTTATCCTCCATTGAAAATGCCAGGGGTTCAACCAGATGCAACTGCCAGCCCGTGTTGGCGCAAAGCCGAATGACGTTGCCCGTGTTGGGCGGTATTTCTGGGTGAACAAGAACAATATGAAACATGTTGAGGCGAGTGCAGGGGCTTAAATCGTGGCTGCTATCTTAGCCGTCTGGCTTTGGCGTACGGGCGAAAGCAACAACATTGACACTTGCAGCGCCAGCTTTCAAAAGCACCGCCGTTGCGGCATGCAGCGTCGCGCCGGTGGTACTGACGTCATCAATCACGACCAGATGCAACCCGCGAAGATCATGAGTGCCCTTTGTTGTTGCGAAGAGATTGTGTATGTTGCCCATTCGCTCACGCAAGTTGAGCGTCTTTTGAGCGCTCGCGTGCCTCAGTGGCTCTAGCGCGCTATGCAATATGCGTGGGGGCCGCTTGAGTTGTTGCTGCAGTTGATTCATGAGGTCGTGAATTTGGTGGAAACCGCGCCGAGCGAGTTTTGCTGGGGTCAGCGGGATGCCGACCCACCCATCTGCGGTCGTCAAGATGGCCCGCGTGCCCGCGTTGTGAGTCATCAGGCGTGCGAAGCCATGGCCGAGGCCAACATCAGTGCCGCTTTTGTAGGCTGAAATCAAAGCGCTCCAGGGGTAAGCGTAATCAACGGCGGCGGCACCCAATGACCAATTGGGTGCCGTCTGTTGGCAGTCGGCACAGTGCGTGATACCCGGCGCTGTACGCAAGCTGCATTGTTTACAACGGTTGGTGGGGCGGGCGAAACTGGCTTCGCAGGGTGCGCACCAAGCGCGGTCGATGCGTCCGCGTCTGGGCCAAACGCGCACGAGATACCAGCAACCGCATATCCGGCAAGGGTTTGGCAAAGTGAGGGGTGACACGTCAGGGCAATATACTCAGCGGGTAGCGATTGAGCTGAGGTGGTTAACCCCTAGGGCTGTGTGCTGCGAAACACCTCCAAATGTCATGACCACTCACCGCGTTCCCAACCTTGACCCAAATGCCGCGCAGCGCATGTTACGGCGTGCGCGTGGGCCTGCAGCGTCCAGTTGGCTTGCCGAAGAGGTCGCGCAGCGCATGATGAGTCGCTTGGATTGGATGGCCCAATTACCGTCACTTTGGCTGCATTGGGAGCCTGTATGGGGTGGTACTTTGGGGCATGGGAAATTGCTCGAAAAATTGTCAAAAGCCCGGGCCTGGGTGACCGGTCCCAGCGGCGCGGATCTGTCTGGTGTGCAGGCAATGGGCATACCAAATTGGGCGTTTTGGCGTCAGCGAACGCCGGTGTGGCTTGAGGGTTCTGAGCCTGTTGACATGCTTTGGGCGAATCTGTCCCTGCATTTGCAGCCCGATCCAATGGCGGTCATTGCGCAATGGATGAAGGCCTTAAAGCCCCAGGGCTACGTGCTTTTCTCGGCACTGGGCCCTGACACACTGAAGGAGGTTCGTGCGGTCTATGCGGAATGTGGCTGGCCCGAGCCAACGCACGCTTACACCGACATGCATGACTGGGGCGATATGTTGGTTGAGGCCGGTTTCGCTGAGCCTGTTATGGATATGGAAACAATTACCCTCACCTATGCCACAGCGGAGCGGCTACTCGCTGATTTACGTGACTATGGTGGTAACGCGCATGTGCAACGCTTTCAGGGCTTGCGGGGGCAAGGATGGCGCCGCCGCTTATTGACTGAGTTGGACGCGCGCCTCCCACGCACCCCAGACGGGCAGTTGCGTATCAGCGTTGAGGTGATCTACGGCCATGCGATCAAACCCGAGCCCAAAGTGCCCATGCAGTCGACAACGCGGGTTGCACTGACCGACATGAAGGCGATGCTCAAACGCGGCCCGAAGAAACGCGATATCTAAATCCGTACCCAATGGTGGGCCCGTAAGGTGCGTGGCTGGCCGCTTGCGTCATTCAGGAAATAAGGGTTTTCTATAGGTCACTCAGGGCATTTGGGGTTCGACCGCGTTACAATTCTGAGTTGATCAAAGCCGGCCCCTAAGCCCTAGTCACGAGCAAGGGTACAGGGACGGCCTTAAGCTCGCAGAGTGAGCAGGCAATTCTGATTTCAGCTTCGCTGTTTTATGGCACCTACATCCGCCTCTTTGTTGCGTTTTGGACAGTCAGCCGATGGCAACATGGTGTGGTCCTTTCGCCGAAACTGTGCAATCCGTCCGGCTCAATTGCTCGGCGTATTTGCATTTTTGAGCGCGGTGTCATTGAGCGTGGCGACTGTTTTCTGGATGTACGGCGCGACTTATGTGTTGCCGTTTGCCTTTCTTGAGGTCACTGTCCTTGGTATTGCGTTCGTTGCTTACGCCCGACACGCCACCGACGGTGAAATCGCCAGGCTTGAGCAGAATTGGTTGGTCATTGAGCAGGAAGTTGCGGGTAAACGGGCTGAGACCCGCTTTCCTCGGGCGTCGGTTCGCATTGAGCCGTTGGCCGATAACGACAACTTGATAGAGGTAAGTGCGCGGGGGGAGCGGCTCGAGTTCGGGCGACACCTCCGGGCGGAGTGGCGACCTTTGGTCGCCCGAGAGATGCGGTTTGCAGTCAGGGGTGTTTGATGACATCTCCGGCGTCGGATTGCCGTCAGCATGTTTGAGTTTAATTCGAGCTTGATATATCATTCAAGACTTATATTAGAGGCGTAACAACAAGTGAGCACGACTATGACAATGGGCAAGGTCCCCAACAGCCGCTGGGCGGCCATGCAATCTGGTTTACTTAAAGCCTTGTTGGGCTTGGTTGGTCTGAGCGCGGGCACGGCCTTCGCAACCAACGACTTACCAGGCGGTCCGGCCGTCAACCAATTGAACATGCACCCGCCCGTCACGGCGATTGCGATTGAGCAAAACTGGTTGCACTGGTTCATGTTGATCCTGTGCACGGTCATTTTTGTGGCCGTGTTCGGTGTGATGTTCTACTCCATTTGGAAACACCGCCGCTCCGTTGGTCACAAATCGCAAGAGCTGCCCGAGCCGATCTGGGTTGAGCTGGGATGGACCATCGTGCCATTCCTGATCGTGATCGGCATGGCTTTGCCCGCGACCAAGGTCTTGGTTGCCCAGAAGGACACCACCAATGCCGACTTGACCATCAAAGCAACCGGCATGCAGTGGCAGTGGGGCTACGATTACATCAAGGGTGAGGGCGAAGGCATCGGTTTCATTTCACGCCTTGATCCCGAGCACCGTGCCATGTCCAATGCCGGTACCGGCCCAAAGCCTGACGATTACCTGTTGAAGGTTGACAACCCCTTGGTTGTTCCTGTTGGCCAAAAGATTCGAATGATCACAACGGCAAACGATGTGATTCACTCTTGGATGATCCCCGCATTTGGCGTGAAGCAAGATGCGATCCCTGGTTTCGTGCGCGATACATGGTTCCGTGCAGAGAAAGAGGGTATGTACTACGGTCAGTGTGTTGAGTTGTGCGGTAAGGAGCACGCTTACATGCCAATCAACGTCAAGGTTGTGAGCGCAGCCGAGTACACCGCATGGGTGAATGAACAACAGAAGATGATGGCCGCGAAAGCCGATGATCCTGCGAAAGTGTGGGAGTTGGCTGCCTTGGTTGAGCGCGGTGCGACGGTTTACGCTGCCAACTGTGCGGCCTGTCACCAGGCTAACGGCAAGGGTGCCGGCCCGATCAAGGCGTTGGACGGTTCAGCCATTGTGTTGAATAAGGACCACGCCGAGGTGATCAGCAGCCTTCTGAATGGCCGTGCCAATGGCGCGATGCCCGCTTGGAAGTCACTCAGCGACACCGAGATTGCAGCCGTTATCACTTACGCTAAAAACAGCTGGTCAAACCAGTCTGGCGACTTGGTCCAGCCTGCTGCGGTCCAAGCTGCACGCAACAACTGATTCAAGTCATTAAATTTCTGTAACAGAAGGACGAAACCATGAGCGCCGTACTCGACCATCATGATGATCATGCCCATGACGATCACCACGCCCCCACCGGCTGGCGTCGTTGGGTGTTCGCAACCAACCATAAAGATATTGGCACGCTGTATCTGCTGTTCAGCTTCACGATGCTGATGATCGGCGGTATCTTGGCGATGGGTATCCGCGCCGAGTTGTATCAGCCCGGTCTGCAGTTGGTTAACCCAGAATTGTTTAACCAGCTGACGACCATGCATGGTCTGATCATGGTGTTTGGCGCGATCATGCCTGGTTTCGTCGGTTTCGCGAACTGGATGATCCCGTTGCAAATCGGCGCCGGTGATATGGCTTTCGCCCGCATGAACAACTTCAGTTTCTGGCTGATGATCCCCGCTGGCTTGATGCTGGCTGGTTCGTTCTTCATGCCAGGTGGTGCACCTGCTGCCGGCTGGACGCTCTATGCGCCATTGACCCTCCAAATGGGTCCATCAATGGATGCGGGTATTTTCGCGATGCACATTTTGGGCGCCTCGTCCATCATGGGTTCCATCAACATCATCGTGACCATCTTGAACATGCGTGCCCCTGGCATGACATTGATGAAGATGCCGATGTTCTGCTGGACCTGGTTGATCACCGCCTACCTCTTGATCGCTGTGATGCCCGTGTTGGCTGGCGCGATTACCATGACGCTGACTGATCGCCACTTCGGCACCAGTTTCTTCAACCCCGCTGGCGGTGGTGACCCAGTCATGTACCAGCACATCTTCTGGTTCTTTGGTCACCCCGAGGTGTACATCATGATTTTGCCGGCTTTCGGCATCATCAGCCAGATCGTGCCGGCCTTTGCCCGTAAGAAGCTGTTCGGTTACGCCTCAATGGTTTACGCGACCGGTTCAATTGCGATTCTGTCGTTCGTCGTGTGGGCGCACCACATGTTCACGACAGGTATGCCCGTGACCGGTCAGCTCTTCTTCATGTACTCCACGATGTTGATCGCGGTACCAACAGGCGTGAAGATTTTTAACTGGATTGCGACCATGTGGAAAGGGTCAATGACCTTTGAGACCCCCATGCTGTTCGCCGTTGGATTTATTTTCGTGTTTACTTTGGGTGGCTTCACAGGCTTGATCCTGTCAATGGCGCCCGTTGATACGCAGTTGCAGGACACCTACTACGTGGTGGCTCACTTCCACTATGTATTGGTTGCGGGTTCACTGTACGCGATGTTCGCTGGCTACTACTACTGGGCGCCCAAGTGGACCGGTGTGATGTACAACGAGACCCGCGGCAAGATCCACTTCTGGTGGTCACTGATTGCGTTCAACATCACGTTCTTCCCAATGCACTTCTTGGGCCTGGCCGGTATGCCCCGACGTTATGCCGACTACCCGATGCAGTTCGCAGACTTCAACTTGATCGCATCGCTTGGCGCATTTGCCTTCGGTTTGGCGCAGGTTTACTTCTTCGTCTTCGTCGTGTTGCCAACCATGCTCGGCAAGGGTGAGAAAGCACCACAGAAGCCATGGGATGGTGCCGAAGGTTTGGAGTGGGAAGTGCCATCACCCGCACCGTTCCATACCTTTGAGACGCCACCCAAATTGAACGCCGACGCGAACAAGATTGTTGCTTAAGCGCGGCTACGTCGATCATTCAACGGAGAAAGCCATGACGCCAGAACAAAAACGATCCAACCGCCGCCTGGGATTAATCCTTGCGAGTGTTGCGTTGACATTTTTGATCGGCTTCTTGGCCAAAATCGTGTTGTTGGGCGCGTGAGCAATGTCTAAACAGGCCCACAATCGCACGATGGTCGGGAAACTGGCCGTCATTGCTTTGGGTATGTTTGCCTTCGGTTATGGGCTCGTGCCGCTTTACAAGGCGATTTGCGAGGTAACCGGAATCAACATCCTCGCGCTCAACGAGCTGACGGTACCTGGAAACCAAAACCGTGTCCCCAAAAATACCCAGGTTGATACCTCTCGTACGATCACGGTTGAATTCGACACGAACACGCGCGGCCTGTGGAAGTTTCACCCTGGCGTGAAGAGTATGCAGGTCCACCCTGGTGAAATGGCGACGGTTGTTTATGAGTTCGAGAACAGCCAGCCACGCACCATGGCGGCGCAGGCGATCCCGAGCTACGCCCCAAAGGTGTCTGCCAGCTACTTCAACAAGTTAGAGTGTTTTTGCTTCAATCAGTACACACTCGCACCGGCGGAGCGTAAAGAGTGGCCGGTGGTGTTTGTCATTGATCCAAAAATCCCCAAGGATGTGACCACGATCACCTTGTCTTACACATTCTTTGAAGTGGGTGGTCGAACGCCTGACGCGCCGACCGCATCACTGGACCAACGCGTGGCGCCAGTGCTTGTGCCAAGTGCTGCGCTATGACAAATGGAAACGATGTAGCCATTCACAAGCGCAAGGGCTCTTGGATGGCGACGGTACGTGCTGTTTTGTGGGCGTTCCTCGGCGTTCGGCGGGATGCCGATTACAAAGAGGACGTTAAAAGTTTAAATCCGTTGCATATTGCCGCGGTCGGTGTCGCAGCGACGTTTGTGTTTGTTGTTGGCCTGATGGTGTTGGTGGAGTGGGTTGTCGCTACCGCTTGAGCGGTGCGTTTCGAGGCGAGAATTCATTTTCACAAGAAAATTTGGTGGGTTTAACCCGTAACATAATGGGCGCGCCGAACAAGCTGTTTGGCAAGTCGAGAAAATATAGAAAAAGCAGGAGTTAGTCATGTCCTCAGCGTCACACGGTGGCACACCGTATTACTTCATCCCCGGACCCTCGAGCCATCCGGTCATGGCATCCATCGGTCTGTTCTTCGTCATCTTAGGCGCAGGCCAGTGGGTCAATGGTCACGGATGGGGTGCCTATTCCTTGATGTTGGGTCTTGTGTGGTGGCTTGCGGTGTTGTACTTCTGGTTCCGTGATGCCATCAATGAGAGCGAGAGCGGCCAATATGGACACAAGATTGACCTCTCCTACCGCTGGAGCATGAGTTGGTTTATTTTTTCCGAAGTCATGTTTTTTGGCGCCTTCTTTACCGCCTTGTGGTGGGCGCGGATGCACTCCGTTCCGGCATTGGGCAATATTGAAAATGCGCTGTTGTGGCCCGATTTTCAGGCCATCTGGCCAAGCACCGCGCTCGGTGCGACAGCTGCGCCAGGCGGGTTGGTTGAGCCCTTTACAACGGTCGGTCCCTTCTGGCTGCCAACGATCAACACCGCACTGCTCTTGACCTCAGGCGTGACCCTGACGATTGCACACCATGCTTTGCAGGCGGGTGAGCGTGCAAAGACCATCCGTTTCATGTGGCTGACCGTTCTTTTGGGTGTGGTCTTCTTGGGTGTGCAGGGCTACGAATACGCGCACCTCTACGCTGACTTGAACCTCAAGCTCACATCTGGCGTGTATGGCTCCACCTTCTACATGCTGACGGGCTTCCACGGTTTCCACGTTTTTGTCGGCATGTTGATGTTGTTGTTCATCACGCTCCGATTGCAGAAGGGCCACTTCACGAAAGACCGTCATTTCGGTTTCGAGGGCGCTGCTTGGTATTGGCACTTCGTTGACGTCGTTTGGCTCGGCCTGTACATCCTTGTTTACTGGCTGTAATCCAGGCGTTGAGATGACAAAAAAGGCGCCACCGGCGCCTTTTTGATTTGTCCTCTCAATGCAGACGCTGCCCAGTTACTGGCCGTTGGCGATGCCGGTTGGTTGAATCCAACCCATCCAATAGCTGAGCAGCACAAAAATGAAGAGTAAAACGGAAAAGCCAACACGGAAAGCCAGCGCCTTAGCCATATTGCCCTTGGGCTTGGTGATGCCCTCAACGGGGTCGCCAGCCTCATCAACAGGCGCCTGCGCCGATCCTGGTCGCATCATGATGATGAGCGCCGCAGCGAGGCTTCCAATGATCCCAATAAATGCAAAAGCGATAATCCAAGTCATGATCGGATTATCACGCCACATCGGCTCTAATCGCCACGGAAATCGCGCAAATTAAATGCCCAATCCACTGTTTCACCGCAGATCAAAGTCGTTCTGGTTCATTTCGGCGGTTGCGCTCGCGCTGGTGATCGTGGGGTTGCGGCTGGGGTTCTGGCAACTGGACCGCGCGGCACAGAAGCAGGCCATTGTCTCGGGCATGGCTTTAAAAGCGGGGTTAAATCCCCTCGATAACCTTGGCCTCATCGCATTAGCGCCCGATCCGCTCAATGAGTTGCATCGCACGGTCGTCTTGAGGGGGCGGTGGCTGCCAAAGCACACCGTCTACTTGGATAACCGCCAAATGAACGGTCTGGTTGGCTACTACGTGATCACGCCCCTTCAGCTCGTCGACCGCGATGGTCAACCAACCAATCATGTGGTGGTTGTTCAGCGTGGCTGGGCACCCCGCGACTTTTTGGATCGCACCAACCTGCCTGCCATTGATACACCCCTCGACGCCGTTGTTGTCGAAGGCCGTTTAGCCCCGCCGCCGTCACAGCTATACAGCTGGGCGTCAACAGAGGAGGGGGCATTACGGCAAAATCTTGAGTGGGCGCGTTATGGGAACGAGGTGGGACTTCCTCTCGTACCTTACAGCGTCATGGCGCTGGGTGATCCCAGTGAGGGGCTTAAGCGAGATTGGCCTCAGGTCGATGCAAAAATTCACACCCACTATGGCTATGCGGCGCAATGGTTCGCGCTGACATTGCTGATTGCGGGCCTCTATATTTGGTTTCAATGGATTGCGCCTTATCGTGTCAAAAAATAATCAAAATGCTGACCCCACCGAGCAAGACCAACCCCTGGCGATGACCGTCTTCGACATGACTCCGCCGCCGGCGACTGAGCGGCAAATCCGCATGGGGCGTCTCAAGATGATCTTGGTGCTGCTCGTCTGTGCCGCGCCCGTGATCGCGTCCTACCTCACTTACTACGTGTTTCGCCCCGAGGGTCGCCGTAACTATGGTGAGTTGATTGACCCGCAGCGTCCCCTGCCAACAGCCACTGCGACGCGACCGGATGGCACAACGATTGATCTCCCAACCCTCAAGGACCAATGGCTGTTGATCAGCGTGTCAGGGTCAGAGTGTGGTCCGACATGCGAGCAAAACCTTTACCTACAGCGGCAACTTCGGGAGTCAATGGGGCGCGAAAAAATGCGCGTTGAGTGGGTTTGGTTGCGTCCGGACGCGTTGCCTGTTCCTGAGCGTCTTGCCCCCGCGCTGACGGAGGCCACGGTACTTTCGGTTGCACCTGAGGTGCTAAATAATTGGTTGGCGCCGGCAGATGGTCAAGCGCTCGACGCGCATCTCTATGTGGTTGACCCCTTGGGCAATTGGATGATGCGTTTCCCAACCAATCTTGACGCTAAGAAGGCACGTAAAGATCTCGAGCACTTGCTGAAGGCTTCCGCTTCCTGGGACAGAGAGGGGCGTGAGCGATGAGCGGCGACGTTGATCTCTACAACCTCTCGCCCCTCGCGCACCTGCTGATTGTCGGCGCCCTCGTCGCAGCTGTGCCGTTGGCGTGGGTGTGGTGGCGGGTCCGCGTCGGTGCTGAGTCGGGTCGACGCAATGCCATGCCGCTTTTGGTCACGATTACGCTCTTCCTAACCTTTGATTTGATCCTGTTTGGCGCCTTTACCCGGCTCACCGACTCGGGACTGGGCTGTCCCGACTGGCCCGGTTGTTATGGCGCGGCAACGCCGTTCGGGGCGGCGGTACATATTGACGCGGCACAGACGGCAATGCCGACAGGTCCTGTGACCACCGGTAAAGCGTGGGTCGAAATGATCCACCGATACTTGGCATCCGGCGTCGGGGCCCTTATTTTGATCCTCACAATCATGGCCTGGCGGCAGCGAACCGCACGCTTGCTCGCGACGGTGTCACTGATTTGGGTGTGTGTCCAGGGCGCCTTCGGGGCCTTGACGGTCACCATGAAGTTATTCCCCGCCATCGTGACGCTGCATTTGTTGGGCGCCATGATTCTGCTGGCCTTGTTGCGCTCAACACAAGTTCGACTGGTTGATGTTGCCCCGTCAGGCTCTGGGGCTAACCTCCGTCCGGCGGTCTTCGGGCTGGTGGTGGCTCTGTTCGGTCT
>Ga0102883_1000887_pt1 | contig 10830 bp, 10 predicted proteins | sample Colrivmet1549B02_FD_94877 | JGI IMG/M metagenome (GOLD analysis project Ga0102883, IMG submission 94877) | Estuarine microbial communities from the Columbia River estuary - metaG 1549B-02 | ecosystem: Environmental > Aquatic > Marine > Intertidal zone > Estuary | place: USA: Columbia River... | reverse complement strand
TTTATGTATGAAATCATCAATATTTTCATTACATAATAGAGATATGTATTTATTTATTTTATTATCTTCCCAGTCCCACCATCTAATTTGTAATAATTGTTTGATTTGGTCTTTAGAAAATCGATATTTAATAAATTTTGCAGGGTTACCTCCAACTAAACAATATGGTTCTACATTTTTTACAATATGACTATTATTAGCAATTACAGCACCACCACCAATTGTGACACCTGACATAATAGTTACATTTGAACCAATCCATACATCATTTCCAATAATAACATTTCCTTTGGTTGCTGGATGTCCTTTTCCAGTAAATGTGTTAAATGTGTTTTGATGTATATGGCCAAATGGATATGTTGTAACCCAGTCGGTTCTATGATTTCCACCTAAATATATATTTACATTTGCTGCTATTGAACAAAATTTTCCTATTGTTAAATTGGCGTCTTTTGATTGCCAAAGCACATTAGGTGTTCCATATGTGTATTTTCCATATGACATATTATATATTTATATAGTTATATAAATATATATTATAATTTTTTTTCTAAAATAGTTAACCCGTTATTATTTGTGAAACGCTCTTTTAACTTCCAATCATGGTTCATTGCTAAAAATTCTTCAATAGCAGGCCATAATCCATTTAATATCTCATTTACAGGTAAATTAGTAATTTTGGATAACTCATCCATTTTATTATTGGTATAATAATAATTTCCATATCCGCCACCACGCTTAGCTTCTCCAATGACGCCATCTATTGTAGTGTCATGCATAATAATATATTTATTTGTAAATTTAGAGAATTTTTCTAGCTCGCGTTTTAATTGTCCATATACATGAAACGTATCAATAAACGTTAAATCATATTTTTGAAGTAAATCAATATTTAAATTAGATTTCCATATGTAATTTATATCTATAGGCAATTGCCGTGTACATCGTATAAACTCACTAATATTACATTCTGTCAAATCATTCAATAATATTTCTTTCTTGGTATGTTTGTTAGGATTATTTAATAACCCATATGTTAATGCATATGATGATATAACTCCTCGTACCCCGGTTTCAAACACACTATTACATTCGCTGGCATATTTACATAAAGTTGGTAAATGTTGATTGATGTCTGATGGTTGATTACACAAAGAAATGTATTTATTGCGAAGTTGTTCCATATATATATATATATATATATATATTCTTTATATAATAATAATTAATAGCTAGCTATTTGTAATTGTTTTCATAACAGATTTTTTGTAATATATCACAATGTTCTTTTGAAACAGATTCATCTTCATATACATACCCCCCTACAAATAAATAGTTTTCGCAATATTCTATTGGAAATTTTTTAACTTGTTCTATTTGTTCATTCAATAATTTTCCAAAAGAACTATGAATTAAACAATCTGTTTTTATAATTGGATATATTACTTTACTTAAAAATTTTTGATCATCGTATCTATCAACCGATATCTGTTTATTTAACAGTATTGTCCAGTTAGTCATATTCTTTATTTTTTTTGTCCCAAACATACCAGCCATAATAGGGTATATTGGATTCATATGGTGTGGATGGTCTCTCATTATATGAAATGCTTTGCCAGATAACATCCATTCATCAACTGCTAGTTTTTCTCTTAATAATATTCTAGTGTCTGTATCTCTAGATATATTGATTTCGACATCTGGGTCGTCTATTGACTCAAATCTCCATGTCATCGGTTTGTATAATTTTAAATTACCAGTTTTTAAAATAATTTTAACATTTGGTTTACTTTGTAATTGTTCAATAATATTATTTGGAACACTATCTTTGTGAATATAAAACCAACACTCAAAATCTGGATAAAATCTTAACGCTAGGTCAGCGTTTTTTATAGCACCGACTGTATAACGAGGAATATCACCCCATAAAGAAAAACTTATAACTTTTTTCATATAATAATATATTAAACGCTTAAATACTTAAATACTTTATACATTATAATATATAATGTTAATTACGTATCACGATTTAATAAACAGATACGGTATTAAAGTTTCAGGTATTCTTCATGTTGGAGCACATGAATGCGAAGAATTAAAAGATTATTTGAATGGTGGAGTAGCAAGTAATAATATTTATTGGGTAGAGGGTCAAGAAGTTTTGGTTAATGATATGAAAAATAGAGGAATACCTAATATATACCACGCATTGATAGACGATGAAGATGATAAGGAAGTAACCTTTAATATATCAAATAATGGACAAAGTTCATCAATATTAGAATTTGGTAGTCATTCTATACATCACCCTCATGTTCATTATGTCTCATCTCATAAACAAAAAACTATTAGATTAGATACATTAATTGAAAAAAATAATATTCCTATGGACAGATTAAATTTTTTAAATCTAGATATTCAGGGCGTTGAACTAAGAGCTCTAAAATCAATGGAAAAATATTTGGGTAATGTAAAATATATATATACAGAAGTCAATACAGAAGAGGTATATAAAGAGTGTGATACAATTGATGCTATTGACAATTATCTACAACAATTTGGGTTTGAAAGATGTGATGCCAGAATTTATAAACAGTTTGGTTGGGGTGACGCTTTTTATATAAAGAAATAAAAGATAAATAACTTAATTCATATGAACTACCGTATCTATTTACATCATTAGAAATTTATACATTTTTCATTTACACCATTGAAGATTATTTATAAAAAATTTTTATAAATAATAATAATAATAAAAACTTTGGACATTATACTTTTACATATAATATATTATATATATCATTTATATTTACTAACTATAAACATATTTATATTATCTTAATAGCAATTATATCATCACCATCTATGTCTTTTATATCATACAATGTATAATTATGATGCTCTAATATATTTTTCACGTATATCATACCATTTACTCCGTATTTTGTTTTACTATCATTATGATATAAAGAAAAACAATCTTCTGTAAAGGGCCATTTCTCGTATCTAATAATAGATATATGTATATTATTTAAATTTATAGATTTTATTATTTCACTATCGAAACCTTCTGTGTCTATTTGTAGATAATCTATTTGTTTAATATTTAAATTACTACATAATGTTTCAAATTTTATACTTTCAGATTTAATTTCTATCATATGTTTTTTTTCACCCCAATCATTCATTGGTAATAATGAAAACTGACCGTCAGTATATAAATGATTACCTTGTTTTCTATTTGGTTGAACTCCTGGTTTACCATAAATACCATCTTCAGCTGGTAGAAATAATGAAACTAATTTATTATCATCCGTATAGATAGTTTTATTTATAATTATTATTTCACAATCTTTTGTTAGATGAGAATAATTTTTAGTTATTTTATCAATCAGAGAAGAATTTGCTTCTATCAAAACTACTTTTTTTGGTTTAAAATAAGATACATGTTTTAAAAAGGTATCATTACCATCGTTTGTTCCAATTTGTATCCATACATTTTTTTGTATATCTTTCAAATAATTCTCCATTATACATTTATAATTATTTTATCTTTAAATATAAATATAAATATAAATATAAATATAAATATAAATATAAAATTATTTATAGACAGATTCATAAACAATCAGCGTTTGAAATGTTAAAAGGTGTAAAAAATGTAAAACGTAAGTGGAATATAAAATTAAAACTCATTTACTATTTTACACCATTCATCCGGAAACATATCATCCGTTTTTTTAATTCCAAGCGATGGACCAAACCAGGTGCTTGGATAGGTAACTATCTTATTCGAATGCTGGTTAAAATAGGCTCCCCACCAACTGAAGCTACTATTTGCTATAATATTATGCTGACATAATGACATTAAAAGTACTTGTTCATAATCGACAATTTCAGTATTGATTGGCGTAAATGTCAGGTGGTTAAATTCTTCTTGCAATAATTCGATTCTTTCTTTCACCATGTCAGTATCTTGTTTCTCATAAAAATATAGAATATTCCAATCATTCCTTCCTGTACGCTGAATAGTATGTTGTAATGCGGTTTTATAATATCTGATATCCATAACTGGATGATTTTGAGGTTGATGTTTATAATCTCCAATGCGAAAATGAAGTGAAATAGTGCTTTCAAAGTCACAAATTTTAGCGTGCTTTAATTTGATACTTTCTCTCTGTTCAATCAGTTTAATAAATTTAAATATATCTTTTTCTTTTTTTTCGAAATATTTATATGACTGAAAATAACCGAAAAATTTAAATGGTTTTCCTATTTGCTTATAATGAATAGGTTCAGTGTAATGAAATCCATTTTCTCTATATATTTGTATATTCGTTTCATATACTGATTTTACAAATGGTTTTAAAGATGATAGAAATTTATCCCAATAAAACGGTCTATCTGCTCTTGTAGGATCAGCCTTATGTTCAAAATAAAACGGCACTTTATGTGTTAGTCCATATGATATTAATGTAAAAATTTGAAACAATTGGTTTCCTAGACCACCCATTATCTCAATCGTGATCATTATTATATTATATTATATAATATATTCAATACTTTTTAAACCTTTTAACAATTCAAATGCCGATTTTTATATAGTGTAAATTATATAAAAATATTACTTTTATATAAGTATCAAATGGAACAATTAATTAAGGAAAATCAAGAATTAAAAAATGAGATTGATAATTTAAAAAAAGAACTACATAAATACTCACATTCTCAAAAGGAATATTATGAAAACAATAAAAATGAATTAATAAAGAAATCTAATGAACGACTTAAAAAAATAGCAGAAGAAAACCCTGATAAAATAAAACAATATCGGAGAAATGCTTATTTGAAACAAAAAGAAAAAAAGAAACAAAAAGAATTGAAAATAAAAATAATGAAATAATTTAGGAAAATTAAATAATTTATAAAAGTATTTAGAAATATTTTCTTTTGTATATGTATAAATAGAACTTCCCAAAGTTAAAAAGAAGAGGAGTGATGTTTCCAAACGAATTGAAGGAAATAAAGACACTCATTTTGTCTGTATCAAAATGTCTTGGAATAGTTTATGTAAAAATAATTATTTGAAACAAGGAATACAAGACATAGTTTATAACATCAATAAAATTAGTTTCTTATCTTATAAGTTATTGAATTTTCATTTTACAAGATTATTAGAAGAGAATAAGGAATTACCTGAACTTACACAAAATCTTTTTTATAACGCTTCTTGTTATGTTTCTATAATAAAAAACAGAAAATCTACCATTGATAAAGAAGATGAAATGTATAAATCCTTTTCACGATTTTCTCATTTACTCAAAGATTTACCTTTTAGAGATAAAATGGGAGCATTAATAAATAATTTGAATAAACAACAATTCACTATGACGAAAAACCATTTGAAATTAAATTTTTATAAGCGTTTTTCTAAATATTTAGAATTAAGAACTGGTGAAACAAGAAAAAGCATTATTTATAAATGGTGTAAGGATATTTATGATGAAAAATATAATGGAAAAAATTATTTTATTCTTTCTATGAAACAATGGTTAAAATACATTCCTACTGAAACCAATATCATTAAACATTCTTCTCACTTCATCAAAATATATCATAAGATATTGAAGGAATTTGAAAAACATAAAAATACAAAAGGAGTAAGAATATTCAGTATATTACCAAATAAACACTCATTTACAATGGATAATATCCAAATATGTTCTACTGCTCTTAATGATGTTATTTCTTATTTAACCAAACAACAAAATTGTAAAGATTTTGATGAAAAGAAACGAGAATATTGGTTAAACTTATTTAACATTGAAAAATATGAAACAGAACATAAAAGGTTTCATTATACCATTTTTACTGATGGAAAATGTGGAGTGATTACAATGGATAAACCAAAAGCAAAAGAAGTAAAAACAAAAGAAATAAAAAATATTGATTACGAACAATATGTGGGAATTGATCCTGGCGTAAGAGCATTATTTACTTCTTGTAATGAAAATGATGAAATCTTACAATGCTCTACAAAAGAATATAGACATAAAAGCAAAATGATATACGCTTGTAAGAAAAGAGAAACTTGGTATAAAGAATGGGAACATTATGCTTTATGGAAAAGTATTCCAAGTTTCAAAGTAAGTAATACAAAAAATATGTTAAGTTATTTTGAATATGTCTTACCAAATATAGATACATTTTTTCAATTCCATTGTATTAAGAATTTTAGAGGTGTAAACTTCACTTCTTATTGTAGAGGAAAAGCAACATTAGAAAAAATATGTAGGAATATCACAAAAGATAAAAAGACCCTAATAGGTTTTGGTGATTATTCACAACAACACGGATTAGTTAAGAACCATCCAAGAACTCCTATTCTAAAATTAAAGAAAGAGTTAAAACGATTTTGTGATGTAGTGGATATAGATGAATGGGGAACAAGTAAAACCTGTAATAAATGTTTTGAAAGAATAAGTCTTTACAGAAACAAAAAATTATGTAAAGGAAAAGCGAGAATATCTCAATACCATAGCGTAATCCGTTGTAGTTCCAACGAGTGTAAATTATGTTGTATGGATAGAGACATAAATGCTTCCAAGAATATTTTACTTCTTTTACAATGTGAAAAACAAGGAAAAAGAAGACCAAACTGTTTTAGGGAAAAAGAATAAATACCTACGATACTCCTTTATGGAAGATAAGTATGGTAAGGCGTGAAATTCGCCATTACACTTTTTAATTTTTTATGCTGTGAAAATCGGCGTTTGAAATGTTAAAAGGTGTAATATGTTATATGTAATATTTTATTATACATTTTATAGTGTATTTACTTCATCATATCCTCGATTAGTTTGTCCAAATCGTATTCACGTTTCCATCCTAATTCCGTTTCCGCCTTACTGGCATCCCCAAGCAAGAATTCCACTTCACAAGGTCTAAAATATTTCTCATCTATTTTGACTAATATTTTACCGGTTGATTTCTCTCTACCTACTTCATCAACACCTTTGCCAGACCATTCGATCTCTTTACCAACTTTCGCAAAACATCGTTCTATGAACTCTCTTACAGTATATGTTTCTCCGGTGGCCAAAACGTAATTATCTGGCTTTTCTTGTTGAAGCATAAGCCACATTCCATACACATAGTCTTTTGAATGTCCCCAGTCGCGCTTACTATCAATATTTCCCAATTTCAATACGTAATCCGATTTGTTTTCACGTTCCTGTTCCACAATCTTTTTAACACCATTGACAACTTTCATAGTCACGAAATTCTCCCCTCTTCTGACTGATTCATGGTTGAACAAAATTCCGTTACACGCAAATAGATTATACGCATCGCGATAATTATTCACTAAAAAGTGACTGTACACTTTGGCACATGCATACGGAGATTGAGGATTAAACGGAGTCGTCTCTTTTTGAGGCTTTTCCAAAACTGCTCCGAACATTTCACTAGTTCCGGCTTGATAAAATCGTGTCCTTTTTATAACATTTGGTGGTAATGTGCGAATTGCCTCCAATATTTTCAAAGTTCCTAGACCATCAATTAACGATGTATATTCGGGAATTTCAAACGAAATCTGTACATGACTTTGTGCCGCCAAATTGTATACTTCAAACACTTCAAATCCCTCATTTTCTCTCGTAATTTTAGTAATGTAATTGGTTAAAGATGAACCATCAGATAGGTCACCATATTCTAGAATAAGCTTGTTTCTAATATGATCTAAACGTGTATGAGAATAAAGAAGTGACGTTCTTCTAACAATTCCATATACTTTGTAACCTTTTTCAATCAGCAATTCCGATAGATAAGAACCGTCTTGACCAGTAATACCTGTTATAAAGGCGATTTTTACCATGATTATAAAATAACATATATCTTATCGTTTAAATAATATTATATCATACATTATAAGTTTATTCTACCGTAACGACTTTCGCCAAATTTCGTGGCTTATCTGGATTAATCCCTCTAACTATAGATAATTTGTAACAAACGTGTTGTAACACCACCATATACAATATTTCCTGTAGTTCTTTATTTTCAGGAACAAGTATACATTTTTCTGGGTCGATTTCTAAATCAGTAATTTCACTTATTACTAGTATATCAGCACCCCTCGTTTCAATTTCTTTGTATACGTTCCACATTTTGGCTCGATTTTCTTGGTTGACGAGTAAAATAACGGGATATCTTGGTCTTAATAGGGCAAATGGCCCGTGCTTTAAAGCAGTTCCGGAATAACCTTCCGCATGAATATAACAGATTTCTTTTAATTTCAAAGACATTTCTTTAGAAATATACTCCATAGTTCCTTTACCCAATACAAAGATATTTTCATGATTTAATATATCTATATGACATGGTTTAATTAAACTATCAATCTTTTTATTTATAGACGTCACTTGGTAATTTATATTTCTTATATTTTGAAATATACTCGCAGATACGTTACTTTTTTTAAGTTGTTGAACATACCACAGTGAAAATAACTTGAATATTAAAACACTACTTGTAAATGACTTTGTAGATGCCACCGCTACTTCTCTGCCAGCATTCATATATATTCCACAGTTTACTTCACGAGCAATTAAAGAATCTACAACATTTATCACCCCCATGGTAATAATATTATTTTTATGGTTTATTAAATGAAGCACACGGTGTAAATCTTTTGTTTCACCTGATTGACTACACATTACTAACAATGATTTTCCGGACAATGGTATATCATTTAATTCAAAATCTGCTGCATCAAAACACGCAATATTATTTACGCATTCCAACTCTTTTAAATAGTGTCGTCCTATATGACATGCGAATAAACTAGTTCCACAACCTAAAAATATTATATTTTGAATGTCATGAACATGCGGTTTAAGAAAGTCTAACCCGCCTAACTTTATTTTGTTATCAGTCAATCGTGCTCCATTATTATAGGCCCTTAACAAAGACTCATTTTGTTCCATTATTTCTTTCATTGTCCAATGTTCATATGGATCAGGTGTTAATGTATTATTTACGTTTGAATTCTTTATCTTAGGACCAGTCGCATTGCTTATAATACCTTCTTTTAACGATAACACAACCAGCTTATCATTTTCTAAGGCATAATAATGTTTCATTTGATTTAAAAAGCCGGATGCTTCTGAACACGCCATTAAATAATTATCATTTTCTCCAATCAAAATAGGAGAGCCATTTTTTATCAAATATATGTTGGTTGGAGTATCTATACATTGAATGGCCAATCCATATGTCCCTTCTAACATGTGAACTGTAGTCATAATAGCAGATTCAATCGTTGAATTCCGTTTATTGAATTCTATTAAATTTACAATGACTTCCGTGTCAGTTTCAGAATAAAAATAAAACCCGTTTGTTATCAAAAAATCTTTTAATTTGCTATAATTTTCTATTATTCCATTATGAACTAGACAAATTTCACCAGATTGTGAAATGTGAGGATGAGCATTTTTGTCGCTAATTATGCCATGTGTTGCCCAACGCGTGTGCCCAATGCTAATTGAGGAATGCCAGCTATTTAATTCGTCGGCAAATAGTTGAAAACTATCGCCAATCGTATCTAAACATGCTTTTTTATGGATTTTTATTTTATCGTCTACAATACAAGAGACGCCAAACGAATCATATCCTCTATTCTGTAACTGTTTTAAACTGTCTAATAGTAGTTCTAAACTATTCAGATAATGTTTTGATATAACCGCAGATATTCCACACATAATAAAATTAAACTATACTTTAATTTTATTATTACTCGTTAAAAATCGCCATCTAAAAATCGTCACTAAAATCAAATACATCATCCTTCTTTGTCTTGTCTGCTAAAGCATATTCAGCAACCCGCTTTTCAAAGAAATTGGTTTTTCCTTCTATGCTTATCATTTCCATAAAATCAAACGGATTTTTCGTACCGAACATCTTGTCGTGACCCAGTTGAACAATCAGTCTATCTGCCACAAATTCGATATATTGACACATTAGTTCGCTATTCATTCCAATCAGACGACATGGTAACGCGTCGCATATGAATTCTTTCTCTATTTCTACTGCCTCTTTAATGATTTCAATGACCTTTGCTTTGTTGACCTTTTTATTTAATTTACTATATAATAGCACCGCAAATTCGGTATGTAATGCTTCGTCACGACTGATAAGTTCGTTTGAAAAAGTTAGACCGGGCATAAGACCGCGCTTTTTAAGCCAATATATAGAGCAAAATGCCCCCGAAAAGAATATTCCTTCGATACACGCAAACGCAATTAGACGTGTCGCAAAAGAACTTCGTTTATCTTGAATCCATTTTATTGCCCAGTCAGCCTTTTTTTTTATACACGGAAAATTATGAATAGCATGAAACAACATTGTTTTTTCTTCTCTATCTTTAATGTAGGTATCGATGAGTAAGCTGTAAGTTTCACTATGCACGTTCTCCATAGCTATTTGAAACCCATAAAAGGCACGTGCCTCTGACAACTGAACTTCGCCCATAAATCGCGCTGCTAAATTTTCCAATACAATTCCATCGGATGCGGCAAAAAAGGCCAATATCATCGAAATAAAATATTTTTCTTCTTTTTGTAACCCTTCCCACTGTGCCATATCTTTCGACAAATCAATTTCTTCTGCTCTCCAAAAACAATCTACTTGCTTTTTATACATTTGCCATATAGATTGGTCTTGAATTGGAAACATTACGTAGCGGTTATCGTCTTCTTGTAGCAATGGTTCATTCAATGGTTTCGACATCCTAAATATTATAGGCGTAGATTTTTATATTGATTATATTAT
>Ga0102883_1000827_pt1 | contig 11329 bp, 11 predicted proteins | sample Colrivmet1549B02_FD_94877 | JGI IMG/M metagenome (GOLD analysis project Ga0102883, IMG submission 94877) | Estuarine microbial communities from the Columbia River estuary - metaG 1549B-02 | ecosystem: Environmental > Aquatic > Marine > Intertidal zone > Estuary | place: USA: Columbia River... | reverse complement strand
ATTATTTTCTCTTTGTCGTTCGCCCTATTTAATAAACTGTTCTGTTTGGTCACTTATTTAAAATCCCCCAGGGAACTTAACGAGATTGGCACCAATACCAAAACCAGCACCGGAACGAGCACCTACAGCTAAACTAGGAACGTATGTGTCAAGAATACTGAATGTGGCAGCGGCAGTCAAAGCAATGAGCGCAACCTCATCTAAATTAAGACCTCTCTTGGGAATAGCATAGGCAGCGATGGCAACCATTAAACCTTCCACAAGGTATTTGATAGCTCTTTTAACTAATTCACCTAAATCTAACATATCACCCAACATTATTTATATAATGTAAAAAGAAAAAATTATTATTGGTATTTAATGAATAAGCAATTTATTACATTTATATTATAGGTCATAAAACACTTAAATATTTATAGGCATACATATTTATAATGAGTTTTTCTAAACCAATTGAACATTCAAATGAACCCTTCATGTCAAATAAAACTCCAGATAATATCACTCTAAAAACAAATGCGAACGGAACGGAAAACCCTAAATACGTGGATTTGTTGGACGAAGATAAGCCAATGGCTGGTCAAAAGTTTGTGTGTTTATCCTTTATTTCTCCCGAACACATCTTAAAGCAAAAAGACATGTTTTTGTTCGAGAATTTTATTAACAATTGGGATTTTAGCAAATCAATGGAAAAATTCACACAATTTTTGAACTTTGTATCTTATAAATATCACGTTGACTTCGACAAACTGACCAAGGACTTTCAGGAATTCGTTAAAGACGAGAAGGATAAGCTAATTACCAGTACGATTGAAGACGATTACAAAAATTATTTGGATGAACATGAGGAACGTTTGGAAAAGGAATTTGGAGAAAAGCACTCATTTCAAACATCTATTCGCGGCATTAAGGTAAGAGGTGTATTCCCTACACAACAAGAGGCAGAATTGAGGTGTAAGATGCTAAGACAAAATGATCCTAATCATGATGTATATGTTGGACCAGTTGGAATTTGGGTACCGTTTCACCCCGAGGCATATAAGACTGGTCGTGTTGAATATATGGAAGAGACACTAAACGAGCTTATGAGTGAAAAGAAGAAGAACGAAGACAAGGCTAAGGACGAGTTTGATGCGCGTGTTAAAGAGGCAAAAGAGAAGGCAATTGAAGAGAATAAGAAAAAGGCGTTGGAATCTGGAAATAAGTTGACCCAAACAATTAACGAAAATGGAGACTTGATTTCCGTTGCGAATATGAATACCCAAGAAACGTCGATGAGTGGAAATGCTACATTAGAGGACATAAAGAATGAACTATTCGAAGGTGATAATATTGTAACTACCGATAAAACCGACCACGGACTTTCCGCATTGGGAGGTGAACCGAACACTGCTTAAGTAAGGCAACACAACACAACATAACACAACATAACACAACATAAAAGATCGTAAATAAAACAACATAAAATAATATTATCAGCAATTGATTATATTATTACACAATATATTACCCATTACATATAACTGATATGTATGGCAAAATAAATATAAAAGTCGATTACTTATCCGCCATGTTGTAATCGGTATAAATACTATTTTATACATAATAATATTAGTACATGATACCAACACCATTGCTGATTATAATATATATTGTCGCGGTTTCCACTCTAATACTTGTAATTAGAACATTCTTACCCAATATACGTAACGCGATAGATAAGGCGACAATATGGATGTCTAACAAAAATCCACCATTGAGTGAAAGAGAAATAAGTATGGCCATTGTATAGAATGTATAGAATGTATAGGTATAGGTAGGTATACACACACGTATAATAAAAAATTGATTATATAATTAATCGCCTTAATTAAGAAAACATACAAATGGTAACAGGTACTCATGAACAACAAGCTCTCAAGCAAGAATTATATAATAAAATAAAAGAATGTGAAACAGAGATTGCTAATTATAAAAATAAAATAGACGAAATAAACAATCTCATTATACATACATGTGTTATTCAATATGGTGATCATGAGTTCGAACGAGAAGTAGAAAGTTCTATTTACGGAGAATCATATTTTATTTGTAAAAATTGTGGATATGAACGTTAAATTGGATCATCCCAGTTATTTAAATCGTCGTCTGGTAACTGAATCGCACTTGTAAAATCAGTCGAAATATCCATTTTTTTAATCTCATCTTCCAGCCGTTTGTGTTTTACTAATGAATGAAACAATTGTTTTCTATTATGTAAGACTAATTCACGATCTTTGATATAATTATCATTTCGCGATTTGGAATCCATGATAGATTCAAATTCAGTGGTCAATGATTGTTTCGTTTCAATTAGCATCAAATACTCTTCATCCATGGCTATCTTTATTTTAGACCACTCACTCAGTTTTTCTTTTACGTCTTGATGTTCCCACAATTCTTCCTTTGTATGCGGACCCAATATATCCATTCTGTACTCGATTTTATTGTGTAAATTGGCGTATTTCTCTCTTAAATTGTGAATGCGCTCCTTTTGTTCGTCGAATTTATAGTATTTGGACACTGATAATATAAGACTGATATAGGTTGAGATTGTAATACCAGATACAGATACAATTGATTCAGTCGTATCAAAATAATTTTTGGTGGATTGTAAAAAACCAGATACAGTTGACAACACTATCACGGATATCTGAATATAATTGATATATGTATTCAATTCGCTATATTTGATATCTAATAACCGCTTATTTGATTTACATTCCTTTAAAATAAACATATTATTGTTAATCAATGCCTTTATTTCATGCTGAAATATGATAAATTCCTTGGTTTGTTTGTAGTCCATTACTTCGTTATTATTGTCATTGAGTAGTAGGTCTTTTGATGCTTTTAATGGTGGTGTAATTATTCCCCTTGGATCTATCGGTTTCTTCTTGGTGTTATCTACTACTGACTTTATTGCTTTGTCTATAATATCGTCTTGTGTCTTGGGTATTATTTTTTCGGCAACTTCTAAATTAATACTATTGTTTGTGTTTGTATTAGGAATATCATCTATATTACTTGTTGCCGGATGGCCGTTTTTTGTATTCTTACTCATTATATATAAGAATACAAAAAAAATTAAGGTTTATTTCGAAGTTGGTTAGTAGATATAACGTGTAAACTACCACTTACTTTTCTTTACTTGTATTTTAGGACCCGATCCACGCTTTTGAGCACTATTTGGATCATATATTTCATCTTCTTCATCGCTATTAATATCCTTTGATAATTCCCAGAATTCTTTCGAACCTAACCTAAAATTACTATGGTTTTGCGCCTTGTACCAAAATATTTGGTCCTGTAACTTGTTGGATTTGGCGTTATTGTTAATAACAAGACATTCGAAGTTTTCAGTACATTGGTCCATTACTTGACAAAACGATTCAAATGTAGGAAACATACCCGCATAATTTTCCCATATACGTTTTCTATTGGCAATATAGGGTTCTCTTAAAATAAAAACATAATCAATATTTGTTCTTAAATTAGGTGGTATACCCAACGGGTATTGCATAGTAATAATTAACATAATTTTCCAGTGACGACCATTCATAAACAATAGTCTCATCAGTTTGTCCTTTGTCCATTTATTGTCGTATAAACAATCATCTAATATGACAAATGCTCTCGGATCTATATTGGTGCGTTTATAAGCCTCCATCTCCTTCTTGATTTGCTTCAATACTGTTTTTTGACGTTTTAAAATATTTTCTATAATAGCACTGCTATATTCATCATGTATAAATAATTTGGGAACATGTTCACTAAAAAAACCATTGCCTGCTTCTGTACCAGAAATTACAGTTCCAATCGGAATATCCTGATGATAATATAATAAATCACGAACTAAAAAACTTTTACCAGTGTCTCTTCTCCCGATTAAAACGACGACTGGACCTTTATTTTCGTCAGGACGAAAACTAATATGTTTCATATCAAATTTTTTCATATCAAGCGACATATTTATCTTCTAAAAAGAAAAAAATTATGGTCGAAATACGAAACATACGACGGACACCTCTTTTGATATTTTACTGGTTTGAAGTATTTATTAAAAATTAGTTTAAATGAATTATTATATTTACTTTTAGAATAATAAAGAATGAACTTTTCATTGTATTATCGCAAAAATAAAAATGAGGAATTATTCAAAGCTTTAGAGAATTCTAATTTGGGAGTAGACAAATTACAAAACTATGTCCCTCTATATGAAAAATTCTTTTCTCTCAACACAACTAATTATAACAGCATTAATCTAAACCAAACGTTCTATGTTCATTCGATTGACCAAGAGATTACAAAAAACACATTAAAAATGAATGTCTCCGACAATTCGAACAATATAATCAAAAAGGATATTTTTTGTAAGTTTTCTCCGCTATTAGACCCGTTGAAATATTTAACTGGTAAATATGATTTATCAGGCAACGATGGAATATCTTTGCCACAGTTTAACACTGTGAATTGTTTTCCTAAATTACAAGACAAAAATAACAGTGCATATGTAGATTCATTCTTTACTTATCTATCAAGCCAGCTATTACATAACTACGGGTTTTTAAACTGTATTGATTATTATGGAGCATTTATATGTAATCAAGACAAGTTTCAGTATAATATTGTGGATGATATTGACTATTTGAACGAGAATGATTATTTTCATATGAACATGAATACTATGTATACCATTGAAAATGAAGAACATGCTACTATTTTTAATCTTGACTCGCGAACAAATAAAAAGAGGCTGGTAATTAATGACAGATTAGATAAGATTGTGTTAGATACATTTAATAGTGATGTATTTTCTGTTTTTACGGACAACCACGACGATAATAAATCCAATCCACATGCGTCAATAGAAAATAATGATATCTCAATAGTAACATTAACAGACACATCTTCTATACAAATAATAGACCTCAGTAATGTTTGTATTTATAATCATCCCTTGAAAAAACCTCTTTCCGTATCTTCGTCATCTACATTTAGTTCAAAATCGTCAAACACATCGATTGATGGTGATAATGACGCAAATTCCATTGACGACAATAACGATAGTGTTGGGAACGAGAACAACTATGATGAAGAGGATGATGAGGATGATGAGGACGATGATGATGAGGATGATGAGGACGATGATATAATTTGTTCTATTTTTAATTTCCCTGTTCAAATGATAACCTTGGAAAAGTGCGAAAATACATTAGATTATTTGATGGACAACGATTTATTGGAGGACCACGAATGGGTCTCATGTTTATTTCAAGTCATTATTGCCTTGTCTGTATTTCAAAAAGCATTTTCATTTACTCACAATGATCTACACACCAATAATATAATGTACATAGCTACTGAAAAACAATTTTTATATTATACATTTAATAATATTACATATAAGGTTCCTACTTATGGAAAAATATATAAGATAATTGATTTTGGCAGAGCTATTTATAAATTTAGTGGTCAGATTATGTGTAGTGATAGTTTCCACCCAAAAGGCGATGCGGCATCACAATATAACTGTGAACCATATATAGACGATAATAAACCACGTTTAGAACCGAATCCTAGCTTTGATTTATGTAGATTAGCCTGTTGTTTATATGATCATTTCGTGGAGGATATATTTGAGGCCGAAGAAACTCTAAAGAAGAATAAAATAGCCAAAATGATTGCTTCGTGGTTAATAGACGACAAAGACAGAAATATTTTATATAAAACAACCGGAGAAGAACGATATCCGGAATTTAAATTGTATAAAATGATAGCGCGAACCATTCATAATGCCATACCATCAGTTCAGTTGGAAAATGATTTATTCAAAAAATACATTACGAGCAAGAAGAAATTAAACAAAAGTGTGAAAATAATGAACCTGGACAACATACCACAGTTTTAAACAAAAAATGTATCCGGTACAGGTAACAGGAGAAAAAAGGCACACATATCATTTGAAAGAGGATACCTGATACATGAAAGGTGAACTATAGTAAATATATATCATACGTAATATGATATATATGCTATTATACATTGAAAATAAAACTGAAATTCGTTAAACATACTCTCATGCCTAAAAAGCCGGGTTATCTACAAATGCCATGGTAGTTTTTCCCCCGGATTTAATGTCTTTGCTATCAAACTGGGAATACAAATATATTCCCATGATTGCAGCAAAATACACTAATAATGTTTCTCTTATTATAACTTTTAACGGCTTCTTATCTTCGTCTAATGTAAATTTCATTTCCAAAAACTTGAATAGAAAAAATACTACCGAAATTGCTAAAGCATATATAAATACTTCCGTCATTTACATTAAATACAAATAAAGTTAATGAAAATTTTACGAATTGTCTGGTATACTTTTTCTAAAAGAATGGGTTTTGTTATACTTTTTCTAAAAGTATATTATGTCAGTATTTCTATTTCCTCTAGACCAATCGGGATTTTATTGGTAATCTTTGGTCTTTCTAGGTCATGAACATCTAAATCTGTTAATTTTATTCTTTCGCCTATTTTTATTCTATCGTCTTCTTCGTCGTCAGATGCTTCTTCTATTTTTCTGGCTTCGTTGCGAACATTACTAATTTGTTGTAATCGCTCATTCGTCTTTGGAGCGTTTATATTTTCAACTCTATTGTCAACACTGATTGATTCGTCAATATCATTAAACTTGATTTTATCACCATATGTGGTAACACTATTTGGCTCTAACGGTTCTATAATTAAATCATCACTGCTATCAATGTTAGGAATATTTTCAACCTCTTTTTCCTTTTCTTGTCCTTCTTCTCCTTCCTCTTCCCCTCCCCCTTTTTGCGTGTCTTCTCCTTGATCATTCTCATTCTCCTCAACAGGCTCAGTTGATATAATTTCCTCACTTTCTTCTACCAATACGTCCTCTTCAATAGTTTCGTCCAAATATACTTTTAAAATATTTTCAACTGGAATATTATCGCGAATCGAATTTAATATTTGTTCTCTTACTATTAATTCTATTTCACGATTATGTTTCTGTATTTGAAGAGGACCTAGATTCTTCTCAAACAAATAAATATTTGTATATATTTTTCTAGCAGTATTGATATATACTTTATGAATAAAATCAGGGAAGGATGGGACGTTGATATCAATCTTCTTTTGTTTATTACCTACACGCATACATGTTAAACTTTTCAATTGAATTATATGAACACAGCTTATTAAATCAGTTAAATAACCACAGTTACTTTTTTCCGTAATTCTTTTTGTTTCCTCTTCTATAATGGAGGGATTCCACTTGGGAATTCTTGCTAAAAAATTTTGAAATGTCATTAGATATTTTTCCTGTTCGTCGTTTTCTTGACATAGTTTCCATGATTCATCAAATATAGATTTAAACCCCTCCATGACCAATGGGGTTAAAATATTAATCAAACGTGCACACCACTCATTTCTAGATTCCTGTAGACTTGATACCGAATAGTCGTCCATTTACATAAAAGATATATTTTCTAATGAGTAATCTAAACGCTTTAATACAAAATGTAACATACACGCCATCAATAATCGTTCTTCTCTAAATTCTCTCTTTATTTTCTGAAAAAATACTAAATATTCGTATTTTTTTATTTCGTCGATTTTTAACTCTTTGATATATTCAATCAAGTCTAATGCGCTATATCCTCTCTCATATAGCGTCTCGCTAATTTCAATAATATCGTTTTCTTTTATTTTTTCAAAATCGGTTTTAAATTTTGCTCGTTTTTGCTTATCATATTTTGAAGTGAAAAAACACTTGTCTAAGTTATATTTGTGTAGATTAACTGGTTTTTCATTGACGATCGGTTCTGGAATAAAAATCTCGCAAAATCGCGATAAAATAGGCTTTAACAGCTTGTATTTGTCGTCTACAATAATAAAAAATCTGGTAGAGTGACTAAATAGTTCAATACATCTTCTTAAAGCAGATTGCGCATCAATGGTTAATTTATCGGCATTCAACAGAATAATACTTTTGAATATACTTCCTTCTTGTAAATTTATGTTCGTTCTTGCGAAAAATTTCAACTCTTCACGAATGAACTTAATGCCTTTTCCATGAGCACAATTCACTATCATCACGTAATTTTTCATGTAGTCTGTCTCGTTTTTATAGACCTCTTTTAAGAAGTTAAATAATACCGTTTTTTTACCTGATCCGGATGTTCCATGAAAGATTAGATTGGGTATTTTCTTATTTTCTATAAAATTGCTCAACTTTTTTGTAATATCTTGGTGAATGATTAACGACATGTATAATAATATTATTATTCATGTTGTTACTTTTAATACTTTTACGTTATGTTATAATTTTACAACCAGATTCTGATTCTGTTTAAGCTTTGATATACATTATTAGCATGACCTCTATACTACATCATCCATATTGAGCATTTTTCACTGCTATAAATTATATTTGTAACAACAATATTTGTAACAACAATATTTGTAACAACAATATTTGTAATAAAATAGTGTTGATTATAGTATATATTTATTCATCCTGACAAAGTGAATTTTTGTTTTTGTATTACCGGATAGACTAGACCGTTAGTAACTGCTCAAACTCTTGGTATAAGGGTTCTCTTTGAACGCGGTTAATATATCCGGATTTATGCGCTCGCAATTTTGGCAATTGTCGTAGTATTGGGGCATATTGATTTTGCCATATGTTTCTATGGATGGAATGGTATTGTTTATACCCCCATTTCCATTCCTTACCCACATTCTATTATTGTTTCTGTCCATTTCGTTCTTGTCTATTTGAATTCTTTGGTCGTGATTTAACATGGCCATGCCTCCTTGGTTCGGTCTATTCACATAGGTCTTGTTTACATTATTTCGCTGATTATATGCAGCATTATATAATGCCACCCCTGTATTCATTCCACCATCTCCATAATATTCGCAGTTGGTAGTATCTCTTTCTTGTTCTACAGATTGTTGTTCCGATACTTTATAACCACCGTCTTTCTGTCCCTCTACATTCAAGTGATTATTATCTAACAACCCCTCGGTCGTTTCTCTAATAGTAGTTGGTGTACGATCAGCCGGATTAAATACACGAGGAGCGTTTACTGTCATTTGAACATTACCGGTAGGATTAATATTTCCAATGACATTTTCTTTCCTTGAAGGCCTTAGTATGTCCATTATTGGAGCTACTGCCGCTTTCATAAATCCATTCACTATACCAAAACCAGTATCATTCTGTACAGTGGAACGATTATTTGGTAATACTTTGTAGCCATCCATACCATAATCTCCTGAACTTGCCTTTCCGTTTCCTCTAGCACTTGGATTTGTAATAGGGTTGGCTTCTAATTGAGGTCTTTTAGGTTGTTGATGTTCGCTTGGTGTATACATTTTTGTACCAGACGGGTTGGAATCTGCCCCAAAATATTGCCTAGATGTGGTTGATCTATTCACGTCTCTATCGACTTGAATGGCACGAGCAGTTTGACCTTTTTCTAAACCCGTTGTAGTTAGCCATCGGTCCTGAGTGTTGATGAAATAGGTATCTGGTAAGTATTTTTCTACCTTTCCTTGTGTCTCTTTTGTGGCAGGAGCATTATTATAGTAATGAGCAGGACCTTCGTGATTTGCTAAACCAAATGTCATTTTTGGGTTGGTTTCTGTACGTAATTGGTCAACGTTTCTATCCACCCATTTTTCTCTAGCAGCCATGCCTGAATTAAACCCTAATTGTCCATCTGTTCCATATCCAGCATCTAGACCTGGTGCTACCTTTTGTTCGTCCCATAATTTTACATTCGACATCTTTGAGCCAGGCATTACTCTAGATTGATAAAAATCACTTTGATTGGGGGCACCATGAGCATACCGAATATCCTTCTGAGGAGTAAATAATGGCGCTTGTTCTTGCTTTCTGATTTGTTGGCTACCTGACCCTATCATATTATCAAGGACTGTTTCTGACAGATTAGGATCTTGCGTGCTCCCCCTTGACTTTCCACCAAAAAAAGGAGCCATGTTATTATGCTTAAAATTGTTCTTACTTACATTCTCTCCCGTTAAACTTGTGAAATTATTTGTTTTTGCTACATTTCCAAATTGGTCGGGACCGTTTCTATATTCTTGATAAGCAGATGGTTTAAAATAACGATCTGTTACTATATTTGGATCTCTATATATGTTTGGGTTGTTATTATTCACTGGTGTTGTTTTTGGATAATTAATAGGCAATGGTTCGTTATTGGGCAACGAATTGACAGGTTTCCCCATATTTTCATAACCTTCTTTTTTTTGTTCTTGGTTTGATGCTACATATAATCCTCCTAATGCTAATAATGGTACTGCTAATTCCATATTTGTATATATGTTATATATATTTTATATTTTTATACATAACATAAGATAACTCTTTTCTATTTTTATTTTTATATAATATGCCATAACTACATTGTTTAGTCCTACAAACTAATTATTATATGTCATTGCTTAGGCTATTATTTCCATCATGTATTCCCGCCTAAATAAACATAAACAATCTACGATTCACCATTATATATGGTACTTACGTTGCCTAAATTATATTTAAAATATAAATTATTTACCTTTACAATCAAGTTGCCATTATAGTCCATCATAAATTTAGAAATATTGGGACCTTCGGGTATAACGTTTCCATTAATTACTGCATTTCCACCGGATATATCTAACATGACGTTTTCACTATGAACCGCATTATTAGCAGTTTCTACATTACCGCTTAAATCAGCTAATATAACGCCTTTTGTAACTATACCTACATTATCTTTTGAATTTATAGCATTTGTTAAGCCGAGTATGAATTTATTTTCATCTTCGTCCCATCCGATTATGGCATTTGTTTCATTGTCGCGGTCAATTAACAATCCAGCACTAGATTGTGTATTACCTACGTTTAGACCAAGTAGATTACCACTAATGTCTAAAGATCCTTTAAATGCTACGTCCTCACTAAATGAACTTTCCAATGTGCCAACACGACCTACTACATCAATCATGGACGCATCCAATACTGCCTCCGCGGAACGAGCAGTGGATGCCTCTGTTACCAAGCCGGTAGACACAGCAGATACACCAGTGGTTAAGAGTAACTCCGCAGAACGGGCAGTGGATGCCTCTGTTACCAACCCCGTAGACACCGCAGATACACCAGTGGTTAAGAGTAACTCCGCAGAACGGGCAGTGGATGCCTCTGTTACCAAACCAGTAGATACATCAGATACACCAGTGGTTAAGAGTAACT
>Ga0102883_1000796_pt1 | contig 11659 bp, 8 predicted proteins | sample Colrivmet1549B02_FD_94877 | JGI IMG/M metagenome (GOLD analysis project Ga0102883, IMG submission 94877) | Estuarine microbial communities from the Columbia River estuary - metaG 1549B-02 | ecosystem: Environmental > Aquatic > Marine > Intertidal zone > Estuary | place: USA: Columbia River... | reverse complement strand
TCCAATCTAAATACTTTTGGAAATACGCAGCTTGTCCACCGAACATAATGCGGAATTTGCGATTTACTTTTAAGTAATACGAATAGGTACCAGCAATCATAGACGTCTGAATCGTTCCTTGTCCTTGTTGGTCGTGCATTGCCATGATGCCAACTCCACCGGACAAATTCTTTGCGTAGGTATCGTATGCGGCAGCATAGGTAATGTAATTCCCAGTCAATTGTGGCCATTGGTTACGGTAATTCAATGCAATCCTCGGACAGCCACTTGATCCTGCAAGGGCAGGATTCAAATAAACTGGATTTGAATAGAATTGTGTAAAGGTTGGATCTTGAGCCATGGAATGAAAACTCACATAAAAAAGACCAAGTAGGAAGAGGTTTTTTAAGTTCATAGTAGTAGTTATAGGCTGATGTATCTGCGTGCTTTTTTGCTAACAGAAGAATGAATACGTAGGGTTAATTGATGTGTGTAAGTTCGTTGTTGCGTGCTCGCCAGAGTGCCAAAACCAGATTGTCCGATCAAGGCAAAATTCTTTCCAACATATCCGAAGGATACGCTTCCTGTGTTTAAGTTTCCGTAGGAAAGTCCGAGTTGAGCTTTTCCTGCTTTAAACGTAAATCCACCAAATAGTTGTTGTTGGTAATTGGAATGTTGGTAGATTGCGTAGGGAGCAAAAATCAATTTTTCATTTCTTGAAATGTACTGTGTTCCAGTGATGAGGTTGAGGTTTCTTGATGCTGCCATGGTTTCTCCGTTATTGGAGAAAATATTTTCATTGTGTTTGAAAATGTTTGTGATTTGTCCACTCAAGAAAAAGAGTGGCGTGTGTATGGTTAATCCAGCATCCAAATCTCGGTACCAAAGCGTGCGTCCGATGGCCAAATTCGGGTCGAATTGAAACTGGTTTACTTGTCCTGTGTAGTATTCAACGGAACTTTCATTCACCATTTTCTGCTCGTTCAAGGTATGTGTTCCCATTTTGAATCGAACAGCCGGTTCCAAGGAGATTTTGCGCGACAAGGCAATTTTAGGTGAGAAAATCAGGGCAACGGTTCCGTTTCGAATGAGTCCTGTACTAAAGTCATCGTAGTTTGCTTGAATTCCGAATCCCGAACGCATGTTTCTCGAGTAAGCGTCCAAGGAAAGTTGGTTATTTAGTTTAAATTGGGCTGGATTTTCCAAAGAACGAATGGAGCTAATCATCTGAAAACGTGTCTGTGAAGTTGTCCCAACTGAACTAAAGTTTAAGTCGAGATTGCTTTGTCCAGGCATGGTGTAATCATAACTTTGGTTGTTACTTAATCCGATGTCTTTCGATAAAAGCTGATCGATTTTTTTGAATAATTTGATGTTCCCTAAACTAATTACGGCTGCATCCAGTTCTGCATTTAAACTTAACGCTTCGTTTTTGAAATCGGTACGGTATCCACCGACAATCATTCCTTTCAAGTTGTGAAGGTTGATTCGTTCAAATTCCATGGTAGAAATGGGAATTTGCGAATTGGACAACCTGTAATCTGAAGGATCTTCCGCAACAGGATGTGTCGTTTCGTTCGTTAATTCAACTCGAGACAAGGAGCTTTGTTCAGTTGAAGCATTCAAAGAAAGATGATCAGTCGTATTCCTTGTCGTTTCATAAGGAGTAGAAACAGGCGTATAGAGTGATGGTCCGTTAACAGAAGAAACAGACTGATCAGATTCAGTTCTTTTTATCGTTGTGTTGGCTATTTTTTGTTCAGTGCGCGCTGTGTTCTTTTTACCACTTTGTGCATTTATCGAAGTTGTCTGTGTTTCTTGTTTTTGGTTCGAATACAAAAGAGAAATTCCAGTGGTGAAAAGAATCAAGAGGCTCAATAGCGCCAACGCAGGTTTGTATGATCGTTTTTTGTAGAGTAGTTCTTTGCGTTCGAAAACCATGGGAGCCACATCCACTTTGGACATTTCCCATGCATCCATATCCAATTCAAGGTCCGGATGATTCATCAGAAACAATTCTAATTGCTGTTCTTGCTCCGCAGAAAGATTTCCTTCTGTGTAGTCAAATAGCCAGCGATCAATGTTTTCGTGTGTCGGTTGCATTAGGCAAGTTCAAAAATTCCTTTTAACTGTTTTTTTAATTTCAAACGCGCTCTGAATAAATATACTTTTACTTGAGCTGAGGGAATGCTGAGCATGTCCCCAATTTCTTCGTACGTATATCCTTCCAAATCGCGTAACAAGAGAATACTTTTCTGTAGGGGAGGAAGGGATGCGACCATTAAATCGATCACCTGCTTCGATTCATAGGATTGATCTGGTTTTTCAAATCCAGATTTAGCCATAGAATCTAAGTGAAGCTTCTGTGTTTTTTTCCGGTGTAACTGATTCAACATCGCGTTGTGCACACAGGTAAAAAGCCAAGATTTCACTTTTTCTTTCTCTACTTTTTCTCTATTTAACCACAATTTTTCAAATGCATCTTGAACAACATCCTGAGCATCTTCCGAATCCTTCAGAAAATGAACGGCAAAGCGAAACAATGAATCGCTTATTTGTTCTACGGAATGATTGTATTCAGCACTAGTCAAAATTGTAGTATTACAGTTAAAACAAATTGAACTTATCAAAAGTTACATGTCCAAGAAAAAAAAACAGTAACTACTTAACGAGTAAACTTACAAAATTATTGGCAAGAAGAAAAAAAGTAGAGTTAGAACCCGAAATTATCGAAGCCCATTTGGGTGAGTTCTTGGTATTTTTCTTCGTTAAATTCATATAAAGAAGAAGGTTTGTGTGGGACACCACGTTGTTTTTCCTTTAAGTTAGAAAGGATGTTTAATTTTTGAATTTTACGACGGAAATTTCTTTTATCCAAGGGTTTATCCAAAATACTTTCGTACAAACGGTGCAGTTGACTCAAGGTGAATTTTTCAGGCAACAGGTTAAATCCAATGGGTTGAATTTTGATCTTCTGCTTCAATTTTTCCTTTGCAGTTTGGAGGATTTCGAAATGGTCAAAGGCTAATTCAGAAATTTCATTCACAGGCGCCCATCCTGCATTTTTCGCGAAAGAAGATGCGTGAGGCAAATAATCTTCAATTTTCACCAAGGAAAAATAGGCTACGGTAATTACACGTGCATCCGGTTGCGCCCTGATGGACTTCAACCATTCGCGGTCAGATTCCTTGTGAATGCGAAAGGGATCACCAAAAGCACCAACTTGTTCGAGGTAAATGTCTTTTAATCCAGTAAGTTCGTCCAAAACACGGCTTGCAGCTTGATCTAAATTCTCATTGTCGTAGATGAGGTTTCCCGGCAAGGCCAAACGAGGTCCTTTTTCAGCAGAATTCTCTCCACGGTCAATAACGAGGACGGTTAATTTTTCCAAGTCGAATCCAAAAATCACACAGTCTACAGAGACATTTGGATTTAATTCAGAACCTATTTTTTTAAGATTATTATGCACGAAAGAAGGATTTTGTATATATTTGGAAAGTGTAAAAATGACACAAAGACTCAAATTATCATTTTAGAGATATGTATTTTATAGTAGAAAGTGGTTCAACAAAAAGCGATTGGGTTTTAGTTGATAGCAAAAATAACCAAAGTTTTTATTCAACAATGGGCTTTAATCCATATTTTCATTCATCCGATTTGATTGAAACGGAATTAAAGAAACAAGTGGACATCCTCGCAGTTGCCGATGAAGTCCGTGGGGTTTATTTCTATGGCGCTGGATGTTCAAGCGAAGAAATGAATAAAATTGTTGAAATCGGACTCAAAAGAATTTTTACAAATTCAGAAATTGTGGTTGATCACGATTTGCTTGCATGTGCGTATGCGACGTATTCAGGTAATCCAGCCATTTCATGCATCATCGGTACAGGTTCCAATTCTTGTCTATTTGACGGTGAAGAATTAAGCGAAGTTGTTCCAGCGTTAGGATACATTCTTGGCGATGAGGGAAGTGGTAGTTATTTCGGTAAACAATTATTGAGTAATTTCTTGTACCATAAACTTCCTGCTCACGTCGAAGCGGATTTTATTGCAACGTATCAATTAGATAAAGATCAAATCGTGAATCATGTTTACCGTGAGCCGAATGCCAATGTATACATTGCATCATTTATGCCGTTCATCGCGAAACATAAAGATGAGCCTTTCTTTAGTGAAATGGTTTATGCTGGATTTAAGAAATTCATGGAAGTACATGTTTGTTGCTATGAAAATTTCCAAAATACAGAAGTACACTTCGTTGGATCTCTTTCCAAAATATTTGAAGCGGAGTTGGATAAAGCAGCAAGAGAATTAAATGTTACTGTGACATCCATTATTCAGAAACCCATAACTGGACTTGTAAATTACCACCTGAATTATATCCTTAACCGTCAAACTGTGAAATCATGTTAAAATCCATACTTTTTACCGCATTGTCTTTCCTTGCTTTTTCATCGATTGCGCAACGAAATACGCCAGATTGGGCTCAAAATGCAACGATTTATGAAATCAATGTACGTCAATTTTCCAAGGATGGAACATTTGCCCAAGTAACGAAACAACTTCCACGTTTAAAATCTATGGGTGTGGACATCTTGTGGTTGATGCCTATTCATCCGATTGGTGTGAAAAACCGCAAAGGATCTCTTGGGAGCTATTACGCGGTACAAGATTACAAAGCAGTGAACCGTGAATTTGGGGACTTAAATGATTTCAAAGCCTTGGTAAATAAAGCACATGAATTAGGAATGTACGTTATCATTGACTGGGTAGCGAATCACTCTTCTCCCGATAATGTTTGGTTAGAAGAAGGACATCTTGACTGGTATACACTCGACTCAACCGGAAATGTTCAACCAACCATCGGTACAGATTGGTGGGATGTTGCTGATTTGAATTATGACAATCCAGCTATGCGCTCAGAAATGATCAAATCCATGAAGTATTGGTTGACCGACGCGAACATTGACGGTTTTCGTTGTGATGTTGCAGGTTGGGTTCCAATGGACTTCTGGATGGAAGCACGTGTAGAATTACAAGCAGTGAAGCCAATCTTTATGTTAGCGGAAGCAGAGGAAGTTCCATTGCACGATGCCTTTGAAATGACATATGGGTGGAATTTTCACCACATCATGAACGATGTGGCGAAAGGTAAAAAAGATGCCACAGCCATTCAAGAATACGTGAAAACGAATAAATATCCGGGTAACGCTTTCCGTATGAATTTCACCTCCAACCACGATGAAAACTCATGGAATGGAACAGAAATGGAACGAATGGGTGATGCGCGCTTTGCTTTGGCTGTTTTAGCAGCAACGATTGAAGGAATGCCGTTGGTGTACAATGGACAAGAAACATCTCTTGATCGTCGTTTGAAATTCTTCGACAAAGACAGCATCGAGTGGAAAAAAATGGACCTAGTTCCCTTCTACACGAAGTTGCTGAAATTACATCAAACGAATGACGCACTTTGGGTAAATGACGGAACCAATCAAGCGAGATTCGTTGAGACGACAAATCCAAAAGAACAATTGGTATATATCAGAGAATCAAACGGTCATCAAGTGATTACAGTTTTGAATCTCACTAACAAAAAGTCTGAGTTCACTTTTAATTCTAAAAACATTTCAGGTGAATACACAGATTTATTCTCTGGTAAAAAGAAAACACTTCTAGACTCAAACAAAGTTGCTTTGGGTCCTTGGGGTTACCAAGTTTATTATAAATAATATAAGTCAAATACCTAAACCATGACTAGTACGAAACCAAACTTATCTTTTTGGCAAATCTGGAACATGAGTTTCGGATTCTTAGGCATCCAATTTGGATTTGCCTTGCAAGGAGGATACATGTCACGCATTTTTCAGTCATTGGGAGCATCTCCTGAAGAGATTCCAGGACTGTGGATTGCTGCACCTCTGACTGGACTTTTGGTCCAACCAATTATTGGGTTTTTATCTGATCGAACGTGGTCTGCACGTTTTGGGAGAAGAAAACCTTACTTTTTAATTGGTGCTATTTTAAGTTCCTTGGCACTGTTTTTTGTTCCTTATTCTCCTGTCTTGTGGATTGCTGCCGGTTTTCTTTGGATTCTAGATGCTTCCATTAATATTAGCATGGAACCATTTCGCGCACTTGTGGCAGATCAACTCCCTGAAAAACAAAGGTCATATGGTTTTGTGATACAAACGCTCATCATTGGGATTGGAACGTGGATTGCTTCAAATCTTCCCTGGATGTTGACAAAATTAGGATTAGAAGACGATCCCACTGAGCAGGGGATTCCGCTAAATGTCAAAGTTGCATTTGCTATTGGAGCCTTTGTTTTTTTAGCGAGTATAATCTATACGGTAATTACAACAAAAGAATACCCACCTGAAAATGAAGAATTACTGAAAGAAGAGAACAAAAATGGTTCTTTTTTCAAGGATTTTATTCAATCTATTTCAAGCATGTCCTCAAACATGTTGAAATTAGGTTTGATTCAATTTTTTAGTTGGTTTGCCTTTTTTACTATGTGGAGCATGGCTACTCCAGCACTGACTGATTATGTTTTTCATGCACCTGCACCTAATAAAACAGAATACAACTTAGAGATTTCCTCACAAAAACTGGAATTTGAGCACTTGAATGGCGTATATCAAAACGCTGCTGACCAAGTTGGTTCTGACATGGGGGTTTATGGATTAAGCTCAATGGCTTTCGCCTTAATTGTTGTTTTTTATTCTGCCAAAAGAAGCGTGAATCGAAAGTTCATCCATCTTTCATCCCTTGTATTGGGTGGAATTGGATTTATTTACATGAAATTTATTCCAGACCCATCTTATCTTTGGATTTGCTTTTCATTAATCGGTATTTCTTGGGGAAGTATTCTTTCCATGCCTTATGCCATGCTTTCGAGTTCAGTGGATGCGAAAAAAATGGGATTGATGATGGGATTGTTTAATATGTTCATTGTGATTCCTCAAATTTGTGCTGCGCTAGGAGGAATCAATTTCCTCTCTCAATTTTTTGGTACGTCAGCGATTGCACCAATGCTGTTGGCGGGAACGGCACTTCTAATTGCCGGAATCTGTAATCTGTTCATTACGGATAAAAATGCCATTCATGGATAAACTAAAAGCACTCATTTTTGATCTAGACGGTGTCATTGTGACAACCGAACACAATCATTTTATCGCATGGAAACGCACAGCAAATTCCTTGGGGATTGACTTTGAAGAAGAACACAACGAATTACTAAAAGGTGTCAGTAGAGTGGATTCACTCAAAAAGATTCTCGAACTTGGTGCTAAAACCATTTCCACAGAAGAATTTAATGAACTCCTCATCAGTAAAAATGACTTTTATGTCGATTCGATTCAGGACTTGAACCAAACGGATCTCCTTCCGGGCGTATTGAGTTTGTTGCAAGAAGCCAAATCCAAAGGAATCAAATTAGGCATCGGATCTTCTAGTAAGAATGCCAATTTCATCCTGAAGTTGTTGAAGATTGATCACTTTTTTGATGTCGTAATCGATGGAAACGGAGTAAATCACCCAAAACCGCATCCAGAAGTGTTTTTAAACGGTGCAAAAGCCTTGAGTTTAGCACCAGCAGAATGCATCGTATTTGAAGACGCGGCAAGCGGGATAACAGCTGCCAAAGCTGGTGGATTCATCACAATAGCGGTAGGGAATCCAAACATCGCTGAAATGGCGGACACATATTTTAATGATTTAACCGAATTTAGTTTAGAAGCGTATGCGTAATTTGTTTGAAATCGATGCTTGGAAAATAATTGAAAATAAGTTTGATTCTAGCAAACAAAAACAAGCGGAAAGTATCTTTAGTATTGGTAACGGTTCCTTTGGACAACGTGCTAATTTTGAGGAACATTATTCAGGGGATTCCTTGCAAGGAAGCTATGTCGGTGGTGTCTATTACCCAGATAAAACACGTGTAGGTTGGTGGAAAAATGGATATCCAGAGTACTTCGCCAAAGTTTTGAATTCGTGTAATTGGATCGGGATTAACATCGAAGTAGATGGAATTCTTTTGGATTTAAATACCTGCGAAGTAAAGTCCTTTCACAGAGAATTGGACATGCAACATGGGATACTGACAAGGCATTTTAAAGTGATTTTGTCAAATGGAAAAGAATTGGAGGTTCAATCCATTCGTTTTTGTTCCATGGCGAAAGAAGAAATCGCTGCAATTTCTTATACCGTAACTCCCATCAACTTTAGTGGAAACGTGAAATTCACGCCATACCTTGATGGAAAAGTGAGTAACCATGATGCGAATTACGATGAGTTTTTCTGGTTGGAGGATAGCCGCAAAGTCGATGCACAAAAAGGCATCATTTGTGGACGTACCAAAAAGACCAATTTCTCTGTTGCTACAGCGATGCGTTATTCCTTCTGGAAAGACACGGAATTATTGACGATTCATCCGAACGTGGCGGAACGCGATTTTTATGTAGAAAATAACTTTGAACATTATTTAGAGAAAGGTATTCCCTATACCTTGAAAAAGTATGTAGCGATTACTTCTACGATGAATCACTCTGATTTTGAATTGGCAGCAAAAGCCATTTCAAGAGTGCGCGATGCATACACTGGTGGATTTGACAAATTGCGTCAGGACCACGAACAAGCGTGGTTGAAGATTTGGGAAAATGCGGATATCGTCATTAAAGGTGATACGGCTGCTCAACAAGGAATTCGTTTTAATATTTTCCATCTGTATCAAACGTATACAGGTAAAAATGCGAAACTAAACATCGGACCGAAAGGATTTACCGGAGAAAAGTACGGTGGTGCAACGTATTGGGATACGGAAGCATATTGTTTGCCGTTCTATTTAAAAACGGCAGACCCGAAAATTTCTCGTCAATTGTTGGTTTATCGTTACAACCATTTGAATAAGGCCATCGAAAATGCCGAGAAACTTGGATTCAAAGACGGTGCAGCGCTTTATCCAATGGTGACAATGAATGGGGAGGAATGTCATAACGAATGGGAAATTACGTTTGAAGAAATTCACCGTAATGGAGCCATTGCTTTTGGAATTTACAACTACGTGCGACACACTGGAGACCGCGATTATTTAAAACAATATGGTTTTCCAGTTCTTTTAGGGATTGCACGATTCTGGACACAGCGTTTCAACTGGTCTGATAGCAAACAAGCGTACGTAATGCTTGGTGTAACGGGTCCAAACGAATACGAAAACAACGTCAACAACAACTGGTATACGAATTACATCGCTCGTTGGTGTATTGATTACTGTTTGAAAATAAATGAGGAAATTGGTGGTTCAAACAATAAATTGATGTCCGAAAAGGAAATCAAAGGCATGCGACACATTGTCGAAAATGTCTATTTCCCTGTTTTAGAAGGAACGAATATTTTCCTTCAACAAGATGGATTCATGGATAAAGAACAATTATCAGCGAATGATTTGCCTTTAACTGAACGTCCAATTAACCAACATTGGTCTTGGGACCGCATTCTTCGTTCAATCTTCATCAAACAAGCAGATGTCCTTCAGGGATTGTATTTATTCGAAGACCACTTCGATCTTGAAACCATTCGTGAAAACTTCGATTTCTATGAGCCGAAAACGGTACATGAATCTTCCTTATCTCCTTGTGTTCACGTGATTCTTGCAGCGAAGATTGGAAATCTTGCGAAAGCGTATGAATTGTACTTAAGAACTTCTCGTTTAGATCTTGACGATTACAATCACGAAGCGGACGAAGGACTTCACATTACCAGTATGGCTGGAACATGGATGGCTGTAGTCGAAGGAATGGCAGGTGTCCGTGTACACGAATCCGGATTAGAAATCAATCCAACGATCCCAACTGCATGGGATTCCTATACGTTTAGAATTTTATATCAAACAGTTCCCTTGGAGATTGCGATCGATAAAATGAAGGTGAGTGTTAAAAATATTGGAACGACTAACGTTACGTGCTTAGTGAAGAGAGAAATGATTATCATTAACGCTGGAGAAGTGCATGTAACTGAACTATAAAACTTTAGTTATGAAAATTTTTGTTTTGTGTGTGTGTTTATTCGGCTTGACACAGCTGAATGTTTTGAATGGACAAGTAAATCCAACTTCTCGTCAAGTGGTGCTTCAAGCGTTTTGGTGGGATTATTGGAATACCAATTATGCGAATGGATGGGCTAACTATTTGACAGAATTAGCCCCTAGATTAAAAGAGCTTGGCGTTGATGCCGTGTGGATTCCTCCCACAATTAAAAACAATGGAACCAATAGTGTTGGATATTCTCCCTTTGACCACTATGATTTGGGTGATAAATTTCAAAAAAACGCCACGAAAACAAGAATGGGGGACAAAGATGAATTGCTGCGCATGATCGCAGTGATGCATGCGAATGGTATTGATGTCATTCAAGATATTGTCTTAAATCATGTTTCAAATGCGGGCAGTGCTAATGGTGCCGGTGGACAAGATCCTTCAGCGATGGACGATGGTCAAACCAATAAGTACAAAAATTTCCGCTACACCTGTTTTAAAACTCCTGCGAGCGCAGAAACCGCAAGTAATTATTTAGCTCGCGAAGGCAGGTTTCCTAAAAATTGGCAGAATTTTTATCCTAACAATTCGAATGTATGTTGCTCAAATGACATTAATTCTCCTTTTTGGGGTCCGGATGCATCCTATGAAAACAATGCCTTCGGATTATCGAGTAATGCCACGTTTAATCCTACTCAATCCACTGACTACATGCGTTCAAACATGCGGAATTGGCTGATTTGGTATAAAAAACAAGTAGGGTGGGATGGTGTTCGAATCGATGCTGTCAAGCATTTCCCAAGTTATACAGCAGAGGATTTTCTTTGGAATTTACAATACAACGCACTTTATGCGAGTGGTGGTGCTGATATGTTCGCCGTTGGCGAATGGGTTGGAAGTACTGCGCAATTGGACGCTTGGTGTGATGCTGTTCAAAACCGAGCTGGGACCTTTGATTTTAATTTGCGTTTTGCCTTGGCGTCAATGGTCAGTGGAAATGGAAATTTCGATTTAGCGACAATGCCCGGGCAACAACAACTGAATCGTGGTCGCACCGTGCCATTTGTAAATAATCATGACACTTTTAGGCCGACGTTGAATAGTCAAGGAAATTATACGGGTTGGAATACTGGATCTGAATTAAGTCCACATATTGAACCAAATGATGGCAGGAATTCGGTTGCACATGCCATTGTGCTGTCTTTAGATGGTGCGCCACAACTCTTTTTTGAAGATTTATTTTCAATCGGTTATAACGGGAATCGTTTCTCGCATCAACCTACTTCCTTGTCGAATTTACCGTTGGACAGTGACGTAGAAAATTTACTTTGGTGCCATCAGAATTTACATTTTAAGCAAGGAAACTACCTTATTCGTTGGCAGGCTGCTGATGCCTTGGTGATTGAAAGAGAATCGAAAGCATTGATTGGAGTGAATGATCAGTGGTCAAATTGGCAAAATTTGGTAGGTGTGCAGACAAGTTGGTCCGATGGAACCGTATTGGTGGATTACTCCGGAGCGAATGGAAATACAACGAGTATTGTTTACGGAGGTGGAAAAGTGAACATTAGCATTCCACCTTGCGATGGTTCTGCGAACCTGGGACGAAGAGGTTATTGTGTTTGGGCTCCACAGGGAATCGACAC
>Ga0102883_1000786_pt1 | contig 11765 bp, 11 predicted proteins | sample Colrivmet1549B02_FD_94877 | JGI IMG/M metagenome (GOLD analysis project Ga0102883, IMG submission 94877) | Estuarine microbial communities from the Columbia River estuary - metaG 1549B-02 | ecosystem: Environmental > Aquatic > Marine > Intertidal zone > Estuary | place: USA: Columbia River... | reverse complement strand
CACCACCTTCATTCTTAATAAACCAATCAACCCAATCAAGCGTGGCAAACGTATTTTTAATATCATCGTTGTATTTTCTCAGCGTTTGGCCAGTTACCGCATTGTAGAATGTAGTAGCACCATAAAAAATAGCACTCCCTGAAACATTCATTTCATCATGAACTGTTGTTCCACCATAAATACTAGCACCACCTGAAACATCCAACCTGTTACGGACGTTTACCCCCCCACTCACATCAAGTGTAGTAGTAGGATTAGTTGTTCCTATACCAACAAGTGAATTTAGGTTTGTATTGTGTATAATCATATTATTACAAGCATCAACCGACCATACACCTCCTTCATTTTTAATAAACCAATCCACCCAATCAAGTGTGGCAAACGTATTTTTAATATCATCGTTATATTCTCTCAGTGTTTGGCCAGTTACCGCATTGTAGAATGTAGTATCACCGTGAATAGTAGCACCCCCATAAACATCCATTCCATCATGAACTGTTGCGCTCCCTGAGATAGTGGCACCGCCTGAAACAGTCAAATGATTGCTAACATTTGCGCCACCACTCACATCTAGTGTATAATTAGGGTTCATGGTACCGATACCAACATTGCGGTCATCAGTATTATACATGTGTGTATTATTTTCAGCACTTAGCGTCCATAATCCACCACCATTTTGTAGAAACCAATTAACCCAATCGAGTGTAGCAAATTTATTTCCATTATTATCGTCGTATTCTTGCGTGGTAACACCATATACAGAGCTATTGAATGTGGTAACACCGTTTATAGTAGCACCTCCGGACGTAACATTCAAACTACCGTCCATACGCACGCCTCCATCAATATCAACAGCATATACACTATCCGGATTATCTATTCCAATCCCGACTTTACCAGGAATAAAAACGGTAGGCGCGTTTGTCGTCTGGCCAAGAACAATTTGATCACTATGAGTAATTGTAGCTTGATATCCTAACGCGGTAGAATTGTTATAATTATTCGCGTCAGCAGTTGAATTATAACCCAGATAAGTATTATTAACACCAGTAGTATTTGTTGAACCGGCCAAGTATCCAAACGCACTATTATATGACCCAGATGTGTTTAGAGATAAAGCCGTCTGTCCAACCACACAGTTGGACGATATTGCGCCTGCGCCTACACCAATTGTAAGTCCATGAACATTGGCATCATTAGTTACATTCAACGTACCACTCACATGTGCGTCTCCACTCACATCAAGAGCATATTCTCCGTCCAAATTGCCCAAATTATCCGTGCCAATACCTACGTTGCCAGGAATATAAACAGTAGGAGCCTTTCCATTACTATCTGTCGATTTTCCCAATACAATTTGGTCAGACATAGTTATTTTGGCATCATAGCCAATTGCCGTAGAATTACTGATATTATTTCCGCTGTTATCAGCGCCGTAACCGACATAAGTATTATTATTACCATTTGTATTGCTTGTTCCGGCAGAATGTCCAAACGCGCTATTATATGATCCTACCGTGTTTTGAGATAAAGCCGTTTGTCCAACAACACTGTTAGACGATATGTTACCGCCACCTACACCAACGGTGAGTCCATTGATATTCGCATCATTAGATACTACACTAAGACTTCCTTCAATTATAACATTATTAGATATATCGAGTTTGCCCGCCATTGATGTTTGACCTGAAACAGCCAGATTATTTATATACATTGTACCGTCATGCGTGAAATTGCCACCACCATGCGTAGTATTGCCAACTATATTTAAATTACCAATTATACTTGTATCACCATTAAATAAAGACGAACCAAGCACATTAAATGAATTGTCTCCATAATTGGGACCAATTGAAACACATTCGCCATTAATAGAGAAGACTAAATTTTCAGTGTTGGTAATATCTTGAATCGGATTAATCGAATTATATACCAACATAGAAGGCATCTGTGTATTTCCAGGTAATCCGCCAGCATTTTGAATTAGAAGGGATGCCTTGTTGTTATTAGTAGTATTATTATAATTAACATAATCAGGAGATGAAAATATATTGATATGACTAGCAAGACTACTATCATATACAATACTCGCACTAGAGTCGAAGATAACATTTCCATGGAAATGCGCTGTATCATAAAAGTTTGATTGGGCATACACCTTTGTTTCGCCATAGGTAGTAAGTTCACCATTCACAATTACATTCGATTCGCAAGTTAGATTCGCATTAAATCCAATAAACTCATTTGATAATAAATATATAAGACCATTCTCATTACTATTAGGAATCCTGCTAGTTGCGTATTGATGACCGTTGCTAGGATTGGCCAAATACTCGATAAATTCTTTTGTATTGGCATTCAATGAAATTTTAGCATCTAATAGCATAGGACCAGTATTGTCGGATTGTTTGTTTGTGTTTGATAAATCACCATCATACGCAATATCAACATAGTAAGCGGATACATTTGAATATAACGTGCCCAAGTTAAAAGCAATTGGTTTGTTGGGAATGTAAGAACCTCCGGGGATCAACCACTTGTTAGTTTGTTTACCATCAATATAAATAGCAATATAACTTCCACCAAAAACTACCATAAGTTTATGCCATTTATCCGGAGTAAGCTGTCCACATGTATTATTAGATATATCTACGGTATTATTGCTATTATCATAATGATAATACATTTGTGTTTGGTTGCCGAGTGTTCCGCCTTTATACCAAAGATAAAAACAATCGGTTGAATAAGACTTGTCAGGTGAAGCTAGAAATAGTCCATGTTGGTAAATATCATCTAAAGCAAATATACAAAAGTTTTCAGTGCCTCTTGGAATATACACGAATGTTTCAAATGTCAAAATAGTTGAAAGAACTGTCTTGTTTTCAGTTTGTCCGATAGTATTGATTGTATTTAATGTATTCGCACTAATCAACACTTTTGAATTGTTTCTAAATTGAATCGCATTTTGCGAATAATCCGGAACATACATAAAATAGGGATCTGTTTGTGTGTTGCTGTTGTTAGCACCATTTAATGATAAATCAAAATTGTTGCGTTGAACAAGCGTGTTATTTAATGATTGGTTGCTAATAATAAGATTACTAGATAGCTGTATATTGCTAGTTGTATTCGCAGTCGTATTTATCAAATTATTAAAAGGATAATAGGCTATTATATTGTCATAGTTCTGTTCACCTTCTATTAATTTATATAAGGACGAATTATCCATATCACGTCTGTCGCCATGCTGTTGAACAGTTGTATTGCTAATACCAAACTGCTGAGGTATGGTCAATATGCTGGACGACTGTTTATTATTATTTAAAATATTATTTGTAGCTCTTCTATTTATACCTCCTTGTGATTTCCATCGGTTAGAAGTATTTGACATAATATATAATTTATGTAGTTAATAAAATATATATTTTTATATGAAAATAAGAATAAATAAACAAATAACCTGACTTGAAATATCTTTATATCAGCCAGCTAATAAATAGTTTTCATAAAATCTGGAGTAACCTCTCGTATGCTTTTACTCTTACTCTTACTCTTGGTCTTACTATTGGTCTTACTCTTGCTCTTACTCTTGGTCTTGCTCTTACTCTTACTCTTACTCTTACTCTCGTCTTTGCGTAATTTTTTAGTCGTCTTTCTTTTTTGTCGTGTATTCGTTGTGCCATGTGTTTTTTTATGCGAAATAAGTTTTTCTAATTCTTCGATAACAATAGGACGAATATCAATGTTCTGTTTGTCTTGTAAATCATCATTTAATCTGTGATGAATCGGTTTATGATGAGCAGGAACCGCAAGTAATTTCATAATATCATTATTGTTTAAATTCATATATACGGTTTCATTATTTCGTTTCGCTTCTAAATCCAATTCCTCACCGTTATATACCATGTCCCATTGTGTATTGTCTATAATATTACCATTCACCTTAGTTTGGTATTGTCCTTTATTTTGAATATAATTTTCAGCAAGGTAATCCATATATTGATGTATATACATTATTAAAATAAAATATTTTATATCTTTACACCTTGAACTATTTATAATACACATCTATACTGACAAACTATCTACTCCATTGTTGTAAGTACTATATTATGATCTATATTATTTACATGAATACTGTAGAGGATAAATGAATTTCCACAAACAGTATAAAAACAAAATATCTGTATATGTATATAATGCAGTTGTTTACTATTGTAGCCACTTTATGCCTAACTACTATGGCAAGCGCTTTTAATGAAACTGACCATCATTGGACCAATTTCCAAAAGTTTATCAACCATTTCGGTAAATCTTATCCCAACATGGTAGAATTTGAAAAGAGATTTGGAGTGTTCAAGTCGAATATGGAGTATATTCGCGAGCAAAACGCACAGTCCCATTTATACACCTTGGGTGTTACACCATTTGCGGATTTAACAGAAGATGAGTTTGCTCTTTTTAACGGAATTCGAACTGGTGGTCCATTATCCACAGGCTGTGCCAAGTTCCAATCTTCCAACAACAACGTCCCTGTTAGCTACGACTGGCGTGATCACGGCGCCGTTACCCCTGTAAAGGATCAAGGCCAATGTGGTTCTTGTTGGTCATTTAGCGCAACTGGAGCAATGGAGGGAGCTTGGGCTATTGCCAAGGGTTCTCTTGTCAGTCTTTCTGAGCAACAGTTGGTCGATTGTTCCAAGTCATATGGAAATCACGGGTGTAATGGAGGTCTTATGGACGACGCCTTTCAATATGCCAAGGATAATGGCATGTGTTTAGAAAGCGCTTACCCATATACTGCCAAGGGAGGTGATTGCCAAAAATGCGAGCCAGTTGTCTCTATTTCTGGGTGTGTGGATGTTACCAAGAACAATCAAGTGAACTTGAAGGAGGCCGTCTCCAAGGGACCCGTTTCTATTGCGATTGAGGCAGATACCAAGGCATTCCAACTTTACAAGAGCGGAGTTCTTACAGGTGATGCTTGTGGTACAAATTTGGATCACGGTGTTCTTATTGTAGGATATGGTGCGGATGCTGGAACTGAATATTGGTTGGTCAAGAACAGCTGGGGACCTTCTTGGGGAGACGGAGGATATATTAAGATTGGACGCAGTGATAGCACCAATGATCCTGGAGTATGTGGCATTGCTATGCAGCCATCTTATCCTGTGGTCTAAGGCTAAGTTTAAGTGTAACAGCAAATAATAGTCAGTATACATAAAAAAAATAAAAAGGGTGTATATCCCATTTTTATTTTTTTATTAGTCCCGCCATCTCTACTAGGTAGATAGTATTTACAATTAACATTCGCCATCTTCTTTTTCGCTATCAGTATCCATAATATCGCTGACATCGTCGATTGATACATTTTCACGAGCATACGTGTCTTCACGACGTTCGGGGCGTGGTGCGTTCACTCTCTTACGAGGTTGATTGCGCTGACCATTATATATTGCTTTATACGCAACTTGGCGAGGAACCATACGCTTGAGCTTGGTATTGGTATTAGTATCAGTTTGTTGGTGTTGCTCTTGATATTGCGCTTGGTGTGGTGGTGGATGGAGCATAAACAGTGGACATCCTGGTTGTAACATTGGTCCATACTGCGTCATCACCCATACAGGCACCATATTAGACATTACAAAATCCATTTGATGAGGCGTAAGTTGTGGAGAGTGTTCGTAGTGGTTATTGTACAAGGTCTGTGACTCGTCTTCAGGTGAATGCTTCTGTTCAAATGGAAGCACATGCCAGAACCATTGTCCATCATACGCAACCTGGGCTTTTTTGTCAGGACCTTCAATATCGCTACGGAATTTATCACCCGCAACTGTATTGTATATCATCGCAAAATGAACGAATGCCATATTATAGGTTTTACCGTCCTTACTCGTCTTAGGTACCAAATCAACATGGTCCACGCTACCAATATTCAGGTTATGGAACACGTTACTAATACGAGACTCCTTAATATTGGAGAATACGCGAGGAATGAAAACAGTATAGGAGAACATCTTGAATTGTGTTGTGGTTAGCTATTGCTAGACTTGTTAAAGTATGTCTATTACTTATTTGTAAAAAAAACTTCAATTTTTTTTCTCGTGATTATGTGTTTTCCATTCCATTCCATTCCAACTCACACGGTTGTTATGTTGTTTGTACAAATTAAATATCATATGACGTGATTGACTTGAAACTTTCACTGTGTTCCACGTAAATTTTATTTTTAATGCGATTACATGCTGTTTCAAACGGCATATTAATATCTACCAGTTTCATATAATTGTCTAGATATTCCAGTTGAAAGCATTCATCGTTCTCCAGTTTTTTTGCGTTTTCATTTTTGTATACGTCAAACGCGCTCATTATTTTATTGTAAATAATAGTAAATGTATTTTTAAAATCTACTGGTTTACATTCATTCCATTCGCCATCAAACACATACATAGTATTCTTCTTTTGTTCAAAACATTTTATAGTGCTTAAATTTTCCCCAAGAAGCAGATAATTATTTACTAATTCAAAGGCACCATTGATGAAACCCTTTTTAAAAATTACCTGTAAATCAGTTGATGTTATTTTCATATTTTCGATACATGTAGTCCATCTATATTTTGGCGGTTCTTGTTCGTTTAACCATGGCAGAACTTCTAATTTCCGGTTTTTAGTATAAATATGTCTTTTTAAACACTCCAGTTCTGTTTGTACGGTATTGTATTTTTCAGTAAGTGTATTGATCATTTCATATAACTGCTTTATGCTAGGTGTCTTGGGTTCTTCAGTTGGGCGCTGGCAGGCAAATATATGTTTTTCGTAACATCCAGCACGTTTAAATATTTTAAAGCAAGATGGGCAGGTAGTTATATGTTTAGATGACATTTACGGCCGTGCTATTTATTCGATACTTATGTGAATATATATTCTATTTCCGTTATATCGTATTATTTTAATGGTAGTATCCTATTTTAATTTGTATTGTTACTTATCAATTTTATTATAAATATAGTATATAATTATGAGTTATATTCAAGATTGTAGTTGTGCTACGGGAATAGTATATGGAATAACTCAATGTAGAAGCTGTGGATGTACATATACATGCGATGCGAGTGGTTGTGGACCGTCTATATGTTCACCAGCAAATCTAACTAATATAACACAGAAAAGAATATGGCACACGGTTCGTGTCCCCGCATCCGTGTATGTGATGAATTTATCTTCGCTCACTGTTTATCAGCGACCTAGTGCCAATTATAATGGTGTAAATTGGAACCAAATGAGTGATCGTGCTTTGCCGTCCAATTCACAAGTATCCAATATAACAGTTGTTCCGTCGCGTGGAAATTCAACCCGCAGTTCGTTAACGCGTGATAGACCTGGTTCTCAAGCACCTGGAGGAAAGGGCGTTGATATAAAACACGGAAGTTATGCTAGATATTTAGCTAGATTAAAAGGTAAAGGCCCTCTAAGGACACAAAATGCCACTGGTTTAATGGCAGTTCAAGGAAATAAAACAAAGTCATATGGTATCGTAAAATCGAGTTCTTGTTTGTGCTTTACATAATTTGTCTATTTCTGAATAAAATATATTACAGAATACAAAATATTACGCGAATGATTATATTTACGTAATATATAAAATCATGCCACAAAAAATGAATATGATTTTGACTTTAAGTCAGCCGAGGCCACCGATGAAACCAGTTGCGATAGCCAGACCTGGACCTAGAACTGTAAATAACGTATCCACCTCACCACAAGCCACAACACAAGCAACTACACGACATACACTGTTGGTGAATACCCAATCTGTTAGGAGAGGTAATATGAACGGTATTTTTGCGGCAAAAGGCCGAAGTTATGGATGAGGCGGAGCTAGAAGATAACAACCAACCTATTTATACCATTTTTTATTAATAAAACAATTTTACGGAAGACAAATATCTTCCGTAATGGAATGACGTTTTTAATGTATAAACAAATAACAGTCTATTATATTAAAAATTGAAAAAGAGTTTTATGATAAGAAATTATGAATAAATAATATTATAATACAACATATAAAAATAAATATTATTTCTATATGACATCTCAAGCAGATTATACTTTTAAACTAATACTAGCGGGAGATACACAAGTAGGAAAGACGTCCTTCTTTCAAACTCTCCAAGACATTAGACAATCGCGAATAGATACAACCACTACTATAGGTGTAGATTTAACTGTACTACATTACAATATAAACAATAAGCAGGTTAAAATACAGTTATGGGATACAGCAGGACAAGAACGATTTCAGTCCATTGCTAGAACCTATTTTCGTAATATATGTGGTATAATATTGATGTTTGATGTTTCAAAACCAGAGACATTTTATAGTTTGAAAAAATGGATAGATATAATAGAGTATGAAAATAAATGCGAACATAATCATCCAATTATGTTACTAGGTAATAAGAGCGAACTGATAAACAAAATAAATAAAACCGAATTGGATGAATTTATAGAGAGTCATAATATAAACTACAAAGAAATATCGTGTAAGCAAGATAATATTCATTTAGAAGAAATATTTGTCTCTTTTGTTAGTCTTATCTTAGAAGAGGGTAATCCAGATACGTGTAATGGAGTACAATGCGACAATACCCGATTGCTATTAAATAACAGACAAACTATAGCAAGTGGTCGTTGTTGTACCATTGTCTAACATTGTCTAACATTGTCTAACATTGTCTAACATTGTCTAACATAATTTAGTTAATATTTTAATTTAAAAAACATTGTAAATTTATATATGGATACTTTTGTTTTGAATATCAATGATTATAGTGATAAAGAATTGGAGGATATATTGTCATTATCATATCCCTACCAACCAGAAGACATAATTACGCAAAAAAAAGAGTTGTATGTGAAAATGATAGACGACGAATCGGTCAATAACGAAATGAAGGTAAAAATCACGAATTTTTTAGATAATGCAGCCTTTCGACTATCCAAGATAATATCAAATGGTATAGAATTAAGTAACACGAATGACACCACATTTAGTAGTTTAAAAAATACGGTTAGTGAAGTAAATGATCACTTTATAATTAAAAGGGAGCAAGATATAAAAGAGGCCTATTCTTCCAAACCTACCGATGGTCTACATCTAGGTAGTATTGGTGGTGCTCCTCCTGGTATAATAAATCCACTCAATTATCGAACTATAAAACGTGCTGTAAATATTGATTCTAGATTTAGACCGAATTATTACCAGACCTCTTCTGCTGACCAACATATTACACTACCCTATAAATTTGAAAAAGTAATTAATATGCGTTTGGCATCTATTGAGTTACCACTTACCTATTATGCTATTAGCCAATCACTTGGAAATAATGTGTTTGTAGTGAATTGGGATAAATCTGGCGGTGTTTTTCAAAACAGTGTCTTGGTAAAAATTCCGGATGGTAATTATCAAACGTACAATACAAATATTCCTAATGGTTCGGGTGGTTCGGAAATAGAGTCTATTTTAAATGCGGCACTTTTATCGTCTGTTGCGATTACGCCAACCGGCGCCCCATATAATGGTGTAACTATTCAATCGGACCTATCATTTAATTTACATTATACAGTTGATTCTACTAGTGGTAGGAGTGTATTTGCTCTGGATGTATCCGGTATAGATCCTGTATCCCTAGCCACTTTAGTTTCTTCGGGTAAATTGAATTACCAGATAACATTTGCCGTAGATACTAACGGGGTTGCTTCTATGAATCAGCCATTGCCCTTTTTTTTGGGATGGGAATTAGGATATAGAATGAATGTATATGAAAGCGGTTCCGGATCAGTTGTTGGAAGTAATATTATATTACCATCGGCCGTGGTATCGGAAGGATTATTTTATATACATGGACCGCAATATATATTTGTAGCCATAGATGATTATAATAATAACGTAAACAATTACTATGTATCCGCATATAGTGATTCTATAAATAACCGAAATATCATAGCAAGAATTAATTTATTTACTCGAGGTAACGCATCCGGCTCTTATCAAACTACAGAAACAGACGGGTTTTCTTCACAAATAAACAGAAGTCGAAGCTATTTCGGACCAGTTAATATAGAAAAATTAAGAATCACATTATATGACGAGTATGGTAGAATCATAAACTTGAATAATATGGATTGGTCGTGTTCTCTTATGTTTGAGTGTATGTATTCTTAGTCTTAGACACGCTCGTTGTTTATTGTTGTTTATTGTTATTTATTGTTATAGCAACTGAAACTAGATGTTATACATTTCTTAAGTTTATACCAAATAGTTCGTTCGTTGTCCATTTTTTTATTCGAAATACGTTCATCTAGTTTTTTATCAAGCATCGATTCGTCTACTTTTTTATCAAGTATCGATTCATGGGTATTGTAATAGTAATATTCTAACCAATCTTCGGGAGAATTTTTTGTTCCCCCGTCATATTTCACGGCCAACTTACACTGACACAATAATTCACCAATTGATATGTCGTCTACAAATACATCGGCCAATATACGACCATATTTTTCTAATGATACATTTTTCAAGTAGACGATTTTGTTAAACGCAATATCGTATACTGTTTGTTTTGCCATGGCTGCGCATATTTGTTCGTTCCTATCGCGTGTTTTCATTTCTGGACAATCAATTCCATTGATTCTTACGGAAAATCTATATATCGGCGAACTATTATATGGTAATTTGGTGGCTATCGTAATAGTATCTCCATCATATACTTTGATGACCTTTCCACATATAATCGGTGGTATATAGGGTATAGTATCTTTATATGTAATGGTGTCTAAATAAGCTGTCATAATAATAGAATTTATATATAATTATATCTAAATTCTATGCTACTTCAATTATTATCTAAATTGTAAAATAATTTGGTTATACGAGTTATATTTACATCAAGTTTGATATAAAATATACACGTAGACAGATGTAGTTATATTTATAACAAATCAATTTAAAAGAATGGTAGTGTAATAATGTATATCAATGCCGTCGTGCCTTACATTACAAACTGAAAGAGAAATTCGTTATGAACAACGATGCCAAAGGAAGAAGTTTGAACAACAAACAATCGATAGAACTGTTCGTTTTCAGAATAGAGAAAAATATAGAGAAGAAAATTCTATTGACAGGAGTGAAATATCCACCGAGGTAAGAAGTGTTATCTCCGCTCTTGCGCAACAAAATAGATTTGCTCCCCGTCACTATAGGAGAACTTCACCTCGTACTGTTCTTACGCCATTGAAGATTTAAAACCGCACCTTTCGGTGAAATAATAAATCAACAAGGTTTGCCTATTTCAACGCATGTAACATTTGATTTTAATGTTTAATGGTTCAGCCATTCTTCAAAAGTATCGTATTCCCCATCCAAATCATCACAAACATCATCCTGACCCCAGCCTTTCCACTTTAAAACATTTTTATATCAAATCGGGTTTTCATCAAGTCTTCCATAATTCCTCAATTATTAAACATTCTATCTTTCATAGCCTTGTAATCGTATGTGAATATATTTGGATTATAAGACAACGACACCCAATTAACTTTATCCAAGTTTTTTTCCAAAAGAGAAATCGCATTTGGATTATAAGACAACCACATCCAACACTCCGTAGTCATTTTATCCAAGTTTTTTTCCAAAAGATGAATCGCCTTTGGATTATAAGACAACCCAACCCAATCCACTTTATCCAAGTTTTTTTCTAATAGAT
>Ga0102883_1000784_pt1 | contig 11774 bp, 10 predicted proteins | sample Colrivmet1549B02_FD_94877 | JGI IMG/M metagenome (GOLD analysis project Ga0102883, IMG submission 94877) | Estuarine microbial communities from the Columbia River estuary - metaG 1549B-02 | ecosystem: Environmental > Aquatic > Marine > Intertidal zone > Estuary | place: USA: Columbia River... | reverse complement strand
CAATTCACACACCATGGTCTGGAAATTGATTAATGCTTCTAACCTACCTTGTGCAATTTCTGCTTGGTATGGTGTATAGGCAGTGTACCATCCCGGATTTTCTAAAATATTTCTTTTGATTACTGAAGGGGTAATGCTCTGGTGGTATCCTTGGCCTATATAAGTTTTGAATACCTTATTCTTTTGAGACAGTATTTCAATATGAGAAAGGTAGTCGTGTTCGCTCATGGCTGGTGCTAAATCCAACGCTTTTTTAAGACGAATGTCTGCAGGAATAGTTTCCAAAATAAGCTGGTCTAGATTCTCTACACCAACTGTTTTTAACATTTGGGATTGTTCTTCTTCTTGTATGCCAATGTGGCGTAATGCAAAAACATCTGTTTTCATAAGCGAAATCGTTATATTAGATCTATAAAAAGCTGCACAAAATTACTAATAAAAAGAATAATTATACTGCCTTTTATACAAGTCTTCACTAAACTTTTTAACCAATTTGAGGGCTTATAAACAGTTTGTTTACTTTTGTGGAATGCGCGGTTTGAGAAGATTTTTTGATTTTTATTTAAAGGCCAGTGTCCACGTGGCTTTTGCCGTGGTATCCCTCAGTTATGTGGGTGCTAAAGGCTTAAACATTTTATGGTCTAATGCTTTGGGGGTTGTGTTGTTTTCGGGAACTGTTATGGGCTATAATTTTATCAAATATGGCTTGGGCGGTCCCTTTTATTTGAAAGTGACCCATAAGTCCTTTATGCCCATGCAAATAGTGAGTTTTTTTTGTGGAGCGCTCGGCTTATACGGGATGCTGTATTTAAACCCATTGGCTTATTTGGTATTACTAATGTTAGTTGTTTTTACGGCCCTTTACGGGCTGCCTATATTTCCAGCCCAAAAAAACCTTAGGGCTATAAAAGGCATGAAAATTTATATTGTTGCTATTGTTTGGGCCCTGGCGACTGTGGTATTGCCACTGTCTACATTGGGGGTTAAAATGGTTTTACAGCTTACTAATTCATCAGATCCTTTTGGGTTAGTGGGTGTTTTAGGCTTGTTTCTATCTCATTTTTTCTTAGTCCTGGCCTTAATGGTTCCTTTTGAGCTAAGAGACTATCTGGAAGACACTCCTCAATTGGCCACACTCCCACAGCGCTATGGGTTGCAAAAGACCAAATACATTGGGATTTTTTGGTCGCTCCTTTTTTTAGGAGGCCATTTATTTGCTGGGGCAATATTGAAATGGCCTATACAAATAGTGGGGGTTTCTCTAATGATTACGCTGCTGCTGATCATAGGGATTTTCTATTCTGGCAAGCATTCAAGTAGCTATTTTACCGATTTTTGGGTAGAGGGAATTCCCATTTTGTTTGCCTTTCTTTGGTGGGCTTTTGAATCGTTTTTGTAATTTTATAAAACAATAAGTGTTTTGGCAAAGGCTAACTCATTTAAAATTTCCCCAATGGAAAAAGCCTCATATCTATGAAAAAAGTCCTTTTTAGTCTATTATTCTTATGTAGTTTTTATGCTTTTGCACAGCATAAAGACAGAGATATGTCTGAGGCTGCAACCAAAATAAACAAGCGTAGCCTGCTAATAGATGTCAGGACCCCTGCAGAATTTAAGGAAGGCCACCTGCCTCATGCGGTTAATATAGATTGGTTGTCTGCTGACTTTAATAAGGCTTTTGACAGCATAGGCAAACGCAATAAGATTTATGTGTACTGTCGTAGTGGTAAGCGTTCCGCAATGGCAGCTTCCAGACTAGACAGTCTTGGTTATAAAAGGGTTGTGAACCTTAAAGGCGGCTATAAGGCTTATGAAAAGACGCAGTAGCGGTGGTGGTTTAAAAAACACAACTTCTAAGCTTCATACAATAGGCTTGATCCTTACTTCAAAAATACCCTAGCACTTTGCTTGATTCAACAAACCTGCTTGTTACTCTATTAACGCTTCTATACTTTGCTTAATTCAATAAACCCGCTCTTTTGAGAAGTGCCTCAGGCTTTGGTTCGCTGCCCCTGAATTTTTTGTACAATACCATAGGATCTTCTGAACCTCCCTTAGAGAGCACAAATTCTTTAAAGTCTGCTGCTACTGTTGCATTAAAAATACCTGCTTCTTTAAATTTTTCAAAGGCGTCTGCATCTAATACCTCTGCCCACTTATAGCTGTAGTATCCTGCTGCATAGCCCCCTTGGAAAATATGAGAAAAAGCGGTACTCATACAACTTCCAGGCTGAGAAGGGTAAAGGTCTGTTCCTTTAAATGCATCATTTTCAAAAGCAGCAACATCTGTTATTTCCATTGGATTACTGCTGTGCCAGGCCATATCTAATAACCCAAAACTCAGTTGTCTCAAAGTGGCCATTCCCTCTAAGAAGGTAGCTTGTTCTTTTATTTTTTGGACCAATTCCATAGGAATTAAAGTGTGGTCTTTATAGTGTTTTGCAAAAAGTGATAAGGCTTCTTTTTCATAACACCAGTTTTCCATGAGTTGGCTGGGAAGTTCAACAAAATCCCAAGATACGGACGTCCCTGAAAGACTTGGGAAAGTGGTGTTGGCAAGCATGCCATGTAAGGCGTGGCCAAACTCGTGAAATAGGGTGGTGAGTTCTTGAAAAGTAAGTAATGCAGGCGTCTTGGAAGTAGCAGAGCTAAAATTACATACTATGGCTATTTGTGGCCTGAAGTCCTGGCCGTCTTTTTTATACTGTGATCTAAAGGAGGTCATCCATGCGCCCCCCCTTTTTCCGGGTCTTGGGTGAAAGTCTGTGTAAAAATAGGATACAAAAGTTCCCTTGTTGTCATACACCTTATAGGTAGACACCTCTTTGTGGTAGACCGGTATGTCTTTGACCTCACTGAAGTTTAATCCGTATAATTTGTGGGCAATGTCAAACATACCCATTACGCAGGCATTTAATGGAAGGTAGGGCTTGAGTACTTCTTCTTCAAAATTAAAAGTCGCTTGTCTGAGTTTTTCTCCTACAAAGGGGCCATCCCATTTTTCTAGGTTTTCTAAACCAAACTGTTCTTTGCCGTACGCTTTTAAGGCCTCCATTTCTGCTTTTGCAGCAGGTAGGGCTTTGTTTAAAATGTTTTGTGAAAAATTAAGCACAGCAGCTGGGCTTTTGGCCATTCTTTCTTCTAAGACATATTGGGCGTGGTCTTCATACCCCAGTAATTGGGCCCTTTGGTGTCTGAGTCTAACAATTTCTAAAACAATGGCCTCGTTGTTGTTTTCGTTCTTTTGAAATCCTTTGCTGGTAAATGCTTTGTGCATTTTTTCACGTAAACCCCGTTGGGTAGAAAACTTCATAAAAGGCACATAGCTCGGGTAATCTAATGTGAAGATCCAGCCTTCTTTATCTTTGCTTTTTGCTAGGTCTTCTGCAGCCGTTTTAACACTGTCTGGTAATCCGTCTAATTCAAGTTCATCTGTAATGTGAAGGGAGAATATTTGGGTGTCTGCCAAGACGTGTTCTCCAAATTCCAACTGAAGCCTAGAGAGGTTTTTATCTATTTCCCTAAGGGTGCTTTGGCCTGCCTCTTCCAAGAGCGCGCCATTCCTAACAAAAGATTTATAAGATTTGTCTAATAATCTTTGAGATTCTGTATCTAGAGATAGGTTGTCTTTCTGTTCGTAAACGGCTTTAACCCTTTTGAATAAGTCGGGGTCTAAACTCAGGTCATTGCTAAAGGCACTGAGAAGTGGAGACACTTCTTGTGCAATTTTTTGCATTTCAGGGGAGGTTTCTGCTGAATTGAGGTTAAAGAATATGCTGGAAATATTTCCCAATGTCTGTCCTGCATAATCTAGTGCTACCACGGTATTTTCAAAAGAAGGTGCTTCTGATTGCTCCTTTACAGCAGTAATCTCCTCTTTGGCAAGGGCTATAGCGGTCTCAAAAGCGGGTTTGTAATGCTCGTTTTTAATCAGGTGAAATGGAGGCGTTTCAAATGAAGCTAATAAGGGATTTTTAGACATTGACCGATTTGTTTTTAAAGTGTTTTGCTACTTTTTATGACTGAACTGATTTTGCGCCTTCGATCACTTTTTCTTTAAGGGCTTCCTTATAAGCAATTATTTGATCGAGAATTGCAGGATCACTGCTCCCGAGTATTTGGGCGGCGAGAATGCCCGCATTCTTGGCACCATTCAGTGCCACGGTGCCAACAGGCACCCCGCCCGGCATTTGTAATATAGAAAGCACAGAATCCCAGCCGTCTATAGAATTGCTGCTTTTAATGGGTACACCTATCACTGGTAAAGGAGATAAAGAAGCCACCATTCCAGGTAAATGTGCTGCACCACCGGCACCCGCTATAATAACACCAATACCCTCAAGGTGCGCGTTTTTACTAAAGCTAAATAGTTTTTCAGGGGTCCTATGGGCAGAAACAATGTCTACCATGACCGCTATATTTAAAGATTTTAAAAAGTCTATGGCTTCTTGCATTACAGGAAGGTCGCTGGTGCTTCCCATGATTACGGCTACTTTTTTCATGTATTTTTATTTAGAACTATTTTTAACTGAGACTTCTAATTCCAATACCCAGTATTATTTTTAAATAATGGGTGATTGTTCCCAGCCTATATTTTATTTTCACTAATTACGGCAATACTCTTTTTAACGGTTTCTGCCATTTCTCTTGCAGTTTTCATATCTGGATGTACAATAGTAACATGGCCCATTTTTCTAAAAGGCCTGGTTTCTTTTTTTCCATAAATATGTGGTGTTACCCCGTCAAGACTTAAAATGTGTTTCATGTTTTTATAAACCACAGCACCAGTGTGTCCTGCTGCGCCAACGAGATTGACCATAACGGCAGCTACTTTACTAGCGGTGTCTCCCAAAGGAAGGTCCAATATGGCCCTGAGGTGTTGTTCGTATTGGTTTGTGTAACTTCCCTCTATAGAGTAATGTCCTGAATTGTGTGGTCTTGGGGCAACTTCATTGACTAAAATATCGCCTTCTTTTGTCAAAAACATTTCAACAGCCAAAAGACCTACATGGCCATAGGCTTCAGATGTTTTTAAGGCCACTTCAATGGCCTTCTGGGCCAAATGATCTGTGATTCTTGCAGGACATAAAACGTATTCTACCTGATTGGCTTCAGGGTGAAATTCCATCTCAACAGCGGGGTAGTGTACACTTTCTCCACTAGGGTTTCTACAGACAATTACGGCCAACTCTTTCTCGAAATCAATGAGGCTTTCTGTAATGCAAGCTACGTTGGGTAGCCCTTTTAGGTCTGCTGCTTGTCTAACTACTTTTACGCCCTGACCATCATAACCAAATTGTGCAGACTTCCACACAAAAGGGAAAGACAGTCCTCCATGAGCAATACTGTCTTCAATTTCTGAGCTGTAGGCAAATCTATTGAAAGGAGCTGTTGGGATCTGATGGTCTGTGTAAAAGAGTTTTTGGGTGCCTTTGTTGGCAATACTTCTTAGGCTATCTGAAGAGGGATATACAGTGACACCCTCTTTTTCGAGTGCTTCTAAGGCGTCAATATTTACATTTTCAATTTCTATGGTGAGTAGGTCTACTGTTTTTCCAAAGTTAAAAACAGTCTCATAATCCATTAAATTTCCTTGTTCAAAAAGGTTGCAAGCCAATCTAGACGGAGCGTCTGTAGAGGGATCTAATACTTTTGTTTGAATGTCCCATTTTCTGGTTTCTTGTAAAAGCATTTTACCGAGTTGTCCGCCACCGAGAATGCCGAGAGTGAAATTAGAAGAAAAATAGTTTGTACTCATCAATAAGGCCCTTAGGGTTATTTTGTGCTTGTGCTACAAAAATACGAGATAATTATTATAAAGCCGGTCTGTCCCTTTAAAAAAGCGAAATCAAAACACTATCTTTGTGCCTTTAATTAACTAAAAAAAACCCCATGAAAACCAACCTTGTCTTGTTTGGGAAACCAGGCGCAGGAAAAGGAACCCAAGCGGCCTTTTTAAAAGAAACCTACCAATTAAAGCATATTTCTACTGGAGATGTTTTTAGGGCTAATATTTCTCAAAATACTCCATTAGGTCAATTGGCCAAGTCTTATATGGACAAAGGAGATTTGGTTCCAGATTCAGTGACCATACAAATGTTGGAGGCTGAGGTGAATGAAAATCAAGCTGCTGCGGGATTTATTTTTGATGGATTTCCCAGAACAACAGCACAAGCAGAAGCATTGGATGCTTTTTTAAAGACCAAGTCAATGGCCATTTCTGCGACTATAGCCTTGGAGGCAGATGAAGATGTTTTAACTGCTAGGCTCTTGGAGCGAGGCAAAGAAAGTGGAAGACCGGATGATTCGGACGAAGCAAAAATTAGAAATAGATTTCAGGAATACAACCTAAAAACAGCCCCTTTAGAGGCTTTTTACAAGGCCCAAAATAAGTTTTATGCTGTTAATGGCATTGGAGAAATTTCAGAAATAACAAAGAGAATAGCTGCTATTATTAGTGGTTTATAAAAGAAAAGCGCTGTTTGAAGCATCGGCCTAGAATAGGCCAATTTAGCCCATAAATTATTTAATCATTACCCCATGACAGAAGGAAATTTCGTAGATTATGTAAAGGTTTTTTTAACCTCAGGAAATGGAGGAAAGGGATCTATACATTTACACAGGGAGAAATTCATCACCAAAGGAGGACCCGATGGTGGCGATGGAGGAAGAGGGGGCCACATTATTTTAAAGGGGAACAAGCATCTTTGGACGCTGGTTCATTATAAATTTAAAAAGCATTTTACTGCAGAGCATGGGGGACATGGCAGTAAAAACAGGAGTTTTGGAACAGACGGAAACGACGTCTATTTAGAAGTGCCTCTGGGAACTGTTGTTAAAGATGGAGAAACCCAAGAGCCATTATATGAAGTGACCGAGCACAACCAAGAGATTGTGCTTTTGGACGGAGGAAAAGGGGGGCTAGGAAACTGGCACTTTAGGTCTTCTACCAATCAAACACCCAGATATGCCCAACCTGGAATTCCAGGAAAAGAAGGCTCTTTTACCCTTGAATTAAAAGTATTGGCAGACGTAGGATTGGTTGGTTTTCCAAATGCAGGAAAATCTACCTTACTCTCTGTGATTACCTCTGCAAAGCCAAAGATTGCCTCTTATGCCTTTACCACCCTCAAACCCAATTTAGGGATTGTGGAATACAGGGATTTTAAGAGTTTTGTCATGGCAGATATTCCTGGAATTATCGAAGGAGCGGCAGAAGGCAAAGGTTTGGGCCATTATTTTTTAAGGCATATTGAGCGCAATGCGACCCTTTTATTTTTAATTCCAGCAGACAGTGAAGATATTGTGAAAGAGTACGGTGTTTTGTTGGATGAGTTGAGAAGATACAACCCTGAATTGTTGGACAAAGACCGCTTGGTTGCCATTTCAAAGAGCGATATGCTGGATGAGGAATTAGAAACTGAGATTTCAGGCTTGCTAAAACCCGTATTGGGAAATACCCCATTTTTGTTCTTCTCTGCTGTGGCACAAAAAGGCATTATGCCGCTCAAAGACACCCTTTGGGAAATGATACACGATCAAAAGGAATCCATGGGTTCTGGAAAATAATACTATGAGAATACATTTTATAGCCATTGGAGGAAGTGCTATGCATAACTTAGCATTGGCATTACACGAAGCGGGTCATGAGATTAGCGGCAGTGACGACGTCATTTTTGAACCCTCTAAAAGCCGCCTAGCAGCGGTTGGTTTACTTCCCTTAGAAATGGGTTGGCAGCCTGAAAACATTCACTCAGATATAGATGTAATTGTTTTAGGCATGCACGCAAAACCAGGGAATCCTGAGCTTGAAAAAGCCCAGGAATTGGGTTTAAAAGTGTATTCTTATCCTGAATTTTTATATGAACATTCAAAGCATAAAACACGCGTTGTCATAGGGGGGAGTCACGGAAAAACAACCATTACTTCTATGATCCTTCATGTGATGCACTACCATGAAAAAGAAATAGACTTTATGGTGGGTGCCCAATTAGACGGCTTTGACAAGATGGTTCATCTCACAGAGGAGAACGATTTTATGTTATTAGAGGGAGATGAATACCTCTCTTCTCCCATAGATGCCCAATCAAAGTTTTTACATTACAAGCCGCATATTGCGCTCTTGAGTGGTATTGCTTGGGACCATATTAATGTATTCCCCACTTTTGAATCTTATTGTGCGCCCTTTGAATCCTTTATTGATAGTATTGTTGCGGGAGGTAGCCTTACTTTTAATCAAGAGGATCAGGTACTTAATGAAATGGTTGAAAAAGCCACCAACACCATTCGCAAAATTGCTTATACCACCCCAGAGGCTTCTATAGATAGTGGTGTAACTTATCTAGAAACGGAAGAAGGTCCTTTGCCATTAGAAATTTTCGGAATGCACAACCTCAATAATCTGGCAGGTGCCAAGTGGATATGCCAGCATATGGGTATAGACGCCCTAGATTTCTATGAGGCCATTAGTAGTTTTAGAGGCGCTTCTAAACGATTAGAATTGGTCGCTAAGAACAATCAAACGGCTATTTATAAAGATTTTGCTCACGCACCTAGTAAGGTAAAGGCCACTACTGCAGCGGTTAAGGAGCAATATCCTGACAGGAAGTTGGTTGTGTTACTTGAGTTGCATACCTACAGTAGTTTAGACGCTTCTTTTCTCAAGGAGTATAAAAATGCTTTGGCCAAGGCCGACGTCGGTATGGTTTTCTATGAGCCAGCCGTACTAGCCATAAAAGAAAGGGAACCTATCTCTGCGGAGGTTATTAAAAATGCTTTTGGTTCCGCTGCGCTTCAAATAGAAACTACGCCTGAAGGTTTGGCTGTTTTCTTGAGAGATTTGCCTTTAGAAGGAACGGTGCTGTTATTCATGAGTTCAGGTAATTACGGAGGCACGGACTTTAAAGCACTGGCCCAGCGAATTTCTTAAGGTTTTACCAAGGTTTTTTTAGATTTGTGGCTATGGCTTTTTTGACCGATCATCTAGTCAGGGAGTAGTTTGTCTGGTTTGCGTTTCTTTTTGAGCCACACAGGCTATCTTTACTCATGGTCTATATTAAAAATTCGGGTATGAAGGCTTGGCCTGTGGAAGACCAGCCTAGAGAAAAATACCTGCGTTTGGGTGGACAAAAATTGACAGATGCAGAGCTTCTTGCCATAGTTTTAGGCAATGGTTCTGTTGGTCAGTCTGCCCTTTCACTGGCCAAGACGCTATTGATTGCATGTGACAATGACCTTCAAAAATTATTTGAACTTTCCATAGAGAAGCTTATGGATTTTAAAGGAGTAGGGAAGGTGAAAGCCATTAAAATAAAGGCGTCACTAGATTTTGGATACAGATTGTTGCATGTCAATGCTACCGCCCCCCTATCTCTTTCTTCTAGTGGATCTGCATTCTCTATTTTGAAGCCTGTTTTAATTGGTTTGACTTATGAAGAGTTTTGGGTGCTGTATTTGGATAATTCTAATGTGCTTATTGAGCGTTCCTTACTTGGTAAAGGTGGTTTTACAGCCACAGTTGTAGACATCAGGTTGGTTTTACAACAGGCTATAAGATGGGGTGCTACGGCTATGATTGTAGCCCATAACCATCCCACAGGCAACCTAAAACCCTCCCATTCAGACAAAGCTTTGACACAGAAATTAAAGGAAGCCGCTAAGGTTTTAGATATTAAATTACTAGATCATATAATTGTAGGTAAAAATGAATACTTCAGTTTTGCAGACCAGAATCTGCTATAATTGTTTATTTTTAAGCCTAGAATAACCGTTCCCTAACTGATCTATTTTTGAATCATACTTTCTTGTAAATGCTCCTGATATACACCTATAAAATAACCCCTAGATTTACTTATATAGCCAATCATATTTGTAAACGTTTGTTGGGTTTAGAAGTTGCTTTCACTACTGAAGTGTCGGACTTTATAAAGCATGAGGGGCCAAAATTAACCTATACGAAACAGGCTTTGCAAAATGAATTCTTTATAAGGTCTCATGCGCTGTTATTCGAGCAAGGTATTAATGACCATGCTATTAAAGTAAGTGACTGGAACGGGGTGCCTTGTTTCTTTCCCTCAGGAGACAAAAGTGGTATTCCTTTTGATGTTTTTGCCGCTAGTTTTTATATGCTGTCTAGGTATGAAGAGTATTTGCCTCATGTGAAAGACATTCACGGACGCTTTCCACCAAAAGAAAGTGTGGGTTATGTGAACGGTTTTTTAACCTCACCTGTAGTGGACCAGTGGGCAAGCCTTTTTTTTAATGCCCTTCAAGATAAATTCCCCGACCTTAAAAGGGCAAAAAGAACGTATTGCTTTACCCCATTAATAGATGTGACTAGCTCTCATGCATTTGCTTATAGGGGCCTTATTAGAGGTGTGTCTGGTTTTTTTGTAGATTTAGCAGGCTTTAAATTAAGCAGGCTTCTAACCAGGCTAGGCGTGTGGCTGCGCTTTAAAAAAGATCCCTATGATAATTTTGACTACTTAGGCATTCTTTTAAGGCAGTATAAGGCCAAAGCCATTTTCTTTTTTCAATTTGCTGATTATGGTACTTATGACAAAAATGTGTCTCCTTATAACAACTCATTTAAAGCCCTTATAAAATCTGTAGCGGACCACTTTGAAGTGGCTTTGGCGGCTTCATACGCATCTTTTGGTGCTCCTAAAATTTTAATGGAAGAGCAGAAGCATTTGGCCAGTGTAGTTAATAGACCCATTAAAGCGTCTAGAATGCGGTATAATAGGGTAGACATACCTGTATCTTACAGGGACTTGGTAGACGCTGAAATTCACAACGACTATTCTATGGGCTATACCCATGAGCTTGGGTTTAGGGCGGGAACAGCGACTCCTTTTTTCTTTTATGATATTTATCTGGAGCTTCAGTTGCCTATTAAGGTGCATCCGTTTGCAGTGCATGACTACGCTTTATTAAAGGAGAAGAGCACTTTAGACGCATTAAAAATAATGACCCCACTTTATCTGGCCACAAAAGAGGTGAGCGCCCATTTTAATGTGGTTTTCTCTAATGAATTGTTGGGAGGAGAAAAATCACTGGTGTGGAAAGAAACTTTTCAAAAGCATTTGGCTCAGTTTAGTAAGTAGCTTTTTGCTTTATACTGTAAGTAGATTACAATATGTAATTTGTATTTCCATAAATGAAATACAGTCCAGAATTTGTGTAACTGTAGATCTATTATAAATTATACAGGCTGTCTCTTCGCTCAGTCAAAGCAAAATTAAATAGTACCTTTAGCAAAAAAATACTATGCTTAGAGGTAAAATTTCAGACATCTTTTTTGATTTAGACCATACCCTTTGGGATTTTGAAAAAAATTCAGCCCTTACTTTTGAACGTTTGCTCACCGAATATGGTGTAGACATTCCATTAGATACATTTTTAAAAGCCTATATTCCTATTAACCTTCAGTATTGGCGTATGTACAGAAACGGTAGCGTTTCTAAAGAAACCCTTCGTTACGAACGTTTAAAATTCACCTTTGACACACTTGAATATCCCGCTACAGATGCATTGATTCATGAATTAGCAGACCAATATATGGAAGTGCTCACTACTTACAACCATTTGTTTCCCGGTACCATAGAGATATTAGCGTATTTAAAGCCACATTACAATTTACATATCATCACCAATGGTTTTTCCGAAGTGCAAGGAAAGAAAATGAAAAATGCCCATATTGATCATTATTTTGACGTAATCATGGATTCTGAACTAGCAGGAGTAAAGAAACCACATCCTGAAATTTTTGAATT
>Ga0102883_1000778_pt1 | contig 11808 bp, 10 predicted proteins | sample Colrivmet1549B02_FD_94877 | JGI IMG/M metagenome (GOLD analysis project Ga0102883, IMG submission 94877) | Estuarine microbial communities from the Columbia River estuary - metaG 1549B-02 | ecosystem: Environmental > Aquatic > Marine > Intertidal zone > Estuary | place: USA: Columbia River... | reverse complement strand
GCCTTGTTTAGTGCTATAGAAGAAGGTGCATTAATTATGCACACCTTTGAAGGCATTATCGAAGCTACTGATCATCCCATCATCAATAAACTAGCTCGTTTTTTAGAAAAAGAGAGCGATGCAATAGCATACAAAAACAAGGCATTATACAATGCCGGTGTACTTGGTTTTAATAGTTCTAAAAGAGCATTGATACAAGAAGTATTACAATTAACTGACAATCTTTATCCGCGATTCGAAAAACATATTGTTGAGCAATTTGCCTTTGCATTTATATTTCAACAGCACTATTTAAAAATTACAGCTAGCCATATCGAACACTATTGGAACATTAAAGAGATGGGTAGTATCATCACCAGTTTTTTCGATTACTATGGTAAAGATAATTGGGATGTGTTAGCGGTTAAATTAGCACAAATAGATTTATCTACTATAGCACAAGAAAAAATAAGTTTCTATAACAATCGAAGTATTTGGGCTAAAATCCAAAAGAAAGATTGGATTGCGCCTTTACCAAATTGGGAGAAATTAGATAGTAATTTATTGAACTGATGTTTTCTTAAAAAATGCTAAAAGCATTACTAAAGAAGAAATAAATAACAAGGCTACAGTTTGATGAGCCGTTGCTAAATATTCATACAGACCAAAAACTCCAGCTTTTATAGTAGTAGCACTCAAAAGCGTAGTGATTCCTAAAGCCACTTGAATACAAACAAACACCAAGGGTAAATAATAAATATTTTTTAAGATCGCATTTTTTTGAAGGCTCAATAATTTTCTTGCTTTTAAAAACCATCGGATAGTAAGCAAGAAAATAAGATAAGCAAGTGTTCGATGCACAAATTGAATATTGATTTTATCATACACTAGATCAAAATTAAAAATTGATTTAGGTAGATAAGCACCATTAATGCTTGGCCATGTAGCTGCTACATTAGCACATTTCAAACCCGCAATGAAAGCACCAAATACTAATTGAATCAGCACTAAAAGAATTAATACAATTGTAGCTCTTATTAATGTTTGTCCACTTGTGATATAGGCATCTTTAAAATAAGTTGTAACGGCAAACCAAAGCGTATACAAACCTAAAATTGTGGCCATCACAAAATGGATAGCTAAGCGAATATGACTAACATATAAGTTATCTGCATCAATGCCGCTTTTAACCATGATCCAACCAATAGCACCTTGTAAAAAACCAAGTAAGAACAAAATCATGAAAGGAAATAATTGATCTTTTGTAAACTTCTTTTTGAAAAAGAAATAGCAAAATCCAACTATAAAAACGATGCCCAACAAGCGTGCCCATTCCCTATGCATCCATTCCCAAAAATATATCTGCTTAAAATCGGCCAAGGTAAAATGACTGTTAACGAATTGATACTGAGAAGTATGCGTTTGATATTTTTCGAAAGCCAATATCCATTCTTGATTATTTAAAGGTGGAAGTGCCCCCAAAATGGGTTGCCATTCGGTAATTGACAAGCCTGAACCGGTAAGGCGAGTTACACCACCTAAAATTACCTGGATTAAGATCATGGCTACGCCAATGAATAACCAAGTGCCTACGGCTTTATGAGAAGTTGATACTTGCACGAAATTGAATTTTAACAAAATTAGTAAAGAAATAGCCGATTAGTTTTGATTTCTCAAAAAAAATAATAGTTTTGTAGAGCGACGATTGGGATTCGACCTCAGCTATTGTTTGATTATCAGTAGTAAAAAAATTAACAAATTTTTTTTCTAACCAATACATCCATAAATTTTTAAATAACCTTTAAAAAAATTAACATGAGAAAAGCAGATGTAGTAAGCAATATTGCTGAAAAAACAGGTATTCCTAAAGTTGACATTTTAGTTACCCTAGAAACTTTTTTTAAAGAAGTTAAAACTTCGTTAATTGAAGGAGAACCTGTATTCGTGCGTGGTTTTGGTAGTTTTATTCTTAAAAAACGTGCAGCAAAAATTGGTAGAAATATCAAGAAAAATATTGCTGTTGAAATTCCTGAACATCACATCCCAGCTTTCAAGCCAGCAAAAGAATTTGTGCAAGAGGTAAAAACGGCTGCAAAACCAAAAAGTTAAAGGTAGTACCATGCCTATAACTGCCTAAGGTTTAGTATCTTTGCAGTCAAATTTATTATCATTTTGAAAAACAATCAATTCCTATTTTTATTAGTTGCTATCGGTTTAATCGGTCTTATTTACTTTTTTGGGCCTACTAAACCGCCACAAAATACAACTTCTAAAACGGCAGATCATGCCATTACAGAAGCTTCTTCTGCTAATTTTTCCTTTGATTCCCTTAAAACTGTGTTCCTCGGTCAGATGGACACAAAAAATTCAAGTGCTATTAAGCGCTTTGAAAACCAATTAGCTGATAATGCAACTGCTTTACAATCAGGTGTTTATGATTCATTAATTCGCTTATGGAAAGCGGCTGACAAGCTTAATATGGCAGCCTATTACTTTAGCGAAAAAGCAAAGTTGGAAAATTCAGAAAAAAACCTCAATTTTGCAGGCCAATTACATTTGGACCTTATGCATGAAGCCCCTTACCAAGGACTTCAAGTTTGGGAGGCTAAACAAGCAATTAATTGCTTTGAGCAGTCTTTAGAAGCTAATCCAAATAATGATACGGTTAAAATGGCTATGGCAAGCTGTTTTATTCAAGGGGTAGGAGAAACCATGAAGGGCGTTCAGATTCTATTAGGAATTGTAAAAGAACATCCTGATCATATACCTGCTAATATTTTGTTAGGCAAAATGGCCGTGCAATCTCAACAATTTGACAAAGCAATTGTCCGATTGGAACGATTAAAAACCATAGAACCTAAGAATACAGAAATACTCTACTTCTTGGCTGAAGCATATAAAGGTAAAGGAGAGAAAGAAAAAGCCATTGTTTTGTTTGAACAGTGTAAAAAATTAGTAAATAATCCTGCATTTAGCAAGGATATAGATACATATATAAATTCATTTAAGTAACTTTTAAAACATTTAGTTATGCCGTGTGGTAAAAAAAGAAAAAGACATAAAATTGCAACTCATAAACGTAAAAAACGTTTGAGAAAAAACCGTCATAAAAAAAATAAATAGTTAAACCTAGTTTAAACTATCTGAAACGGTTATATAGTAGTAATCACATGCTTTTCACAAAGTATGTGATTATTTCTATGTAACAATTTTTTATTAAACTCTTTTGTTACTAAATAAAAGAGTGAAGAGATGGGCAATTTATGAACAAAGAATTAATCATTAATGCATCCGAAGAAGGTGTAGAAATTGCACTTTTAGAAGATAAGCGATTAGTTGAATTGCATTTTGAAAAAGGTCAAAATGACTTTGCAGTAGGAGATATCTATTTAGGCAAGGTCAAAAAGTTAATGCCAGGACTCAATGCTACCTTCGTAAATGTAGGTTACGAAAAAGATGCCTTTTTACATTATACCGATTTAAGTCCGTATTTAAACTCACTTTCCAAATTTACCCGAGAAGCCATTTCTGGAAAACCATCTTGGGGTAGTGATTTTAGCAATTTCAATGTTGAGAAAGAAATAGCCAAAAACGGTAAAATAACAGAAGTATTTAATCAAAAGCCGGAGATCTTAGTTCAAATTTTAAAAGAACCAATTTCTGCAAAAGGCCCAAGGTTAAGTTGTGAAATTTCTCTTCCTGGTAGATTTGTAGTAATCACTCCCTTCAATGATGTAGTAGCAGTATCCCGAAAAATACATGCTGCAGATGAAAGAAAACGACTTCAAAAAATCGTTGAGAGTGTAAAACCAAAGAATTTTGGTGTTATTGTTAGAACAGCTGCCGAAGGTAAAAGTACTACAGAACTGCATAATGACATTTTAGAATTAGCTGCAACTTGGGCTCAAATACAAGAAAAACTAATAGATGCTAAGGCTCCTCAAATCATTTTAAGCGAGCAAGGTAAAACCAATTCTATATTAAGAGACTTATTAAGTGCTGATTTTCAACGTATTGTTGTAAATGACAAAGCTATTTACAACGAAACTCGTGAATACTTAAGTAGAATCGCTCCAGAAAAAAGAGATATCGTTAGTTTACATACATCAAACATGGCTTTGTTTGAACAGTATGGTGTATCTAAACAGGTAAAATCTTCTTTTGGTAAAACAATAAACTTAAATAGCGGATCGTACTTAATTATAGAGCATACTGAAGCGCTCCACGTAATTGATGTGAATAGTGGAACAAGAAGTGCTGAGGCTGGACAGGAACAAAATGCTTTGGCAACCAATTTAGAAGCGGCTGAAGAAATTGCTCGTCAATTACGCTTAAGAGATTTAGGTGGTATTATCATCATTGATTTTATAGATATGAAATTGCCCGACAATAAAAAACAATTGTTGGATGCAATGGAAGCTCTTCTAAAACACGATAGAGCGAAACACACTATTTTACCGATCTCCAAATTTGGTTTGATGCAAATTACGCGTCAGCGTTTACGCCCAGAATTGAATATCGTAACGGCAGAAATGTGTCCTAGCTGTAAAGGATCGGGCATCATCGGTCCTTCTATCTTACTAGCAGATGAAATAGAAAAGGATTTCCAATACCTACTTAATCAGGGTCATAAAAATCTTAGTTTACAAGTAAATCCTATTGTGAAATCTTATCTTACAAAAGGAGGCATTTTTTCTTCTATAAAATGGAAATGGTTTTGGAAATACAAGGTTAATGTATCCATACAAGCAGATATCAATGCACCGCTTACACAATATATATTTATAGATAAACGAACAGATGATATTATCAAACTATAATTAAATGCCTCTTCTAAGAGGCATTTTTTCTGTCAATAAATTAAGAACTCCTTTAATAATGGCAGAAAAATATGTCAATATTTCTTGAAAAAAACTAAGGCAATAAATTTGCTATATAATCTATAAAATCAAAACTCTATGCAAAATAAAACAGGTAAAATCAGCGTACATACGGAGAATATATTTCCGATTATTAAAAAATTCTTGTACAGCGATCATGAAATCTTTTTAAGAGAATTAGTATCCAATGCAGTAGATGCTTGTCAAAAATTAAAAACGCTATCCTCTATAGGCGAGGCTAACATGGGTGATGCTCCTCTAAAAGTAAGTGTGCATATAGATAAAGAAAACAAAACCCTTACTATTAGAGACAATGGTATAGGTATGAGCGCAGAAGAAATTGAACAATACATTAATCAATTAGCTTTTTCTGGTGCTGAAGCATTCGTGGAAAAATATAAAGACAAAGCAGATGCTAATATAATTGGCCATTTTGGTTTAGGCTTTTATTCTGGTTTTATGGTTGCTTCTCAAGTAGAAATTCAAACTAAATCTTATAAAGATGCACCAGCAGCGCATTGGACTTGCGATGGATCTACTTCTTTTACATTAGCAGAAGGTAGCAGAACAGAAAGAGGAACAGATATCATTCTACACATCAATGAAGAAAGTGCTGAATTTTTAGAAACCTACAGAATTCAACAATTACTATCTAAGTATTGCAAATTCTTACCTATCACTATTGAATTCGAAGAAAAAGCCATCAACAATACACATCCTATTTGGACTAAAAAGCCAAGTGAGTTGATTGATGAAGATTATACTTCGTTTTATTCAGAACTGTATCCAATGGCTCCAGCGCCATTATTTTGGATACACTTGAATGTAGATTATCCGTTCAATTTAACCGGTGTTTTATACTTTCCTAAAATTACTAATAGCATAGACGCTGAGAAACACAAAGTACAACTGTACTGTAATCAAGTATTTGTAACAGATAATGTAAAAGATATTTTACCTGAGTTCTTAATGCTCTTACACGGTGTAATCGATTCTCCGGATATTCCATTAAATGTTTCTAGAAGCAGCTTACAAAGCGATACCAATGTTAAAAAGATAACACAACATATTAGCAAGAAAGTATCTGATAAATTAAAAGAACTTTTCAAAAATGATCGTGCAGATTTTGAAAAAAAATGGAGTAGCATGGATGTTTTTGTAAAATACGGTATGCTTAGTGATGAGAAATTTGCTGAACGCGCACAAGAGTTTTGCTTGTTAGAAAACACACAAGGAATCTTTACTGAACTTAAAGAATATGTAGAAAAAGTAAAAATAGCACAAACAGATAAAGATGATAATGCAGTAATCTTATACACTAATAATGTTGAAACACAACATAGTTATTTGCAAGCAGCAACTAACAAAGGTTACGATGTGTTAAAATTAGAAGGCATTTTAGATAATCACTTTGTTAATTATATAGAACAACACTTTGAAAAAGTAAAAGTAAAAAGAATTGATGCAGACTCTATAGAGCAATTAATAGACAAAGGAACAACAAGAGAAAGTGTTTTAAATGAAGAAGACACTAAAAAAATTACAGCACTTTTTGAAAGTATAGAACAGCCAAAAATAAAACTAACTGTAAAAGCACAAGCTTTAGCACCTGAAGATAGTTTTGTAGCAATCACGGAAGATGAATTTATGCGTCGCATGAAAGATATGAGTGCTATGCAAGGTATGAGCATGTTTGGAGATATGCCTACTAGCTATAATTTAATAATCAATAGCAATCACCCTAAAGCTACTTCATTGCTTTCTATGGACGAAGGAAAACAAAAAGCTAGTACACAGCAATTAATAGATTTAGCTTTACTTTCTAAACAATTATTGCAAGGCGAACAGCTTACACAATTCATCAACAGAAGTATCGAAAACTTATAGTAGATAACAGTAAAAAAGCTTAGTCTCTCGACTAAGCTTTTTTATTAACTAGTAATTTCTTTCATCTCCATTCCTTGTAGATACCATAACACATCATTCATGGTTTTTACTTGATTAATGATCAAAATAAAGTTAGTGCCTACTTGCTTTAATTTAGCATTGGCCAATTGTACTTGCACATATTGCATGATAAATTGAAATTGTGCACTTTCAAAGTAAGCAGAATCAGGATTATTTAAAAAATACAATCGTAGCGTCTCGTTCTTCAAAATTAATTTCTCAAAACCTAATTGCTTAGCAATTTTTCTAGCTCGTAGTGCTTTAGCCAATTCCTGAACTTGCTCAGGTATAGGTCCAAATCTATCTTGTAATTGTTGTAAAAACACAGCTAATTTTTGCTCATCTTCAATCTCGTCAAGTTGAGTATATAGAGATAAGCGCTCTCCAATATGACTCACATAATCATCCGGAATTAAAAGCTCTAAATCAGTATCAACACTACAATCATTTACAAAATCTTGTTTACGTGCTAATTCTTCTTTAAATACATCTTTAAAATCTTTACTTCTCAATTCTCTAATAGCTTGATCTAAGATCTTTTGATACATTTCAAATCCTATATCATTTATAAAGCCACTCTGTTCTCCTCCTAATAAATTACCAGCTCCTCTAATATCTAAGTCGCGCATAGCAATCTGAAAACCACTTCCCAATTCATTAAATTGCTCAAGTGTTTGTAATCTTCTTCTACTATCATTCGGTAAGGTACTTATAGGTGGTGCCAATAAATAACAGAATGCCTTTTTATTATTCCTTCCTACCCTTCCGCGTAATTGATGTAAATCACTTAATCCAAATTGATGGGCATTAGTAATAATAATCGTATTTGCATTTTCAATATCTACTCCGCTTTCTACAATATTGGTGCAGCAAAGCACATCAAATTTTTTATCAATAAAATCAAATAGGGCTTGTTCTAATTGATGACCTTCCATTTGGCCATGTGCCATGCCTACTTCAACATCAGGACAACAATTTTTTATTAAACTTACCATTTCAGGTAAGGATTGTACTCTATTATGAATAAAATATACTTGACCACCTCGCTCTACTTCAAAGTAAATTGCCTCTCGTATTAACTGCTCATCAAATACTCCAATTTCTGTATGTACGGGTTGCCTATTAGGAGGAGGCGTATTAATAATACTCAAATCGCGCGCACTCATCAATGAAAATTGTAGCGTACGCGGAATAGGTGTGGCTGTTAAGGTTAGCGTATCCACATTGGCTTTTAACTCTCGTAATTTTTCTTTTACGGCTACACCAAATTTCTGCTCTTCATCTATAATAAGTAAGCCTAAGTCTTTAAATTTTACATCTTTGCCTACTACCGCATGCGTACCAATAAGGATATCAATTTTACCCTCTGCAACTTTTTTAATAGTCTCTTTCTTTTCTTTTGCAGACTTAAAGCGATTTAAGTAATCAACCGTACAAGGAAACTCTTTTAATCGTTCTTTAAAGGTTTGGTAATGTTGATAAGCTAAAATAGTAGTGGGCACTAGTACAACTGCTTGTTTACTATCCGCAACCGTTTTAAAAGCAGCCCTAATAGCAATTTCTGTTTTTCCAAATCCTACATCACCACAAACTAATCGATCCATAGGAGAAGGCGATTCCATATCTCGCTTCACATCTATGGTAGCTTTACTTTGATCTGGAGTATCTTCATAAAAAAATGAAGCCTCTAATTCTGTTTGCAAATAACTATCTGGGGTATGCGAAAAACCTTGTGTTGCTTTACGCTTAGCATAAAGCTTTATTAAATCAGTAGCAATTTCCTTAACCTGTTTCTGGGTCTTATTTTTTAATTTATCCCAAGCATCGCTGCCTAGTTTATTTACCTTAGGCTTAGTGCCTTCTTTACCGGTATACTTAGTTATTTTATGAAGTGCATTAATATTTACATAAAGCACATCATTATCTCTATAAATTATTCTAATGGCTTCTTGCATATTGCCATTAACTTCTATTTTCTGCAGCCCACTGTAAACGCCTACTCCATGATCGATATGCGAAACATAATCGCCAGGTTGTAATTCACGTAGAGCACGCATCGTAATGGCTTTGCCCTTACTATACGCTTGCTTTACTTTAAATTTATGATACCGTTGAAAAATCTGATGATCGGTGTATACCAATACTTTTTTCTGATGATCTATAAAACCCTTGCTTACCGCTATAGGAATAGGATGAAAGACAATACTAACTTTTAAGTCTTCGAATATACTTCTCAAGCGTTCTAATTGCTTACTATTCTCAGCAAAAATAAATACCTGATAATTTTTAGCAATGTAAGATTGTATGTTTTGAATTAATAAACTAAAGTTTCTATTAAAAACAGGTTGTTCTTCTGTAGCAAAACTAATACAGGGTACTGGCGCTGACCCAAGTAAACGAGCCATATCTTTATGATACCATTCGATAATAGAACGCTGTTGTAAACCTTCCAACCAATTATGTGCTGTTTCAAAATCTTGAATATCGATGCTACGCAACCAGCTATCTTCTTTATCTATCGATACCGGTTGCAGGGCTAACTGCTCAGGCAATGCACGCTCCATTGCATCTAACTTTTGATGCGTATACGCCATGTCCTTTATCCAAAAACAAGTATTGGCAGGCAAATAATCTAGTAAGGAAATTTTTTGTTGAGACTCAAAATTGGTTTCAATATTAGGTAAAATAGAAACTTGTAATAATTTTCTTTCTGATAATTGAGTTTCCGGATTGAATATTCGAATGCTATCTACCTCATCACCAAACAGCTCTATTCGATAAGGATGTTCATTACCAAAAGAATATAAATCTAATATACCGCCACGCATAGCAAATTGCCCTGGCTCAAAAACAAAATCTTCTCTTTTAAAACCTAAGGCTACTAAGCGCTCAAAAAGCTGTAATAAATCTAATGATTGGCCCACTTTTATGGGTATCATATTTTTAGACAAAGTAGAAGGATCTACCACTTTCTCAAACAAGGCCTCGGGGTAAGTAACCAGTACTTTTTTACGCGTTTGTGGATGGCTAAATTTGGTGAGTGCTTCAGTTCTGAGCATTACATGACTGCTATTCAACTCATGAAAATTGCCAGCTCTTTTATAGGAATCTGGGAAATAACAAATATCTAATGCGTGAGATAGATGTTCAATATCATTATGCAAATAAGCTGCTTCTTCCCGATCATTGGCGATAACTACATGATTACCATCGTATGCTTGCCAAACGGCAGTAAAAATAAAACTAAACGAACTGCCTTTACTATTTTCTATACTTAAACGAAAAGGTTCAGTAGGCACAGAGATGCCTGCCACCATTTGTTTTACATGGATGTCATTTTGATAAATCCCTTGAAGGGTTTGCAAATTCATAAGAGGAGCAAAGATACAATAATACCCATAATTAAGACCTAGAATTAGCAGCTATTCTATATCCTTTTTAAACATAAAATATGTAATATTGTTTTCTAAAAAATCATATATGCGTTATATCCTTGCTTTATTATTTACCTGTTTATCTATAGGCCAATCTTTTGCAAAAGAGAAATCTATAAAAATTGAAACTAATTATGGCGTGATCATTTTAAAGCTTTATGATAATACGCCTTTGCACACTGCCAATTTGGTAAAACTATGCAAAGAACATTATTTTGATAGCACCTTATTTCATAGAGTAATACCTTCATTTGTAATACAAGGAGGCGATCCGGATTCTAAACATGCTGGCCCTGAAAAACAATTAGGTGATGGTGATTTGAGCTATTTAGTACCTGCAGAAATTAATGCTGTTAACTATCACAAAAGAGGTGCATTGGGAATGGCGAGAGATAATAATCCTGAAAAAAAATCAAGCGCTTGTCAATTTTATATTGTTGTAGGTAAAGTTGTCACTGAAGAACAACTGAATACCATTAGCACAAAAACGAATCGTGTTTTTAGTGCTGAGCAAAAAAAAGTTTATACTACGCTAGGAGGTACGCCTTTTTTAGATGGCAACTATACAGTTTTTGGAGAAGTTACAAAAGGTATGGAAGTGGTAGATACCATTGCCCAACTTGCTAGAAACGCTGCAGACAGACCAAATGTAGATGTAAGAATGCTAAAAGTTCGCGTATTAAGAAATAAATTTTTGGGCATATTTTAATGCAAATTTCGGATGAGCAATTAAAAGCACTATTAGACAACCGGGTTAAATTATATAACCAGGTTGATTTTATTGCAGCAGATCCAATCACAATTCCACATCAATTTAGCAAAAAACAAGATATAGAAATTGCAGGCTTATTTGCCGCTGTTTTAGCTTGGGGTAATAGAAAGAGTATTATCAATAGTTGCAATAAGCTATTAACTTGGATGGACAATGATCCACATGCCTTTATATTGCATCATACAGAACACGATTTAAAAAAGATGTTGCAGTTTGCGCATAGAACTTTTAATGCTACCGACTTGCTTTATTTTATTGAACGACTTCATCTGCATTATGTCCAATATGATAGTCTAGAAAGCATGTTTATAAGTCCAAATATTGAACAAGAAGCCGATGTATGTAATGCTCTAATTCATTTTCATAATGCGTTCTTCTCTATAGATCATCCCCATAGAACAAAAAAACACCTTGCTAGTCCTGCCAAAAAAAGTGCCTGTAAACGTATTAATATGTATTTACGTTGGATGGTAAGAAAAGATGCAGCAGGTGTGGATTTTGGAATTTGGAAGACTTTAAAAATGAAACAATTGATATGTCCTTTGGATGTGCATGTGGCAAGTGTAGCTAATCGTTTTGGTTTATTAGAAACAAAAAAAACTGACTGGCAAGCTGCAACATTACTTACAGCAAAGCTTCGTCAGTTTTGTAGTTCTGATCCTGTTAAATACGATTACGCCCTTTTTGGATTGGGTATAGAAGAGCGATTTTAGAACGGTAAATCGTCATGTGCATCTGCAGCACTTGATTCTCCTTCTTTTCGCGGACCTCCCAATAATTGAATGGTTTGTACTCT
>Ga0102883_1000769_pt1 | contig 11937 bp, 12 predicted proteins | sample Colrivmet1549B02_FD_94877 | JGI IMG/M metagenome (GOLD analysis project Ga0102883, IMG submission 94877) | Estuarine microbial communities from the Columbia River estuary - metaG 1549B-02 | ecosystem: Environmental > Aquatic > Marine > Intertidal zone > Estuary | place: USA: Columbia River... | reverse complement strand
GTATTTTTGTGTAGTTTTTTTATTTTTGGAAATAGGATTGGAAAAAGCGTGAAAAATGCGTTTTAGAGCATAATGCTCTCATTTTCATTTTAAAAAATAAAAGTTTGTTACGATAAAATTTTGCCATTTTATGTATTTTTACGCGAAATGATTTAGGGATTTATTGTATAGTTGTATATTAGAGTTACAATGGATACAAATTTAATGCCAAAAAATGCCAAGATATTACATTGTAATTATTGTGACTTTTCATGTAGCAAAGAAAGCAATTGGCAAAAACATCTATTAACATCTAAACATAAGCGGAGTTATATAAGAGTTACAACGGATACCCTTTTAGTGCCAAAAAATGCCGAAAACTGCCAAATTAGTTTTACATGTGAGTGTGGCAATGGCTATAAATTTAGACAAGGGTTGTATAAACATAAAAAGACATGTTCTTATGAAGTACCTTTAGCGTCATCCGCAAATAAAACCGATATAACACAGAAACTTGTTGAATTGATAATGTCAAAAAACCAAGAGTTTATGACTGAATTAGTATCAAATATAACCAATTCAAACAAAGACGTCATGGAAAAAATGATGGAAATTATACCAACAATAGGTAATATTACAAATCACACAAATAGTCATAATACAACTAACAATCAGTTTAATATTCAAATGTTTTTGAATGAGCACTGTAAGAATGCGATGAATCTAACGGATTTTATAGATACACTACCTATTACCGCATCAACCTATGATAGTACTATTGAAAATGGCTTAACAAAGACCATTACCAATATGATAACCAATGGCCTAAATAAATTAGATATACTAGAACGACCTATACACTGTACGGATGCCACAAGAAAAACCCTTTACGTAAAGGAAGCGGATATTTGGGAAAAGGATACCGACTTGATCAAGGTAGTAGATAGCATAAAGACACTGATAAGAAAGAAGAGGACATTGATAAGTAGATGGAAAGAAGCAAATAGAGGTTGGGATACGGTCGAGAGTAAGCAAATGAGATTTACAGAACTTATTTGTAATATCATGACTGACGTAGACTTTGATGAAAAGGAAACCGGGAAAATTGTCAGGTCGATCAGTAAAAGTGTCTACTTGGACAATGAAGACAAGAAAAAATACTTGTGTTGAATAAATATGTTTACATAGCTATTGGAATATATTTATTATAATGGTCAGGTTAACCATAAAACATCCTCCAAAAACGGGAAATGCGTATTTTTTATATGGATTTGTCGTTTTTAGGACATCGTGTTGACTGTATATTATCTCTCTACATCATGTAGTGTATTTATTATTAGGAATATTAAATATTTGTTCATGTAGTAGCTACCTACATATGTAGGGAGGTTTTTTCGACCAAAAAAAGTGGTGTGCTTTTGATGGATGTAGCAAAGTCACTTTTTTCGTGTTTTTCAATTTGATTTTCGATTTTGAAAAATTACACAGGGTATTTTTGTGTAGTTTTTTTATTTTTGGAAATAGGATTGGAAAAAGCGTGAAAATGCGTTTTAGAGCATTATGCTCTAGTTTTCATTTTGAAAAATAAAAGTTTGTTACGATAAAATTTTGATATTTTATGTATTTTTATGCGAAATGATTTAGGAGTTTTTTTTGTCATTATAATATATAAGTAAAATAATGACATTTAGTGACAAAAAAAACTCCAAAAAACTCTTGAAATTTTCTTGCGAATTCTGTAATTTTATATGCTCAAACAAACAAGATTATACGAGACATTTGTCTACTAGAAAACATAAAATGATGACAGATAGTGACGAAAAAAACTCCAATGAATATATCTGTTTATGTGGAAAAAAATACAAATATCGTCAAGGATTGTCTATTCACAAAAAAACATGTACCTTTGTAGAAGAAACGGGAAAGGAAACGGGGCAAGAAGGAGAAAAGATATGTAATGAGATAAGTGATAAAATAAACGAATTTCAAATAGACAAGGAATTATTGATAAAGATGCTCTTGAAAAATCAAGATGTTATGGAAAAAATGATGGAGATTATCCCATCTATAGGTAACCAAGTCCATACCAACAGTCATAACACGACAAATAATCAGTTTAATATTCAAATGTTTTTGAATGAGCACTGTAAAAATGCTATGAACTTGACTGATTTTATTGATTCACTACCTATTACCGCAGCAACATATGATAGCACAATTGAAAATGGCCTAACAAAGACCATTACCAATATGATAACCAATGGCCTAAATAAATTGGATATACTAGAACGACCTATACACTGTACGGACGCCACGAGAAAAACCCTTTACGTAAAGGAAGCGGATATCTGGGAAAAGGACACCGAATTGCTCAAGGTAGTAGATAGCATAAAAACACTGATAAGAAAGAAGAGGACGTTGATAAGTAGATGGAAAGAAGCAAACCGAGGCTGGGACACTGTAGATAGTAAGCAAATGAGATTTACAGAACTTATTTGTAACATTATGACTGATGTAGACTTTGACGAAAAGGAAACCGGAAAAATTGTCAGGTCGATTAGCAAAAGTGTTTACTTGGACAATGAAGACAAGAAAAAATATGCGTTGCTCTAAATTCCAATAAATTTTCAAATGTGATTTTGATGGTGTGTAATGGTTCAAATATGTAAAGAATGATAATAGCGGAAATACACCAACCGAAAAGAAAAATGAGACAAAACACAGTTATGAGTTGTATATTTTATAACTATGTTTCAGGTAGTTTGTTAGATGGACTTTTGTTATTTTCTTATTTATTATATTTGTAATTACATCTACTATATCATCATATGTATTTGGACTTTCTTTTTTCACATAATGCTTTAACTGACTGAAAAACTCTTCTATACTATTTGTTTCTGGATGTAAAATCATAAATATTAAAGTCTTCTATAACATTTATTTAGAAATGTTATTAAAGAATTATCTTTATAATATTTATAAATGAAAAATATTGAACAAATTAGAGAAGAAGCAAATATTATTTATAATAATAAATATGAGTATTTAGATATTGATAGAAGTGGTAACAAATCAAAAATATTAATAAAATGTAACGAACACGGAATATTTAAGAAATATTATCATGATCATTTACTCCGTAATCAAGGTTGCCCTAATTGTTCTAAACCATCAAAATTAGACAATGATAGTTTTATAAAAAGAGCAACAATAACTCATAATAATAAATATGATTATTCAAAAGTAGATTATAAAAATAATAATGTGAAAGTTTGTATTGTATGCGATATTCATGGTGATTTTTTACAAACACCGAGTAATCATTTATCCGGTCAAAAATGTCCCAAATGTCGTAAAAATGTAAAATATACAATAGATAAATTTATAGAAAAAGCAAATGAAATACATCACAATAAGTATAATTATTCTTTGATAGAATATAAAAATATAAAAACGAAAATAAAAATAATATGTAACGAACACGGAGAATTTAAACAAGTACCTGAATATCACTTACAAGGATATGGTTGCTATAAATGTTCTAATATCGTAAAAAATATAGATGATTTTATAATTAAAGCAAATATTATTCATAAAAAATTATATGACTATTCTAACAGCAATTATATAAGTTCAAGAGAACCAATAATAATAAAATGTAACATACATGGTTGTTTTAGTCAAACACCAAATGACCATCTAAATGGGTGTGGATGTCAAAAATGTAGTTTAGGTTGTTTTTCAAAAATAGCAATAAATTGGTTAGAAAATATTGAAAAAAAAGAAGGAATATATATTCAACACGCTGGAAATATAGGAGAAAAAAGAATCAAAATAAATAATAAATTGTTTAAAGTTGATGGGTATTGTGAAAATACAAATACTATTTATGAATTTTACGGAGATTTTTGGCACGGAAATCCTGATTTTTATAACAATATAGAAATACACCCATTAAATAAAAAAACATTTGGAGATTTATATAACGAAACGATAGAAAGAGAACAATTATTAAAAAATGAAGGATACACCTTAATTACAGTTTGGGAAAGCGAATATTATAAAATGATGCGACATAATAAATATATATAAAAATATTTAAAATTATGTATATATATATGGTTAATAAATGGATGAAATTTTAAAGGAAAATGATATATTAAAACATCGTATTAATGAACTTGAAGAGCGATTAAAAAAATATACAAGTGGTAAAAATCACAAGAAATATTATGAAAAAAATAAGGAGAAGGTTATAGAAGATGGAGCGAAATATTTAAAAAATTTAAAGGAACAACACCCTGAAAAAATAAAAGAATACGCAAGACGGGCTTATTTGAAAAGAAAGGAAAAATTACAAATAGAGAAGGACGAGAAAGTTTAGGATTATATAATTATGCGAAAAAACTATATAATCATTCATTGTATTTCATAATATATGGTTGAAATAACAGATATCAAAAATTTTAAAAAAAATGTTATGAATAAGTTAAGAGGATATAGGAAGCAAGATAAAGTTATATTAGCGTGTAATCCAAATCTAAATAAAAACAAACAACAGATTACATATGAGGAGTGTGTAAAATTAGTTCAACAATTAGATACTATGGTATGTAGTGTATGTGAAGATACTATGTTATTTCAACACTATACTCCTTGGTGTATGTATCAGTTTTCATTTGATAGACTTGATAATAAAATTATACATTCAATAGACAATATGCGAGTTATATGCTGGGGATGTAATTCATATCCAAATCAAACAAAAAAATGTTCTAGATGTAATCATAGTCAAAATTTACTAGTTCAAAAATTACTAATCTAATTTATTTAGGAAATTATATAATTATGCGGAAAATTATATAAATATAAAATATTTAGTAAGTATATAGGATGGTGAAAAAGAAGAAATCAGTAGAACATCCTGAAAAATATAGGTGCTTAAAAGTTCCTATTACTGCTATTTTACACGACGATAGTAAGGTTGCTGAACGAAATATGGATATTTTACAAAACGCTATTTCACGGGCAAACGCAATTACTTCTAAATCGTATATGCTATTACGGTTATGGGTTCTTGAAAAATACCATAATAATCTTACTATTCCTGAACTTACAGAAGATACTGTTTCTATGGCGATGAAATCTGTTTTGAAACCTTCATCTGGACCGAAACCAAAAGGAAACAACCTTATTTTATTCAACGAGTTTCAAACCTTATATAATTTTTCTCTGGAAGATGGTAAAAACCTATCTGCTGTATTGGATTATTATGCGACTACGATGATTACTTCCATTACAAATAACATCAAAATACACTTTTTTGATTATGTAAATCGGTTCATCAACTCTTATTTCAAGTCTATTTACAAGGAGGAAATCACCAATAAAGTATTCAAAAAACAACTCTTCAAAGAACTTCGTATAGTGAAGAATGATATATTGAATAATACTCTGTTATGTGATGAAAAATACCATACATGGATAAAGGAAAACCGTTACAAAATTGTTCCAGAGGAGTATGATACAAGTTATTATTACGATGTGTGTTGCGAACCATACAAGTATCTAAAACATATGATTTTTATGTGTTTAGAACTGGAAGCATTAGAAGCAAAAGCATTTCAGTTTTTTCCAATCCAAACCAACGCTATTCCACGACATATTCAAATGGATACAAAGGCAATGGTGGAATTGTTTGTGGATACGAAGCGTGATGAGAAACTAATGGAGATATGTAAGTTTCCTGAAAAAGATGGTAAAATATTGAATTCAACATCTAACAATTTGATGTATTGTTTAGAAGACAACAAAGAGTTTATCTGGGATGCTTTATGGGATGTGAAACAAACGCGAAAAAAATACGAGTTTGATTATACCATTATTACTGATGGATACGCTACTTCATTACGCTTTCTTCATAAAGATCATGTTGAGAAGGAACGAGCAAAAAAAGAAAAGAAAAAACAAGGCAAGCAAGCATTACAAGGTCTTACCAAAGAAGAAAAAGAACAACGAAAAGAAGATAAGAATACACAACAAAAAGAACTTTCAAAATTATTACGAAAACAACGCAAGGAAAATCCACCAACGAAAAAAGAAACTACCGAAGAATTACCAGAGTTTCCATATATTGATGAACTGCCGATGGAAGTGTTGAAAGGAAAACATATTTTTATTGACCCTGGTAAAAGGTCATTGTTTTCTATGATGGACGATAAAGGACAATTTTGCTCTTATACAAATGGTATGCGTATCAAAGAAACAAAACGATTGAAATATCAACGCTTACTGAAAAATTACAAAGACAAAACACATATTACAGAAGTAGAACAAATACTCAATACTTTCAATTCTAAAAGTTGTAATCTGGATAAGTTCAAAGAATACATAGCAAAGAAACTGGAAGTGAATGAGACAGTCGTTCCACTATACAAAGACCTTCATTTTCGTAAATACAAATGGTATGCTTACATAAATAAAAAGCGAAGCGAAGATAATATGCTGAATATGATTGAGAAAAAGTATAGTAAAGACCATACCATTATAATAGGTGATTGGAGTATAGGAAAGCAAATGCGACACTTTATTTCCACGCCTAACTTATCACTGAAAAGAAAATTAAAGGAGAGGTTCAAAGTGTATAACATAGATGAGTTTAGAACATCTTGTATATCCTACAAAACAACAGACATTTGTAAAAATCTGTATTTGCCTGATAAGAAGGGCGAAGACAGAAAAATCCACTCAATCCTAACATATCAAATGGAAAACAACAGGAAAGGGTGTATCAATCGTGATAAGAACGGATGTAGGAACATCCAACATGTATTCAACTATTACAAGAAAACTGGAAAACGACCGATGAAATACAGTAGAGAATACAAATATGAAAGAATAGACCAACCACCGAAACCTTATAACGAAGAAAAAAAGGAAGCGGTCGTCAAATGTAGTCTAATGCCTATGAAAAAAGGTGCTTTTACATCACCGATTTGATAATTCATTTTATCAAATAAACAAGGAAAAATGACCGATAATTTTTATTTTATTTTTTAGAATAATCTTGTCTCATTTTTCTTTTCGGTCGGTGTAATTATTATCATTGTTTTGCTATGAGTATGTTTTTGTTATGATCATTGTTGTTTCTAGAAAGACGAACCAAACCCTCCTCCAAAAAAGTCATTGGCTGCCATAGGTTCCATTCCTTCCATCATACCGCCTGGATTAGAGGCACCGACTAAATGTGTTTCGGGACCAGCATACATGCTGTTAAAGTTTGGTGTTTGGGGAATAGAATACTCATTTGATTGACTTTTCATGTTTGTCATTTGAGGTTGTAGTTGATTTGGTAAATCGGCGATTGAACTTGTGGACGAATGCATTGTATTGGTCTGGGCATATTGTTGAGATAATGGTTGTGTAACACGAACCTGTCCTTGACCTTGACCTTGTTGTCCTTGTTTTTGTTGGGGTTTACCAGAGGAATATGCTTGCCCTTCGTATAATTCCCATAATCTATCAACTAATATTTGTATTTTTTCACCCAATTTCGTTTGCATAGTGATTGAAATTAATAATAGAGCAGGAAGTATGTTGAACACATTAACCTCTCCATATTTGAAACCACTGTAAGTAGGGATGTACTCTATTATTTTATGAATAAAATAAAGGGCCGTAAACATTATTACCACTTGACCTATTACTTCCACTAAAATGACTAAACTACCTTTGTCATCTTCGGCTTCTGGAATATAATTTTTAATTATTTTTAATAAAATGACAACCGGGATTATTGCTAAAACGGAATATTGAATTATATTTAATAACAATCCTTTTTGATCTTCGTCAAAAGGAAATACCGTTTTTATAAATCCTTCTTCATTAATTGATGTATTTTTTTCCAATCTATCCATATGATTTATAATAAGAAATTAATATATTTAAATAGATGGTTTTATTTGATGTATAATGTTAAAGCACGCAATTGACCTAAATAAATACAAAAATCGGGACAAGGGAGAGAAATACCACGAAGAATATCAATATCTGAATTTGCTAAAAGATATCATGGAACATGGCACTCTTGAAGAGGGACGGAATGGTCCAGTTCTGACTGCTGTTGGTTCAGCAATGCATTTTTCATTAGAAGGTGGCAAGATTCCTATTCTTACTACTAAAAAAACTGCTTGGAAAACGTGTCTTAAAGAGCTATTATGGTTTATTAGAGGAGATACTTCAAATAAACGACTAAACGATGTCGGAGTTCATATTTGGGATGCAAATACCACCCGTGAATTTTTAGATTCAAGAGGGTTACAGCATTATGAAGAAGGTGATGTGGGCAGCCTCTATGGGTATTCATGGAGATTTTGGAATGCACCATATAAGGGTTGTGATGCTGATTATACAGGACAAGGTATAGACCAGTTACAACAAGTAATAGATACTTTGAAAGACCCAGCTCAACGAAGCTCACGAAGAATGGTAATTAGTGCATGGAATGTAGAACAATTAGATGGAGGATGTTTACCCCCTTGTCATGTTTTATTTCAATTTAATGTTGTTGATGGTAATAAGTTAAGTTGTTGTTTATATCAAAGATCACTGGATTCCAGCTGTGGAGCCAGTTTCAATTACTTTTCGTACTCATGTTTACTACACTTAATAGCAAAGCATTGTGATTTGATACCCCATGAATTTATACATTATGGGGGGAATTGTCATATCTACTCGGAACATGTAGATGCTATGAAAGAGCAAATTTCAAGAACTCCGTACCCTTTTCCAACACTGGAAATTTTAAACAAGAGAGAAAACATTAATGACTATGTATTAGAAGATTTCAAGATTCATGATTATCAACATCACGCACCTATAAAACTGAAGATGGTTGCTTAATTTCGTCTTGAATAGTGTCGGCAAATTTGTAATTATCAAATATCTGTAATACATTCTCCAAACCATACCAATCACGATTTATTCCACAAAATTTGTGTTATGGAAATCGTAATAAGGGTATTTTTTATGTATTTCATTTTGGCTAGTAAAGTAATGTATAACATCATAGTGTTTTCTTATATGGTAGTTTTCGTTATTTGTATTGAATAATGGTCTTCCTGAGCCATAATAGATATAGAATTGTTTTTGACGCCAGATTTTCTGTTTTTCTTGGGGAGTGAGAAAATAGGTATTTAGCATAATATATTTAGCAAACAAAAATAAATAAACTAAATATTTTAGGAGAAATGCGATTAGAATACCCATTTTTAGTATAAATTATATTTAAAATGAGTTCAAGTTCATCAATAGCTGCCGCAAGACGTAGAAGAGCGGGTGGTGCGGGTGGACCTACGCCACCAACCCCATCACAAAATGGCGCGTCATCACATGCTTCTTCCCCCCAAGCACCATCTACACCAGTAAACCCGTTAGTACTTCTTCAACAACACCATATTAAAATCAACGTCATGGAAAAAATGATCCATGAAATTTCTTTAAAACAAAGTGCCCTTAACGTGTCTTCTACTAACAGCAGTGGTAGTATAGCTCCTCAATCCCAATCCCAATCCCAATCCCAATCCAAATTACAAACACCAAATCCTGATTTGAATATTAACGAGTTGAGCGATTTAATTATGAATAAAGTAGAAGGACAGTTAGATTTAAAAGCTTTTTATGACAATGACGAGAGGTTAATGAATGAGATTGAAGAACTCAAGACAATTATTCAGAGTCAACAAATGGTTATTAATGGTCTTAATACTACCTTGTACACCATAATTGATAAATTAAATATCTCTCCGTTACAAGATAAACCATCTGTAGATGAAATGACTAGAGAGTTTGTTGATGCTGAGACCAGTGATGATATGATCGGGACTTTTCCGAAATCAGTTATCATAAATGAAGCAAACAATACGATAAAAGAATTCATAGCTGATTCCATGGAAAAAAATTTGGAGGTAACTGAATATGATAGTAAGTCTTCCGTTACATTCGAAGGATCACTACAGGCATAAAATCCGTTGTTATGAGTAAAACGAGAGAAATTATTGTATAAAAATATTTTAGTATGAAAACACTTTTTTCGATATTAATATTTTGTATTGTTTTGTTTCTCTACATTCACGTGAATTTTCATTTGAAAGTAAGCGATGATTTAGAAGTTTATGAAATCGATCAACCATCAAAAGATAAGTTGGAAGAAATATGCGACCTGAGACAGCCAGTGATATTTGATTATAACGTTGGTGAGTTAATGAATGAATGTAATATAGACCATATTGGAAAACATTTTGGGGCTTTTGATATCAAGGTAAGGAATGTCAAGGAGTATGATGACGTGGGTGAGTTGTACTTACCGCTTACTTTAAACACCGCAATGGATATCTTTAGGAAAGACGACAAGGCGCGATTTATCAGTGAAAACAATAATGATTTCTTGGAAGAAACAAGTATAATTAAAACCTTTCGTTGTAATGACAATTTCCTAAGACCTTATTCTGTTAGCAATTGTACATACGACTTTATGTTTTCATCTAACCATACTAGAACCCTTCTTAAGTATGAATTAAATTACAGAAATTTCTTTTTGGTAACACAAGGAAGTGTGAAGCTGAAACTGATACCACCTAAGTCGTCTAAATATTTATATACTATCAAGGATTACGATAATTTTGAATTTATATCACCAGTAAATCCGTGGGATGTTCAATCACAATTCAAACCGGATTTTGACAAGCTAAAGACGTTGGAAGTCTCCTTAACAGTTGGGCAAATTATTTATATTCCAGCATACTGGTGGTATAGTTTTGAGTTTAGTGAAAATACAAGTGTGTGTGTGTTTAAATATCGAACATATATGAACAATGTCGCCATTTCAAATCATCTCCTTGTAAATTTACTCCAAAGTCAAAATGTCAAAAGAGAAACCGTGAAGAAGAAGGAAATGAAAACCGATCAAGTAACCAACGATCCAGTAACAGACTATCCAGTAACGAATGATATATGAATTCATACACTTACAAAAAATTAAAAATTGAACCAATCAAATAATATGTTATTTAGTGAACATATTATTGAATATAGTGACAATGTCATATAAAATATTAATAGAAGACCGTAATTACACTGACTGGAATTTATATGATGGAATGTCTTTACAAGAGGTTAGTAAACTTGATATAAATCCATCCTCGTTGAAATTGTTTTCAGGTGATACATTTGAATATATTCCTAACGACATGTCATATAATGAATCACAAATACGAGTTCTTCATTCGTGTGTTCGTTCTATGTCATCTATTCCCGGAATATTGGTTTTAAAAGATGGAAAAACATTTGGGAAAACAGGCAAAAATAATAACGAAAAATATCTATACAAGTGTATTCCTGACGACAAGCGGTTTCCAATCTTTACGGTCCCATATGCGCTGAAAGTTGGGTTTTCAAAAAATATAGACAACAAATATATTGTGTTTCGTTTTGATAATTGGAATGGCAAACACCCGCAAGGCACCATCGTAAGTGTGTTAGGTGACGTTGACGTCCTCTCCAATTATTACGAATACCAACTATATTGTAAAAGTTTATATGCTTCTATACAAAACTTTAATAAGGCTGCTACTGACTCCTTGAAACAAAAAACAGAACCGGAATTTATTTCCTCTATGATTAATAAATATAATCTAGTTGATAGAACAACTGAGCCAGTGTTTAGTATTGATTCAAAAGAAACTGCGGACTATGATGACGCATTTAGCATTATAGATACGGGTAATAATAGTTACAAACTCAGTATTTATATAGCCAATGTTCCCCTATGGATGGAAGAATTGGAGTTATGGAATTCCTTTTCAGAGAGAATATCAACCATTTATTTGCCAGATAGAAAACGACCCATGATGCCACTATCACTGTCGACGTGTGTATGTAGCTTATGTGAACAAGTCGTTC
>Ga0102883_1000764_pt1 | contig 11986 bp, 9 predicted proteins | sample Colrivmet1549B02_FD_94877 | JGI IMG/M metagenome (GOLD analysis project Ga0102883, IMG submission 94877) | Estuarine microbial communities from the Columbia River estuary - metaG 1549B-02 | ecosystem: Environmental > Aquatic > Marine > Intertidal zone > Estuary | place: USA: Columbia River... | reverse complement strand
CTCGTTTTCCAGCCATCGTTTAGTCCTCCTAAAACGGGATAATCATATCCCAATTGGTGGACCACTTCACTGGGGGCATTCCACGGTCGATCTCAGCGCGGAGTGGCCTGCAATACACTCAGAATTGATCGCATTAATTGAACCGCCTGTGCGGGTATAGAAACACAATGGAGCGATAGTAGTAGAGGGCGCTGTCTGACCAATCGGGTCCACGAGAAACGGACGGTTTCGTGGCTGACATCGATGCCTCGTTTATGCAGAACGATCTTCAACATTCTTAAGAGACAATGGAAACCGAACGTATATCGTCACTGCCGACGGATGATTTCAGGGCTCGTTTTGAAGTAGCGAAAAGGGAAGCGCTTTGGTCATCCGGTGACGCTAGTTGGCACAACCCAAGCCGGCAGAAAAATTCCTCTGACACGGCCCGCAGCGAGCCCTACCATTGCTTTTACGCCGTTATATGTTTTTCGCGACTGGCATTAGTCGAAATCAATATGATTGTGGTTGGCGGGTACAATGGCGGAACATATTGTTAATCTCAAAAATATGAAATTAAATCAATACGTTACGCAGTTCATTGGCGGACAGACAGGGATTCGAACCCTGGAGACGGTCTCCCGCCTACACACTTTCCAGGCGTGCGCCTTCGACCACTCGGCCACCTATCCGTTGCGCGGGGTTTAGCGCGGCTTTGGTAGCAATGGCAAGCCCCTTGCGACAGGATTTTCAATAACTTTTTGACTTGGTGGACGCAGACACAATTACCTGTCGCGCACACCAACAAATAGGGCTGCAACAATAAGCTCACCCAAAGCCGCAATAAGGATAACCGCTCCTGCCGTACCATTCAAATATTCAATAACATCCGTCACAGCGATCCCTGCAAAAAGCACGGCCATCGCCCAACAAATAGTGGACCGCAAAGACGATGCAGGCGCATCACGCGCTTGCCACATGAGCAGCGCCAGCCCCAAAAACATCGGCGAGGCGCGACGGCCCATAAAGATAGCGCCTGCGTCCCCCTCAACCCCATAAGTCGCAACATAGGTCGCCGGCAAAAAGGCAAGCAGCACGAACAAAATCAGAAAAATGACCGACACCCCAAGGGACACAAAGCGAAACATCAGACGCCGTCCAAATGCAAATAGACACGACGGTTTTGCTTGCCTTTCTTTTCGATCTTACCGATCCGAACACGGCCAATTTCATCGGTATTGGCCACATGCGTACCGCCACAGGGCTGCAAATCGGCGGTATTCTCTCCAACGCCAATCCGCACCAATCGGATATGACCAGACCCGCGCGGTGGCTGCACTGACATGGTCTTGACCAAATCGGGGTTCGCATCCAGTTCTGCATCAGTGATCCACTCATCACTCACCGCAAAATGGCAGGCAATCAACTTGTTCAGCGTCGCCTCCAGCGCGTCATTATCCTCAGGCGCCTCTGACATATCAAAATCCAAACGGCCCTTCTCTGGGGAGATAGCGCCGCCAGAAACAGGCAATGGAATGACGACCGACAAAAGGTGCAGCGCAGTATGAACGCGCATATGCCGATGCCTGCGATCCCACGTGATCTTTTGTGTGACCTTTTGCCCAACGATCGGCAAGGCGGCGGGTTCAGCAGGGACAAGCACGATCTCGTCGCCCTGCCCCTTAATCGCCGTCGCAATCTCAATCGCGCCACTGTCCCAGCTCAAATCGCCACTGTCACCGGGTTGGCCGCCTGACGTCGGATAGAAAATGCTCTGATCCAGCACGATGCCACCCTCGTCTGTGATCCGCGTCACAACGCCATGGGTCTCGCGCAGATATGCGTCTTCGCGGAATAAAGGTTTGGTCATGAGGCATCTCCTTTCGGGTGCAATACTTCTGGATTTCGGAGCCAAATATCCCGCTGCGCAAATGGAATCTCAATATCTTCGGCGCCAAAACGCTTCAAAATCTCATGGAACATCTCTGACTTCACCACATTCACATAGTTCACATCTCGGATAATCGCACGGATTTCGAAATCAATACTGTCTGCGCCAAACCGCATCAGCAGAACACTCGGCTGTGGGTTCATCAGGACCATCGGATTAGCCTCTGCGATCTCTTGTAGGATTTCCGTCACCCGCGTTGTGTTTGATCCGTAAGCAACGCCCACAGCCACAATCGCCCGCCCAACCGCATTGCCGCGCGTCCAGTTTGTCACCTGCCCGCTCACAAGGTCCGCGTTCGGCACAATAACGTCCGTGCGATCAAACGTCTCTATCCGCGTCGACCGCACCGAGATATCGCGCACATAGCCCATTTGGCCGCCAACTTCGATCATATCACCTTCGCCAATAGGACGCTCAATCAACAGAATAATCCCAGAGACAAAATTCGAAACGATATTCTGTAATCCAAAACCGATCCCAACGGACAAGGCACCAGCGACAATTGCCAGCGATGACAAATCAATGCCCGCAACACTAAATGCGATCAATGCGGACAGGAAAATCCCCGTATACCCCGCGCCCGCAATGACCGCATTCTGACCGCCTAAATCCAAACGGGTGCGCGGCAAAACAGATGTCTTAAGGCTGGATTTGATCACCCCCGTCAGCAAATACCCCAACACAAAAACCGAAATAAACGTCAGGAAACTACTTGGCGAAATCTGGGTATCGCCAATCTTGAACCCCGCGAGAAATTGCGTCCAGACATCAATCATATCAGATGTCGTTTCCCCCCAAACAAGCAGAAAAACGGGCACGCTCAGCAACACAATAATACCATTGATCACAATCGGCCAAAGGCCCGACGTAGGATCAACGGTCCCGTCGGTCTCTGTATCGGCGCCATCGCGCGGAGCATGGCTAGCCATTTCAAGAACCAAACGATGAAGTGCAACAACGGTCGCCAAAATCGCCAGCGACACAACCGCAGGGATCGTAATTGATGCCGCCGCAGTCCCGTATCCAAGCACCGAGGCGAAGGGGCCAGCCACACCCAAACACTGCGTTGTACGACCAACGAGCTGACGGACATGCCCCCGCCGATAGAACGTAACGGACTCTGGCGCGGGCAAGGCAACGATCGCGGCACCGATCCGCCACATCAAAATCCCGATCAACAACTGAATCGGCATATTGATCACGTCCAGCGACACCGTCAGCGCGCGCGTCGTCGACATCAACGCATCGACGGCCACACTGGCTGCCAGAATGCACCCCAATAGAACCGTCGCGCGCCCACCTCGTTTGCAGGTCTTTTGATCATAGCCGAGGATACTCGATTTATCGAAACCCTGCGGAAAATAACCATCGCGCAGCCATTTGGCATAGAAAATCAATCCACCCGCCATGGGCAATATCAACACCAAAGCAAGCCCAGACAGCCCAAAGAAACCGGAAAGAGTGAGGATCGCAACTAAGCCAGACAACCCCAAAATTGGCAGGAAAATCCGTACCACAGAAATGGCAAAGCGGATCAGCACTTGCCTGCTAGGGGTCGTGCCAATATTCTTATCGGCCAATTGATAAAGGCGCGTCCGAGACCAAAACACAAAGGCCGTCGCTAAAATCAATGCAGCCAAGGCCTTTGTCAAGCGCAACCAGATAGTGCCATCGGTGGCGAAAACCTTAAAGTTCGCGGTAAATTCCGTAAAAACGGCGGCTTGCGCACCTACGATATCAGAAATTGCCTTCGGCCAATTGCCCGGATTGGCAGGTGATGAGCTGCGCGTAAAAAACTGTTTGGTTTCCAAAGCCCCCAATTGCCCGTCAATCTCTCCGACAAGGCCATCAGCCCGCGCATGGGCTTCACTGGCAAGCAACTTTGGCTGGGAAAGCCGATCCTTCAATACCGTCAATTCTTCGAGACGTGCCGCAATCTCAACGGGCCATTCCGCCCCTTCCGCAAGCGTGCCAAAAGCCGCTATCTGGCTTTCAACCGTTCTTAGACGGTCGTCATTGGTACCCTGCGCCCGCAAGAACGCATCACGCCACGGCACCATTTCCCCGCGCAAACGGTTAAGCGCAAAAGTGGACGCAGTCCCCGTTTCCACAATCCCTTCGGCAGTGGCCGCAAAGCTGGTCCAATCCGCAAGATTGATCCCGTCAAACTGAAGCGCCGAAGTCGAGACGACAACCTCATCAGGCGCGTTTTCGACCCCGACATCTGTAATTGTTTGTGCAAAGGCCGCCCCACCAAAGCCGAGACAAACAAACAGAGCAAGGGCGCGTAAGATCATACGTCTTCAAACATCACAGGCATGGTCGAGGGACGATCCTCAAGCCATGCAGGAAACGGCAATCCCTTTTCGCGCAGGAACGCAGGGTTAAACAGCTTGGCCTGATAGCGCGTGCCGTAATCGCAAAGCACTGTTACAATCGTATGACCGGGGCCCATTTCGCGGGCCATCCGAATGGCGCCCGCAATGTTGATCCCTGTTGATCCACCCATGCAGAGGCCTTCGTTGGCCAGCAGATCAAACACAATCGGCAAGGCCTCGGTGTCAGGAATGTTATAGCTGAAATCAGGCGTGAACCCTTCAAGGTTCTTGGTGATCCGCACCTGCCCGATGCCTTCGGCGATCGATCCGCCAGACATAGCAATCTCGCCAGTGGTGTAGAAACTATGCAAGCCCGCGCCATCAGGATCAGCCAGACCGATCTTAACACCCTTAGGTTGCAACGCCATACCAACGCCCGCCAATGTGCCTCCAGAGCCAACAGCACAGATGAAACCATCGACCTTACCATCCGTCTGTTCCCAAATCTCAGGACCAGTGCCCTCAATATGGGCCTGACGGTTGGCCACGTTGTCAAACTGATTGGCCCAGATCACACCTTCATTCGTTTCCCGCGCCAAGGCCTCGGCCAAGCGACCAGAGTAGCGCACAAAGTTATTCGGGTTCCGATACGGTGCCGCCGGTACCTCAATCAACTCGGCCCCCGCAATGCGCAGCATATCCTTCTTTTCTTGGCTCTGCGTGTCAGGGATCACGATGACGGTCTTAAAACCCATCGACGCGCCCACCAGCGCCAGACCAATGCCTGTATTGCCCGCCGTGCCCTCAACAATCGTCCCACCGGGCTTCAAATCACCACGCGCAATCGCATCCCTGATGATGAAGAGCGCCGCACGGTCCTTCACTGATTGGCCGGGATTCATAAACTCGGCTTTGCCCAAGATGGTACATCCCGTCGCCTCTGACGCGGCACGCAGTTTGATCAATGGGGTATTGCCAACGGATGCGGCTAGGTCGGATTTGATATGCATGGTCTGCCCTCTATTCACTTAAGTTCATATCTAAGGTGTCAGCGCAGCCCGCGCAATGCATCCCGCTGAGTTGCCAACCAATAGAGCATCATCACCAAAGGCCCCGCATTGATCTCGCCAGTCGCTACCAATGCCATCGCGTCATCGAACGATAGCAAATGCAGACGCAAATCCTCAGCTTCCTCCTCCAACCCGCCAAAGGACACGTGATCGTCAGGTAAATCACATAATCCAACATAGGCGTGAAAATAATCCGTCGATGATCCGGGTGACGGATAGAAAGACGAGATATGGCGCATGTCCAGATCGGTTAACCCCGCCTCTTCCTCACTTTCGCGGATCGCAGCCTGCAAAGGCGTCTCGCGCGCATCCACCATCCCCGCAATCGGCTCTAACATCCAAGGTTGTCGATCACCGCGCACAACAGGGCCAATGCGGATTTGTTCCACCAACAAAATACGGTCGCGTTTGGGGTCATAAGGCAAAACCAGCGATGCATCGATGCCCACAAAAACCTCGCGCGGGAGAACGTCACTGCGCTGCCCGTCAAACTGCTGATAGTGCAGTTTCAAAGACTGCAACGCGAAAAAATTACCGCGCGGCGAGTCCATCTCAGTGACCGTCAGGTCTTGGTCAGCCGCATTGCGGCGCACCGTCACAGGACCTTCCTGCGCCCCCGCGCGCAGCTTTGCCCATGCACGCTTTTCAATCATAGGCCAGCGACGGCGGACGCCTTCAAGGCTCAGCGGAGGATCATACGAAAACAACTCGCGCGCACCCAAAACCGCGACGGCCTCATGCCCGGCGGTCCAAACGGCCAGCGACCAATCACCTTCACCAACCGCAATATCATCGGGCGGCAAATACATCTTAACCGATTTCACGGCACCAGCCACTTGCACATCCACATCGATAAGCGTGTAGCCAAAGGCGCTTTCGTAAGCATCCAAGCGCGCCAGTTGCGCCGCCGAAATCTGCGAAACCACAAGGCCACCTGTCACGCCACCTGCCTTTGCAGAGATGAGCGGGACAACATTACCCGCAACAGGCCGCACCTCGTAGCCGTCCAAAGTAGCCTCGACAACACGCAGCGGGGGACCTCCCGCAACCGCCGCCAGTAACTTTGCCGATTGCAACGTGCCGTAAACAAACATCTCCATTAGCGCGGAAACTTCTTACCCATTATGCCCGCAAAAATACCTCCCACGGCGCCGCCCACAAATAAGGTGGTTGCAAGCAAAGGCGTTCCGAACTGGGCGAGAAGCTCAAGCGACAAGGTGAACACGTCAACGACGGCCTCCATCGGACCATCATAGCGGCGTTTTATCGCCTGCCCCAGCATATCAAAAAACGCGAGGATAAAAAATATCCAGAACGCTTGCGCCACAACAGCGGTGTAGCCTGTCCCAAGCCCAGAAATCAAACCATGCGCGTGCTTTCCGCACAGGACCCATCCCGCCCAAACGCCTGTGAGAATACACAGCGGCAATAGGTACGACGGAATCCTATCATCGCCATAGGACGGCAACATAGCTTGGTAAATGAAATAGCCAACAATCGCAAAAGCAATCGCGGCAGAAAGTCGGGCGGCGGTGGGCATTGTCTGCATCCTCTCAAACCAAGCAGGACACCAATCACCTTGGGTCCCGATTTTTGCTCAGTTTCTGCGATCAGACTTCGTTACACAAGTACTCAGCACCCACTAACGGGCCGCATAAGCAGCCAAAGCACGATTTCGTCCCACATCAAGTGCCACAACAGGCTCTGGATAGCGATCCTTGGGGGACAATCCCCATGCGCAGGGAACCGCATCGAAATATGAAAGCGCGGTATCTGACGGCATCAAAGCGCCTTCGGCGATCCAACGGTCCGCATAGCCATGGCCCTTATCGAACTTATCCAATTGGGTCACAGGGTTGAACACCCGAAAATACGGCGCCGCATCAGGCCCAGACCCCGCCGCCCATTGCCAGCCCATCGCGTTGCTCGCAGGGTCCCAATCGGTCAGGCAATCGGCAAACCACGCCTGCCCGACCTTCCAATGGGTCATCAAATGCTTCGTCAGATACGAAGCGACAATCATTCGACCCCGATTGTGCATCGTGCCCGTCACATACATCTCGCGCATAGCAGCATCGACAAACGGAATGCCCGTACGCCCCTGCTTCCACGCGATCACCTCAGGTGTGTCCGCTTCATTCCAAGGAAAACCATCCCACTCGGGCTTCCAATTCGCGTCCACAATGCGCGGCGTATGATGGGCCAAATGATAGGCAAACTCGCGCCACACCAACTCCTTCAGAAACACCTCCGCGTCCGATTTGCCTGCATGCAACGCACGCCACCCGCCGTGCCAACACATCAATGGCGAAATCTCTCCGTAGGTCAGGTTTTCCGATAGCCGCGATGTCCCGTCTACACTCGGCAAATCACGGTTCTCGCGGTAATCGCCCACACGGTCTTCCAGAAACACTTCCAAACGCGCCTGCGCCGCATCCTGCCCCACCGCACAATACGGGCGAAGCACAGCAGCCCCTCGGCGCATCGCAGCCCCCATTTGCCAATCGTCCAAATCATCTGACACAGGCCAAACCTCTGGGCCCCGCACAGCACTTGGCGCAGGCAAGCAGGCTGGCAATTCGCGGCTGCGCACCGTCTTCCACATCGGCGTGAAAACCTTATAAAACCCGCCTGTCTTGGTCTCAACTGTCCACGGCTCGAACAGCAAATGCCCTGCAAACGACTTCACCTCTAGCCCATCGGCCTTTAGGCCTGCCTTGACATCAATATCGCGGGACTTGGATTCTGGATCATAAAGCCGCGACCAATAGACAGCACCTGCACCCGTCTGTGCCACCAAATCGCGCAGAACGGCCAAAGCCTCGCCACGGCGTAAAATCAACCGCAGGCCCAGCTTGGCCAAATCTTCAGTCAAAGCCGCAACCGACAATCCAAGGCGAAACTTCGGTGAGGCCCCAATCGCATCTGACAACGGATCAAATACAAAAACAGGCACCACAGGCCGCCCGCTATGCACAGCAGCCGTCAAAGCGGCATGATCCACCGTGCGCAAATCGCGCCTGAACCATAAAATCACTGGCGCTAAATCTGCCACGGCCTGCCCTCGTTTTGTCTCATCTACTCACTCTTCCCAGAGCAAGGTGGGCGCATACCTCACAACACCTGATCTAGTGCGGCGATTAATTTATCAACCTCGGCCTTCTCGGTATAATGCGTGAAACTGACCCGCAGCACACCTTTATCCAGATCAACGCCCATTGCACCCAACGCACGGCCTGCGTAGAAATCACCGCCCCCCGCCATGACACCGAGCGGGGCCAATTGCGCGGCGACATCTTCAGCATGCGATTGCAACGCCATCGCGACTGTCGGTGCACGCTTGGTTGCATCATTCGGCCCGATCAAACGCACAGAATTTTTCGCACAGACATAGTCAAGCAACGGCTGCAACAACGCGACCTCATGGTCCCGCATCAAATCATGAGAAAACCGCGCGGCAGCTGCACCTTTACCACCACCATGATGGGCCGAGAACGCCTCCATATAATCGGCCATCCCCGCCGACGCCGCGACCTGCGCATGGTCAGGCCCCGCAGGCGTAAACCGCTTATAAAGCGTGTCCCCGTTGAAGTGGTGCCCCTGATTGGGCAAATCAAAACCAAAGTCCTCGCGGATCACCATAATCCCTTGGTGCGGGCCATAAGTCTTGTAAGCACTGAACAAATAGATGTCGCAACCAATCGCGCCCACGTCAGGAAACCCGTGCGGCGCATAGCTGACGCCGTCCACACATACCCGCGCACCGGCAGTTTGGGCCATAGCGGTGATCTCGACCAAATCGTTCAAGGCCCCGACGACGTTCGAACAATGCGGGAAACAGACCAGACGTACCTTGTCGTCCAGCAGGTTCTCCAAATCAGCAACGTCGAGCAGACCCGTCTCGGGATCAATCTGCCACTCGCGGACTTCAATCCCCGCATCCGCCAATCGGCGCCAAGGACCAGAATTCGCCTCGTGGTCCTGATTGGTCACAACAATCGCTTCGCCCGGTTTCAACCACTGGCGCACGGCTTGCGATAAAACATAGGTATTCTGCGTGGTGCTCGGTCCGAACGACAACTCATGGGTCTTGGCCCCCAACATTGCCGCCAAACGCCTGCGCGCCTCATCCATTTCGTCGCCCGCCAACCGCGAGGCTTCATAGGGCGCGTAAGGCTGAACCTTGCGCTCCGTATAATAGCGGTACAATCGGTCCACGACCTGTTTGCAGGTATAAGACCCACCTGCGTTTTCAAAGAATGCTTGGCCTTGCAAGGAAGGCTGCTCGAAAGCGGGAAACTGGGCCCGTACCCATGCAATATCCATATTCATCATGCCATCAAATGCCAAAACCACCGCTGGCGCAAGCATTGGATGATCCGAATGGTGTCGGGGCCAGACAACGCGCAAAACCGCGCTCTTGGTCCTCCTAAATGTCGCGACCAGCCCCTCTGTTGTCGCATCAAAAAACACGTTTGTCGCAATTCTGCTATCCTCTCGGACGTGGGATATTTAGGAGCGGCTCACTACGGTACTCTTCTAACCAACAACAAACGACAAATAACCAACGACAAAAAACGACAAAAAGGGAACGGGACTATGAAAATCAAAGCTCCATTTACGGAGATTGATATCAATACGCAGGACGCAGGCTTTTACAAAGACAACAGTCTTCCTATTGCGTTGATATCAAAAGCCATCATCGTGGGACTTGTGCTTTGGGCACTGGTGTTCCCAGCAAACGCAAACTCGACACTGGGCAGCTGGAATTGGGCACTTCTTGCGAAGTTCAACAGCTTCTACATCGTCATCGTTGGCTTTTTTGCCTTCTTCTTGCTTGTGATCGCACTTTTGCCAAAAACTGGCGCACGTGTCATGGGCAAGCCAGGCGTTAAACCGGAATTCTCAACCTTCTCGTGGTTCTCCATGATGTTCGGTGCAGGTCTGGGTGTAGGCCTGATGGTCTTTGCGACAGCCGAACCTGTTGGTCTTTGGGGCTCTAACCCTGAGGTGCTTTCTGGTGCAGTCGCAGCAGGCTCTGCTGAAGCCGTGCAATCTGCGTTCCGTTACACATTCTTGCACTACGGCTTCCATGCTTGGGCAATCTACGTGGTGACTGGCCTGAGCCTCGCTTACTACGCCTATACACGCGACATGCCGCTGACGATCCGTTCTGCGCTGACACCATTGTTTGGCCGTCACATCAACGGACCACTTGGTCATGTCGTTGACGTACTTGGTGTTGTGGCTACGATCTTGGGCGTATCGGTCACAATCGGCTTTGGTGTATCTCAGTTCATCGACGGTCTTTATGCCATCACAGGCATGGAGTGGATGATGGACATGGACGGCGACGTTCCAGCTCCAAACAAGGTGGGCCTTGTTGCTGGCTTGATCATGATCATGGCCTTGTCGATCATCTCGGCCGTGTCTGGTGTCGGTCGTGGTGTTAAGTACCTGTCAAACCTCAACCTCGTGTTGTCGCTTGTGTTGCTTGGAACTTTCGTGGTCTTCGGCTCATTCACCTTCGCACTCAGCACTTATGGCTCCGCGTTTGTGGATTACATCTTGCACTTCACACAGCTGAGCTTTGGTCCTTGGGGCACACAGTCCGCTGCTGAATTTGCAGCCGCGCTACCAGAGGTCGCAAAACCATTGGCCGCTGATCTTTCCGCCGCACAAGGCGCATGGGGCAGCTACGATGGATTTGTTGGTGGCCTGACGGGTGCTGCGGCGGAACTCGACGAAGATACGCTCAAGGCAGTCTACGCTGCAGGTGAGCAAGGTCGTCAATTCGGTTGGCAGGCTGGCTGGACAACGTTCTACTGGGCTTGGTGGATCGCGTTCTCGCCATTCGTTGGTCTGTTCTTGGCACGTATTTCCAAGGGCCGTACGGTGCGTGAATTCATCATCGGTTGCGTATTTGCACCCGCAATGGTGTGTTTCGCATGGATGGCGATCTTGGGCGGGACTGCCATTGATCTGGAGCTTTCTGGTGTTGCTGACGGTGCCATCCGTGGTGCGTCACAAACCTCCATGCTCTTTGCAACGTTGCAGCAGATCATCTCTGGTGGCCTTCTGACGGGCATCACAATCATGAGCGTAGTTCTTATCATGACATTCCTCGTCACATCTGCTGACTCTGGTATTCTGGTGTTGAACACAATCATGTCTGGTGGTGAAGAAGATACCAGCGTGAAACACCGCATTATTTGGGGCATCATCCTGACTGCTGTGATTGGTGCGCTGATCATTGCTGCAGGCGAGAACAACCCGATGGACGCATTGAAAAGTGCAATGATCATCGGCGCGTTGCCATTCACTGCGGTGATGGGTCTGATGTGTGCCGCGCTGATCAAAGCGATGTACCGCGATGGTCTGCGTGAAAAGCACGGCGTCGCGGACGAATAAGTCGCGTACCATAAAACGAAAAAGCGCCGCAGTTTTCTGCGGCGCTTTTATTTTGTCAAAAGCTCCGTGTGCTCAAGCGTTCACGTCCGCAACAACACGGCCCTCAACCTGACATATGGGAATATCGCGGCCAAGCGTTTGCAAATCTCGTCATCTACCATAGCTCCAGTCCAAATAATGATTGATCCGTGAAATATACTCGGGTGGCGTGCAAGGTTCGAGCGTCCTCCAACCGCAACGAAACGCCATATTATTCT
>Ga0102883_1000742_pt1 | contig 12269 bp, 10 predicted proteins | sample Colrivmet1549B02_FD_94877 | JGI IMG/M metagenome (GOLD analysis project Ga0102883, IMG submission 94877) | Estuarine microbial communities from the Columbia River estuary - metaG 1549B-02 | ecosystem: Environmental > Aquatic > Marine > Intertidal zone > Estuary | place: USA: Columbia River... | reverse complement strand
TTAAAAAGCCATGGCATTCAATACATCGATTTACAAACGGTTTACTTCGTGAGCGATAAGGTTTCTGTGCGATCCGCCGCGGCCTTCAACATCCTTCGCCATACCCAAGCACCTTGGCGATGGCTATCAATTTTTCGATTTTTACCAATCGCCTTAACCGATACCATTTACAAATGGGTCGCCAAAAATCGCTATCGCTGGAATTAGAATTTCCCAACCCCCATTTTCATTAATTTATTATTTGTTGCTCATTTGTTGCTCAAGAAATTCGAGCAACAAATGAGCAACAAAAATGTCATAAAAAGCAATTTACGACACCAAATACCACTCATTACAAAAATCGAAATCAAGAAAAAATACCAACTAAAGCATTGATATAAAATACTTTATGACAATAAAAAACCGGATCGAAAATGGGATAAATAAGGCATTACTTGCCAATAATTTCAATAAACAAATAAAGATAAACGCTGTAACCCTTACACACAAAGACTTTTCAGAATTATTTCGAGCAACAAATGAGCAACTACTCATCAGATTTCGAAATTATTGAGCAACACAACAGCAACAAAAAAGAACGGTAAAACGAAGATATTATAAAAACTTGATAGTTGTATTTTCTTATCGAATTTTATCGTTTTTTACATTCACACCCCCTATTCAAAACACACCCCGATGAACAGTGAACATTTGAACAAATGAACACTGGGGAATAGTGCAGATGAACTAAGTTCGACAATCTAATTTCTTCCAACTACAGCGAAGCGAATCCCCCCCCTGTGAGGAATCAATTCTCCCTCGGCACCTAGATATCATCACGAACTGGCAAAGAACCTTTGTCGCCTAGCAGTTTAATTATGCTTCTGATCAAATAACTATTGTCAAATCGTAAAACATACTTGCGAGTGCCATCTTTCTCCGGAATTAACATTTTACGATCGATTAACTTTTTGATTTGCCTGGATACTTCAGCATTTGCTTTTCCTGGGAAAATATCTTTTATGTCGGATGCTGAAATCACTTGTTTTTCTATGACCCGCTTTAAAATCTTAGCCTCTACATCTGTAATAAACTTTCTCTCTAAGGAATGATTGATAGAAGGAAATAAAATCTCTTTACTGAGAAAATCATAGTCTAACAATTTATCAATCTTTACAATTTCATCTTTTAATCCCTTTAAAACATACTCAATCCAAGCTGTAAGGCCTTCATCCGACCCTTTATCTGCTTCAGATAAAAAAGCATAATAGTCATTCCTATTGCTGCAAAACACTGCAGTAGGGTTAATAATCCTACCTACATTTACGTTAAAACCAGCTTTTACCAGCATCGCGTATGTAAACAACCTCACCGTTCTACCATTACCATTCCCAAATGGGTGAACCCAAACAAACCGATGATGCGCAATTGCTGTTTTAAGCAAATCATATTTGGGGCTATCGACTTTATTTACAAACTCAAACAATTCATCCATATAATCTTCAACTGCCAACCACTCTGGAGGCTTATGTGAAGATTTGTTTATTTGCAAATTCACTTTTCGATAATCCCCAGGAGTCGCATCGCCCTCACCATTGGGTGGTGCATCTAAACCATCAACAATTTGTTTGTGAATCTCGCTAAGAAATGCTCTATTTATTGGGTAATCGTTAACATTTGTTTCAATAAATGCCATCGCTTTTTCAATATTCTGAATTTCACGAATACTTGGGGCAACTACCTTTATGTCCGATATTTTTGTTTCTATGTACTCAGTGATAGTAGTGTTATTACCCTCAATTCTTGCTGATCCAATGCTCTCTACAGTATGGAAGATATGCTTGAGTTGAAAAAATACTCTCGGATGGGTTGAACCAACCAACTGCTTCCTACGCAGATAATCTAACTCGATTATCAAATCAGTTAATGCAGAGTCAAACGTTGGCTCTACCAATTTCAAATGATAATGTTTAAATACTGCTTCTGACATTTGAATTATATTTTGAATGAATTAACAGATACTTCTTCAATGAATTAACAATAAATTTTTGTAATACTTGTTTTTCAATACTTTACAAGTCTACATCAATTTTCAACAATTAACAAACACCGGCCATGACATTTGCGATCTTGCTATCTGACAATTAAACAGTGAACTACAATTAACTAGTACCTCTCCTTCAAAAAAGCAATACAAATCAATTCCAAAAGAAGGCAAGAATTATTCGCTATTCCACCAACCATCTAACCTGATTCCGAACACCTTCCACCTCAATGAAGTAGATTCCGGGCGATGCAGCAGTGAGCTTAATTTGTTGCTGGCCTTTTTCGATGCGATGCGATGATATTTTGCTGCCCACAGAGTTGTAAATAGTTACATTCCGGGTTTGCTTGTTGTTGGCGATCTTCAATATCACCTCGTTGCCCGCGCCAGTCGGGTTGGGGTAAAGGTTCACCGTGAGGTTCTCACCCAGTTGGCTCGTGCTAAGTAACCTTGCACTCACCGCGCCCAAACTGATTGTATCACGACAGCCGCCAGACACCCCAATCAATCTGGGGTAAAACTTGCCCGTATCCTTGTAAGTATAACTCACCGCTGTGCCCCAAGCCGTATCCTTGGGTGATTGCTTCGTGTCACCAAACAACCATTTGTATTGAGTGGCCCCCGAAATGCTGTTCTTGCCATCGAAATTCACCAATAATGGCACTTTGCCCGATGTGATGCTCAACGAGCCACTGATGCTGAGCACCGCTGGTGCGATACTAATCTGTCCTTCACTCTGATAATCGCAACCCGCCGCATTCTTGCTGTGTTTGTTCACCTTGAAGGTGCCCGCGCTAGAGTTCCTCGGGTTGATTCTACCCATACTGTCGATCGCCAAACCCGATGTGGGAGAATACCATACGCTGGTGCTAGAAGACTTAAATGCAACTGGGGCATCCCACAACTTTGTCTCTTTGCAGATGCCATCAATTCTTCCCAAAGTGGTTTTTACGGTATCCGTCACCAAGAACGAATCTGCATAGTTAAACGTACAGCCGGTTTTGATGTTCTGATAAAGATAGTTCAGAACCAACTGCTGGGGATAGGTTTTCAATGAATCAAGTCTCACAGCGGTTACAGCATTCTGCATTGAACCATCCAAGTGCCATTTGCCCCCTTTCGGACTCACGTTCACCGCATTTAAGTCGAACACCTCCATGCCTTTACACATCGTATCAGAGAGAGCGTCTACCTTCAACTGGGTTGTATCAACATAAACATCGAAGGCTGCTACGAATGGCTTCTTTGTGCAACCATCCGAGAGCCTAACGGTCCATTGGCCAGATTCCTTCATTTTGTGATTCAATTGCACCGTATCGCCATTGAACGTATACAACCATTTGTAATGAACCGAATCGCCCCCATTGCCCGATACAAATGCACGCAGCGTATCAACCATACAATAAACTGAATCATAGGCCACATCTATCCTCAACGAATCCCTGACCTGAATAGAAAAAGTGTCGTAATAGTTATTGCAGGCAGGCTTTTGGATTGTGAGCAGATATTTGCTTTTCGCATTGGGCTTGGCGATGTAGGTGAGTGTCCTGCAGGTATCGCAGGTGACTTTGGTGGTGGGGCTAAACCATTTCACCTTGGACAAATAATCTTTGTTTGAAAGAAATCGAAGGGTATCGCCGGCGCACACCGTGGTATCTGAAAATGGCGTACGATCAACATTTTGATAGATTTTCACCCATCGACTCACAGAATGCTGAACCCCACTGTCGCAGCCATAATCACCGAATTCATAGTTAAAGGTGATTTTTACCTTGCCGGTGTCGGTGAACTTCCAATCAAAATCCGCGGATTGACTTGCGAGCTTCCCGTCTACGTAACAGGTGATCTTTTGCAATTTTCGCAAACCCGCCTCCAAGGCAAAATTGGTGTTTGCCCCTACGCAAGCCACGGCAACACCCGTATCATCCACTCCATACCAATGCGCACCCTGCTTGTTCACCCGAATACGAGATTGCAATGAATCCCAACCGGAATACAAGGTCATTACACCCGCAGCGAAGGCTCTTTGGTCAGAAATGTCAAAAGTGTCACTGGATTTGGTATGAATAAAATATCCATTGAACCCTGAGGTTGATTTTATATTAATTACATCCTGTTTGGTATTTTGAATGGAGCCCCAGTAAATTGTGCCGAACTTCTTGGTTAGGGTGTATGATTTGCCATTCACCTCAATTTTGTTATTACCCGGAGAAAACACCACCGCTCGATTCATTTGATTCGTTCCCACTAGCGTTGGAATGGGCACCGAAATTTCTTTCGTTAAGGCATTCGTTGGGGGAATGCTTGCAAAGTCCAAAACGTTGGCATAGACCTTATCATCGGGCGCTCCAAAAGCCGATTGATTTTTAGCGCCTGATACATATTGCGTAATGGCAATGGGCTTAAGCGATTGTATCAACAAGGGCTTATAAAAAACCGTATCGGCAATGACCGTATCTCTATCAATAATCGTCATTTTACCATTGATCCAAATTGTATTGTCTTTGTAGCTAAACAGATGATACGTATTTCCCACGTGGCTCTTCCCTTCCGATGCTACTACAAACTCATAACCCCAAGATTTTATCGGGTGCAACTGTTCGATTTCTATACCGTCAAATGGATAAACGCCCTTGTCGATATTGTAATAATTAAGTCCCGTTGTGAATCCTAAACCAAAATTGTTGGAAAAAACTGCAAGTTTTTTATTACAATCGGCAGATGTGATTTTACCGCCGTTAACAATGTGTAATTTCCCCCTTGGTTGTTTTAGCAAAATCTGAATAGTCTCACCTTTATTGAGTGTTTTCGAAAATTTTCTGCCCAAATCAGTATCAAAGTTCAAATCAAATTGTACCGCTGTTTGATCGTCAAAGGCAACAACAGTAAAACAATACACATTTGTTTTACTGTACTGACCAGAATTGAAATAGGAATCATGACAGGTCTTGGGATGATACAAAACATATTGGCTTCCGCAGTTTGCTTTCTCAATGGATTGATAGGAACCCGATGGACCTAAACCTGTGAGTTTTGTTTCATTTGCCCGTGATCCCCATATATTCTGTGTGGTTATAGTTATGGGCTTGCTGGATAGTGCAAACAATGTGCGTTTAAGAATGGTATTCCTGCTCCCAACAGAAATGGTAAAGAACTTTTTGTACATCATCAAATCCACCGACTTATTGGCTGTTAGATTAATGGTTGTATCATAATCACTATAATTGGTAATCCTTACACTCTGACTACTAGCACTGTGAATTGACACGATATTCACAGCTCCTGTGATGAATAATCCACCATAAATCGGATAGGTATGTTGAGCTTGAATATTATTTATGAAAAATAATGAAACCAATGAAAATAATCGCACCAACATTTTTGATCTTCCTACTAAATTTTAATGATTACAATCACATGGCGTTTTGTGATTTTGACAACCGTTTTGTTTGACGGGATGAACAGTATGAATCAAATTAAAATCAGTCCATTGGCGAATGCCAGGTGTTTGAACAGTTAAATTTGCGGAACTTGTACTAGGCAAAGAACTTATATTGACTGTGGCAGAATTTTTCCCCGTGATGATTGAATAATTATTAGTATATGACCAAGGGAAATAGGAGTAAAATGGACCTACAAGAGAATCTGCGAACGTTGTAGCGGCGATTGTTGAAATGGTATCGAAAGAATTCATTGTACTCGAATTCACTGAAAACAATGGCAACATTGACCACCCGGTCAAACAACCCGTACTAATTCTATAATTCGAATAACTCATCCCATCAAAATTAGGAGATTTATATTTATTAAAGTAAATATTAGAATACTGAACAAAATAAGTTGCCTTTGTAAATTGAATATCAAACGGGAATTGGCCACTGTGATGTATTACTTTCCCCGACAAGAAAATACGATTTGACCTAATTATCAAACTCTGAAAAAGCATGGTATCCGTATTAATCAAATTATTTTGACAATTTAAAACTGCATCCAATTTAATTTGACGCCCTCCTAACAAAGTTCCGTTTATGGCCGAAATAACACAAAACGCAGCCTTGTTTGGAGGCCCAGCATTGAAGATTGCATATAAAGTATCATTTTCGATTGTTACTTTAGGTGAAACATAATTTGTATTAAATAAATTCTGTTGCCAATGAATTACACCATTATTTGGGTTTAAACACATCAAAACTGATTGTGCTTTCAACCCAGTACCAATAGCGCAATTTACGGTGATAGAACCTGCTATTATCAAACTATCATCAGATTTTATTGCCAAATCATTTATCAAATCATAAGACTCTGTGGATACAACCCCAGGTATGGTAATATAAAATTTTTCTATAAGAGAAGGATATGTCTTTACTATTAATGCCGTACGATTAGTATTTTTAATAAACGCAGAATTACCTTTGGCACCTACAAAAATAAAATCCCCATTGGGACTCTCTGTAACCCTTGCAAAAATACCAGAATCAAAATAGCTATAGCATTTCTGAGGAACTCCTGCGTTATTTAATAATATTGATAATGGCTTAAGAATATTGGGAATAGAATTTAAAAAATGGTAACCACATGCAATATAACCATTATTATTATTTAAAGGCTTAATATCCATAATTACAATGGAACTGGTATTCGGTGAGGATTTGATTTCAAGGCAATTTAGCGAATCTACTTGCCCGGAAGAATCTATTTCATTAAAAAACCATTTTAATGGCCCTGAGGCTCCATCTATCGTACCAATCGAGACTGTCTTACCTGAATTCACTGACTTACAGGTTATGAATTCCCTAAAAATCGCAGGATCGTCGGAAGTATATGTATTTTGATGAGTCAAAGTCACATCGAATTGCTGACAAAGACCATCAGAGATAATTAGATAAGTTGCAAGGAAAAGGGAAATTTTCAAAGTTTTTAACATGGCACGAAATACCGCACAACAAATCATTGAAAATTGATGAATATTCATCAATTTTACAAAAAGTTCACAAGCTATTTTTGCCATCTCAACACTACTATGTCAAATAATATCATTCCATTATCTCAAGCGTCAACTGAAACCCATGCATTTCAGAATTCACTTCAGTTCCAAGGGCTTACTAAATCTTGCGCTATTGACAAAGACGCCTACAACCAGTTACTATCTCAACCAGGAGTGGCGGAAATCAGAACCTATTTCAGCCTCAACAACAATAATACTCTCAGTATTGTTGTCGTTGGAGTTGATAATAACGGTAATGACATGACCAATGGTATAATCTTGGGAGAATCGAAGCATTGCCCTTATTACTGCCCACCAAACTCTCCGTTGATGTAGTGGAACTTTTATTATCGTTGAACAATTGGACGAATAATATTTTATTAAATATTACGGCCCTGCGTTTAATCTATTATTTTATTACGGAAAAGAAGTTAAAAAAAGGATCCTTCCAACCATCCATATTAGGATTTATTTTAATTCTCGTATTGGACAATTGGCTCTCTTGCATACCTTGTGATGGAGATAATTTCTATTATTCCAATGTAGCTTCAATATTTTTGGCGCATTGTTTTACAAAAAATATTGCGCCGCCTAAACAATTCCTCGGAATAATTTCCATTGGCATAACACTCTTTTTAATAGATTCCAAGGCCCTAATCCAAATTTGCTTCATACTTACTATGCTGATTTTACTATTTGAAATTAAAAACAATTTATTAAAATCTTCAAATCAAAGGAGAATCACTGTAGTTTTAATACCTATTACAGCCTATATTTACTTTGCAGCGCAGGAGTACACATTAGCTCAAGTTGGCCAAGACTGGGCAAATTCCAAACTACTCATTTATTTCTCCATTGGCGACTATATAGTTTTTACAACAATGATAATCATCATCAATGCAAATCTCAGAAGATTATTTTTTAATTAATTTAGCCGCTATAATTATCCCGGCATTTATACTACTGATTAGTTCAATTGTGATTAGTTATTTAATGCTTCGGCGTTATTCAACCGCAGTTAAGAGACTTTTCCAAATGAATTTTAACGGTGTAGAAAACGAACGTAAACGAATAGCCAATGACATACATGACCAAATTGGTTTTTCACTAACACAAGTACGCAACACCTTGCATGAGGCCGCCAGATTGCAAACCAATCAACGCGCTTTGAATGAATTAAAAACTGCTCAGTTACTGATTGGTGATTTACACTTTTCGCTCCGAAGTTTGGTTGAGAACATTTATCCCAGAGAACTCATGGTAGACAATTGGAAAGATAGCTTCAAAGGCCTCGCCAATGCGATGAGTGTTGGACCAATTCATGTTGAATTGGAGATAGAGTTCGACATAGAATTATCTCAAAAGCAATTGCATCAAATGTTCCGTTTAAGTCAAGAAATGCTTTCCAATATCATAAACCATGGCAAAGCTAACTGGATTGCATTTCAAATTTATCATGACCATAAATCGGTCAACCTCAATTTCACATACCGGAATTCAGAAACGAATAAAATGACAAGAAATTCATATTTTCAAAGTGGTAGAGGTTCTTTCATTATTGAAGAGAGAATGCGTCTGTTAGATGCCAAACTCAGAAAGCATTCGGAAGATGGATACAATCATGAAAACATCACCTTCAATATCGTCTAATGACATTTCTTATAATCGATGACCATCCAGTTATTTTAGAATTCCTAGAATCTCTAATAAAGCAAACTGAATCCAATGTCGAAATAATTAAAACGTACTCTGTTGAAGATGCGCTTTTAATATTAAAATCAAATCAAATTGATCGGGTTATTTGTGATCTTCAAATCAAATCAGGCAAAAGCTTAGTTATACCTGAATTTTGTTGTAAAAATGAAATCCCATACATGGTCTTCAGTTCTTATATAAATAAATCTCTAATTGATTCATTGAAATCAATGAAAATTACTGGCTATGTATCGAAAGGTTCAAGAACAGAAGATCTTTTAACAGGGATTAGAAAATTAATTGCTTCCGAAAATTACTTATGTCCTGAAGTTGAGCAGGAACAGTTCATCAAGGACGACACAGACACGCCTAGACCATTACTTTCGAAAGCCGAAATAAGAATATTAAAGGCATATAATAACGGCCTTAATACAGATGAAGTTGCCGAACTCTTGCATCTAAAACCCGTTACTGTAAGGAACCATCGAGCTCGTGCATTGGAAAGAAACTTGTGCGGATTCCAAGAACTAACTCGCAGATTTATTTTCTGGGAGGAATAATTCAAATCTTTGAACTTTTTATTTTAAAAAATTCTCAATTATTGATGAATTTTCATCAATTCAAATCGAAATATTTACTCAAAATTGCTATGCGAAAAATTTCCTTAATTGGGACAAACCGCAAAGCAGTTCGCACATAGTAATGTGACTGAGGTGGCGAAGCTGTAGGGAATACTCAAAAACCCTAGTTCTCAGAACACTTAGTCCAACGCCAATAAAATAATGAATAGACAAAAACTACAATTTAAACAAGTGCTCTTTTTATGAATAATTTAATCCAAGACAAATTATATCATCAAGTTAATCAATACTATAAAAATATATCATCAAGGAAATAAGCACTAATAAATCATTATAGCAACAACTAAATAAAAAAATAAGCATTGACAAAAATTGATGAATTTTCATCAATTACAAAATAAAAAACAACTGTAATATCGCTGTACAAAAAAATAAAAATCCTATGAAAAAAGAACTAAATTCTCTAATCACAACTCTGACATTAATGTTAATTGCGCCAACTATGTTGTATTCCCATGCAAGCTTTTCAAAAAGAAATAAATGTAGAAATAGCGGGAAAGAATATAAAGCAAGCGCGCGGGTCAATGGACCAATGTGTAAGAAACAAAAAGCCTCAAACAACGCATGTTCAGGAAATGCCCTCGCACACGAAACAATTTATAGACAAAACACATCAAGCCTTGAACCAATATGTTTGTGTCAGTCTGGGATTAATTATTGGATAGGCGCAGATGCCGAAGCAGGTTCAGGACCAAATATAGGCTTTGCCAAAGCATGGAAAACACCAGACTGTCGAGGATACAGTGCAGGAAATAATACCATAAAATCTTCAACCATTAGTAATTCTCTCGTAAACGGCAATGTGAGATCAAATGTAAATTCTAGCATTTTCGAGTTTAACTACACCAATAACTCGATTACCCTGAAAAATCTATCCGGATTTCTAGAAATTAATTCTTTGGATTTCATTAATGAGTATGCAAGTATCAATATAAAGGTATCAATAATTAATAATCCGGTTGGCGACACTAATGAGTTTGAAACAATAATATTTCAATCCCAAGCAGCAATAATTAATGGAATGCTAAATATATCAGGCGACGCAGGTGGATTTTTATATTCGGATTTTAATTCTCAAACCCTTCTTCATGGGGCAATTTATTCCTTAGAAGGAACTGATAAAATAATACAACTAAACAACACTATTGACTCTAGCATGAATATTGAAGTCGAACTCTCAGTAGACGTAAGTAACATATTGGAGGATGAGAGTTTTGTCAATCCCAACATGACTTTTTCGCTAATCCCATACCCTGCCAATAATCAATTAAAAATCAACATACAAGCAAATTCAACTCAAAAGGGGACCTTGCAAATTAGAAATGAAAAGGGGGAAAAAAACATCATTAATATCCCAAACATACTAATAGATCCCAAAAAAGGATACTACACTACCATCCCCTTAAACAACAATTTCATATATAAAGCTCCCTTAGTGTTAATTTTTTGGAATGACAACAAAATCCCAATTTCTGTCAAAACACTATCGATTCAATGAATAATAGATCTAATACAATTGTTAAACTATTCAGCATTTCCGCCTTTTTTATAACTTCATTGATAAATGCACAACATATGTTAGTTAGTGAAATCACTCCTCGCTTATCTACTACCTCAATGATGAATGGAGGAACCATGCCAGCGAATTTGAAAATTCAAAAGCATACACCCAGCGCTACATTTGGGCTTCATTATCAAAGAAGTATTACATCAGAAATACTGCCTAGTTACAAAGCCAAACTGGGTATTGGTTTATTGTATTACATAGATAATTACAAATCCATCTTTCAATTCGACTATTCTCCAAATCAAAAGCAACAAAAGGAAAGTGTATTTAAGCGCCAATACAGCAGGGCTACGCCGACTATTACTGTGGGTCTGTCAAGAATAAATTCGCCATACGAATTCAATGCACGAATAGCATACGATTACATGGACTTTTTTCACACAGAAACTACATTTGAAACACAATATGGTAATGTTTTAGGTGGTTACGACACATTGATTATGGTAATTAATTCATTGGACAACAGCTCCACAAAATGGCATTTTCAATTAGAATTTGCGAGACAATTATTTAATAATGAAAGGAATGTAGGTGCCAATGTTGGCGTAGTCCTGTATTTGAATGGCATCTCTGTTAAAAATGACAATTTAATAACTTGGAATGGCAATTTATATAAATTCACATCGCACTACAAATCTTGTGGAATTGGGTTGAATCTTAAATTTAAATTTAAATATAAATAAATATTATTTAATTATATTTTAACTCATTCACTCTACTAACCAATCAACCAAATCTAGATTTTAACGCGATTTATAACACTCCCCGTATCCAAGACCAGAGGCTTAGTTAAAAAATCACTTAATTTTACTAAAATATATAATGTTAAATAACGAACAGAAAAAAAGAATTGCCGAAACTCTACAAAAGAGAAAACAAGACTTGACTTGCCCAATGTGCCAGAATAAGAACTTTATAATGGCTGATGGATATTTTAATAACAACATGCAAACTGATTTTGGATCAATTTCCATAGGTGGACCAGCGATTCCAACAATTGGCATAATATGCGACAATTGTGGCTTTGTAAGTCAACATGCCATTGGGGTATTAGGGCTATTACCAAAAGAAAATTCTAAAAGAGATGAGCCATCCAAATAATACAAGTAAAACAGGCATTTCTGTTGATTTTAGTGATGAGCTGTCCAAAAACTTAACAATTCATAAGAATGTCAAACAAGAAATCATCATTACAACAGAAGATAAAATCAAATTGGTCCTTATAAAATCTAAGGAAATTTTGACATCGCAGAGAGATTGGTGGACCCCTTGTGGCTTGTTTATTTCGGTTATAACCACTCTAATCACTTCAAACTTTGAGGACTCATTGGGCTTAACAAAAGAGTTATGGCATGCCCT
>Ga0102883_1000728_pt1 | contig 12444 bp, 1 predicted proteins | sample Colrivmet1549B02_FD_94877 | JGI IMG/M metagenome (GOLD analysis project Ga0102883, IMG submission 94877) | Estuarine microbial communities from the Columbia River estuary - metaG 1549B-02 | ecosystem: Environmental > Aquatic > Marine > Intertidal zone > Estuary | place: USA: Columbia River... | reverse complement strand
AGTTCTTTTCGACCAACTTGTATTCAAATGTTGAAATTGACGTACGAGGCGCTCCTTCGATTCCCACAAAGCGATAATCCGATAGCACCGACAACGTACCTGAATTGATGCCCGCAAACGACGGAGCAATAACCAAAGGGTTATGCACATATGCGTAGAGCGACGGATTCTCTTGCCCACTCAAAGAACCACACATAGCGATAAGCAAGAATAAAATGATCCGTCTCATACTTATCGTTGAATGTAGAAATATCCGATTTCACGAATGTCCAAACTTGGGATACTCAGAACATAGTAATACGTACCTGTTGGCAATAATCCATCACGACTGGTCAAGAATGTGGTCCCGTTGGTCATTCCGTCAAAATCATTCTTGTACGGAGCCTTGTTAAATACAAGGTTTCCATTCCGGTCATAAATCATAAGCGTATTATCCTCATATTCTTCAATACCTGGAATTACAAACATATCGTTCGCTCCATCCCCGTTCGGCGTAAATACCGACGGAATAAACACGGTGCAATAATCTATATCCAAGAAATTCGGCATGCCATCATCATCGCAATCGTCATAGACCACGCCATCTCTGTTCAGGTCGCGCTCAATGAGGTCTGGAAGCAGATCACCATCTGAATCTTCATCTCTGAAATTGGGCAATCCATCACCATCAAAATCATCGAATCCATCATCAAAATCTGGAATGGAGTCGCAGTCGGCATCAGTAGTCGGGATCTTTACTGACCCAGTATAACTGCACAAATGAGAATCTACTACAGTGAAACTGTATTCAAACCCTTGCAATCCAGATGCAACGAAGTTCGTGTCTCCGTTATCCCACGATATGGAGTACGGTGAAACTCCCCCGTTGGGTTGGACCTCAGCAGAACCTCCATTCTCAATTTCACATTTAACACCTTGAAGAACTAAGGCATTGGCTTGCAGCAATGTGGGTTCCGTGAGTACGATACTATTATTGGTAGTGCCCACTCCAATACATCCTGCACTATCTCTTACGCTCAGCGTATATGGTCCCGCGGGCAAACTATCAAATAGGGGCTCTAGCTGCCATGTGCTACCACCGTCAATGCTGTACTCAAGTAAGTTGCCTCCCGATGCTTGTATTGAAATACTTCCAGTTTCGTTTCCAAAACAGTCGATATCCTTTAATACACTACCACTTACATAGAATGAGTCGGGCTCTGTGATGATAACCTGGAACGGCCCATTGGGATATGAGATGCAATTATTCGCATCAGTCACTCGAACTTGGTAGATACCTGTATCCAAACCACTAAACAGCGAAGGGATTTGAAGTGTCGTTCCGCCGTCGATACTATACAATAGGCCACTACCACCGGTAGAGCTAACCACAATTTCTGCGTCTTGTGAACGGTAGCACCGTGCGTTTTTACTTGCAACACCGTTTACTTTGATCGAATCGGGTTGATCAATAAACGCTTGAGACTGCAGCAAACACTGATTGTCGTCTCGAATCTCAACGGAATACAAGCCCGAAGCAACAGAATCCAATAAGTTTTGAAACCCAACTGTATTTTGATTGGAGTCCTTCCATCGGACTTGATACGAACTGCCGGTAGCAAGGGTGCCTCCAGTAATGCTTACCTCTGCACTTCCATCGAGGGCTCCGTGGCACAATGCGTCAACCACAGTCATTGCACTCGCCAATGGCAAGGGGTTCGTAATGTCAACGGTATACGTTGTCACCGACTGTGCCGTATTCACCACTGGACAGTTCTTTGAATCTGTGGCCTTTATCGAATAAATTCCATCTGAAAGTCCAGTGTATACGTTTGCAAATCCATACGCAAGTCCTGCATTTAATGAATACCTCAACGGTGCGTTTCCTCCGGTTGCATTGATGGTAATGGATCCGTCATTAAAGTTGTTGCACGATATATCGTTACTCTTAATCTCGTAAATCACCAATGGATTCGGTTGCGCAATGGTTAACTGAGCAAACATTCCCGGTGCTAATTCCATTGGGCAACTATTTGAATCGCTCACCGCGAAGGTGTACAATCCCGGAAGCAGCGAATCCAGAACAGATCCGGCTTGGGTAAAGGATGTGTCGCCGCTCAACGAATACTCCAATGGCGCATTACCCCCGATTGCATTAATTAGAACGCTTCCGTTTTTAAAGTTGTAGCACGAAACATCATTCGCTTGCACCGACTGCACTTGAATTTTTGCGGGTTCGGTAATGGCGAAACTTAGTGCAGTCTTTGTGTACGACGGACAACTATTGGCGTCACTTAACGAAGCAACATAACTACCAGGCTCAAGTCCCGTAAACTGATTGTTATCTTGAGAAGAAGACACGCCATTCCAATCCAAAGAGAAAATATGCGGCTGGGTTCCGCCAGTAGACGTGAATGTCACTGAACCATCCGTATATCCATTGCACGTGACGGGGGTTACCACCTTGGTTCGAATAAAGAGCGAGTCAGGTTCAGTTACTTGGAACGCCCTTGGCATGCGGTAAAAGACTTGACAATTGTTATTGTCTGAAACGGTCAAGAAGTAATTGGCCGGAGTTACGTTTTCAAATAACGGACTTGGTTGCGCCGTAGCGATGTTTCGAATCTTGTACGACTTATTGTTTCCGCCCGTTGCCGTGACTTCAACTTCACCATCTGCGAAATTTTTACAGCTAACTGGGTCAATTTCTAATTGATGCACGATCAAACTATCGGGCTCAGTGATCGTAACATTTCGATTGACGAGGTACTTGGGCGTACACAACTTTGAATCGCGAACGGAAACCTCATACGTGTTGGGCGCCAAGCCGTTGAACAACGAGGAATTCTGGAAGTTCGATGACGCTGCGATCACCTTGTACGTCTTCACGTTTCCGCCCGTTGCCGTTATAGATATAGTGCCATTTTGGCCATTCTTACAAAGAACATCAGACTTCACTACTGCGGTAACCTTCAACGAATCTGGCTCCGTCAGTGTGACATTCTGGGATGTATTGTAGATGACCGGACAATTTTTTACATCGCTCACCGTCACGGTTTTCAACCCCGCCGACAAACCTGTAAACGTCGGATTCGTCTGGATGTTGGTGCCCCCAGTTAGGCTGTATCGTTTTGAATTTCCGCCGGAGGCCGCCACGACAATTTGACCATCTTGAGCGTTTTTGCAACTCAAATCGGTTTTGGTAATTGATGTAACCACGAGCTGTAAAGGCTGACCAACTTGCTTAGCTTGGGTCAATCCCGCAACGTAGGTAGCCGGACAGGACTTATCGTCTGAAACGCTCACAGTATAGTTGCCTGCACTGAGATTGGCAAACGTAGAAGTGGCAACAAAACTGATTCCGTTATTGATAGAGTACTTTTTCAGGTTTCCACCAGACGCAAAAATCTGAATGGATCCGTCGGTGTAGTTTCGGCACGACACAGAATCAACATCGATCGACTCGACAATTAACTGATCTGGCTGCGTCAATTGAATCGTTCTGGCAACTTGATAGTTAACGTCACAATTTTTGTTATCCGAAACGGTTACCGTGTATTCACCCGCCGCGAGGCTATTGAATGTACTGTTGGAGCCCGCTGTACTCGTATTCAAACGGTAACTCAGGGTATTACCTCCTGTTGCGGATACGGTAATTCGACCCGAACTATTACCAAAACACGTCAAGTCAAGCTTGCTGATTTGCGTCACCTTGATTGCCTTAGGTGTTCCGACCTGTTGGGTAAAGGATCTGTTGCACCCGAACTGGTCGTATACGGTAACGGTATAGGTTCCGCTATCAAGTCCCGAAGCAATCTTTGTAGTCTGAAGGTTGTCGTCGTTCCATAAATACTGATAAACAGGAGCGCCATTGACGATGGTCGGACTGCCACCAGAAGGGTTCACGGTAAGCGTTCCGTCCGATGAACCCCAGCAGCTCACATTGGCAGCTGTAATCGTTGCAGCGATCGCCGTGGCCTGCTGAAGGACTACCGGATTGGACGCAAATGCTTTTTCACATCCGTTGGCATCTTTGACCTTAATTCGGTATGATCCAAAAGGAAGAGACTTCGACGTACCCACCTGATATGTCACACCGTTATCAAACGAATATTGATAGCCAGGTGTTCCACCTGAAGCAAGCACGGTAATGGTTCCGTTGTCTCCAAAGCACTGCGGATTTTGAGGCGTAACCTGAACGGCAATATCTGTCGGCTGTGAAAGAGTCCTGCTGTCGGTGGTGAAGCATCCTCGAGCATCTTCAACGCGAACTTGATACACTCCCGTGGATTGGCCCGCAATCGACGATTGGGTAGCGCCAGCAATTGCAGTTCCGCCCTTAGACCATTGGTAGGAATATGGAGTAAGGCCGGCAGTAGCAGAAACACTTATTTGTCCATTTGCACCACCAAAGCAACTAATGTTCTGGTTCACCGTCATCGTCAACTCTGGGCGGTACACCACCGCGCGAGTTTGAGACTGAGGACTGGTGCAGCCAAACCCATCCGTTTCAGACACATAATACGTTTTCTGAAGAGCGGCCGAAGTATTCGGCACGGGAGCCGAAGTCAACCTAGTAATTCCATCGCTGTCAAACCAATTCAATGAGTTGGCCGATGTGTTCTTCGTTGCGGTCAACGCGGAAGGGTTCGTTTGACCTACACAATAGAATTGGTCCGCTGGGACAATGGGCGCATTAGGCAAGGCACGCGTAGTAATCGTGATCTTTTTGCGTGGACTTTCACACCCTGTGGTGGTATTGACCTGTGAAACAAAGTAGTCGTTCACTCCAACAAGAGCAGCCGAGAAGATCGGTGAATTGACATCCGCAACACCACCGGCGCCCGTAGAATACCAACGCAACGTATGTCCGGATGATGCTCCGACTCTGGTTGAAACCAAGACCGTAGTGTTCGACGACTGACAATAGGTGGTGTCCCTAGTCGTCGGTGAGCTTGGTACCGGCGAAATAGTAACGGTTACTTCGTTTGAGTACGCCACAATTGTCATGTCCGTAACCTTACGACGGTACGTAGTGGTAGCTTGAAGCACAGAAGGGATTAACGTGGTTCCCGTGGCACCCTGAATGTCTGCAAATGACGTTTGACCCTGAGCCTTTTGCTGCCATTGGTAGGCATAGGTGCCCGAACCACCTGTTGCTGGCGAAGTGCTCGTAAAGGCCGAAGCTTGGGCACCCGAACAAATAAACTGATCGCTTCCGATTCGTCCACCTAGAAGCGGAGTCACGATGATCTGAATGGTGTCCGTATTCGAACAACTGGTGGAGTTGTCAAGGCCTTCAACCGTCAAGACGGAAGTCGCATACAATGTTGCTGTAACCTGAGTACCTGTTGACCCGCTTGTAAAGCTGGATGACGGTGTCCACGTATAGGTACTAGCTCCAGTTCCGGTCAAATTAATTAACGCTCCAGGTGGCACTCTGCGCGTTGAAGTATTCGCAACCACGTTGGGCAACGGGTTTACTGCGATTGACACGGTATTTGAGTATGCCGCGACCCCATTGTCCAAGGTCTTTCTTCTGAAGTAGGTACGTGAGTTTAATGCCTGGGTATAGTTCATTGACGCCCCGCTCTGACCGGCGATTTGAACGAACGTAATGTTGTCCGTACTCCGTTCCCATGAGTAGGAATACACCGAAGACCCACCGGTCGCAGGTGTAGCATTGTTTAATACCACGCCCCCATTGCCAATACAGACTGAATTCGTGGTAGAGTTAATGCTACCGCCGTCCAACGGCACGACTGTAATCACGATCGTATCTTGATTGATGCACCCTTGGGAATTGGTGCCTTCCAAAATGTACGACGTAGTAATTGACGGAGTAACGGACAGAGTCGTTGATGTGCTGACCTGCGAGCCTTGTACCTGCCATGAGTACGATCCTCCAACCCCGGCTCCGTTGGCCTGAAGTGTTGAGGTTGCCCCTGGAGGAATCACCGGAAGCGCCGTAGAGGCTACAATAGTCGGCTTAGATATCGTATTTATTGTCAGAACGTTGGATGGCTGAGACACTCCCATATCCACCGTCAATCGGCGATAGAATGTCGTCGCGTTCACCGGGGCAATAGGCACAAATGAAGGGCTCACCGCACCTTGAATTGTGTTCCAAAGCACCCCGTCGATTGATGATTGCCACTGGAACGTATAGTTACCTGAACCACCAGTTGGTGCAATCGCGGCGCTCATTTGTCCGGGTACGGCACCTTGACACACCGAATTGCTTGCGATAGTAATCGAGCCGGCAACCAAGGGAACAACTGAAATCTGAATCACACCCGTGTCCTGACATGAAGTTGTCGAGTTTGTGCCCGTAACTGTGTAGGTTGTGGTGGTAAACGGTGTCGAGTTAATTGCTGCCGAATTCGCACCAACCGCAGTAAATGAAGTGGAATTGGTTGCGGACCAACTGTAGGTGTTGGCACCTGTAGCCGTGACGGTAATCGAAGCTCCCGGCGGCACCACTCGAATCGACGAACTTGCCCGAACATTGGGCCTAGAATTCACCACCATAACCAAAGTTGCCGTGGTCGTGTCGACACCTGAGTCCGAAACCTTACGTCGGAGGTACAGGGTGGCAGGTTGAATTCCAGGTGAGAAATTCAACTGAGTAGCTCCGGCTACGTCTGTCCAATTCAATTGATCCGAAGAGCGCTGCCACTGGTAGGTATACGAACCGCTACCTCCACTTGGTGAGGCGGTGTTTTGAACAGAATTAAAACTGCTTCCTTCGCAAATAGTTTGAGCTGGCCCGATGGTTCCCGGTATCAATCTTAGTACTTGCACCGACGTAAATCCAGTATCTATGCACCCGTTTGCATCTCTGCCGACCACCGAATAGTTCGAATTCGAAAAAATCTGCTGCGAAACTGGGTTTGAAGTGCCCACTATTCCCAAGGCATTTCTGAAGGTGTACGTCGTCGCTCCCGATGCTGTGAGTTGCACGGTGCCTCCAATCGGAACCGTCGACTTATTGGGCGTCACTAAGACCGTGGGTCGGCTTCTTGGCTGAACGACGCACACATTAGAGTATGCTGAAACTCCCAAATTGGTAGACTTCCGACGCAAACTAATCGATTGCAGCACTCTTGTCGACCCTAACACCACTGTCGGTGAATTTGAATTCGGAATCACCGTCCACGTTAGATTATCGGTAGACTGCTCCCACTGGTAGTTGTATCCTGACCCCGTACCGCCTGTGGTGGCCGCTACTTGACGAACTGTGCCGAGGGTATCACCTTGGCAAACGAGTTTCGAAGTTTGAATGCTTCCGCCACTTAAAGGAACCACTTGAATGAGTACACTCGAAGTGTCTGAACAGCCCGAGGCAGTTCCTGTCACGGTATAGCGAATGGTCGAAGTGGGCGTAGCTGTGACACTTGCCGTATTGGTCCCGCTCAAACCAATACTTGGGGCCCACGAATAGGTTGTCGCACCCGTTGCCGTTAGGTTCACCTGCGCAGTTGGAGGTACCTGGGAATAGTTTGACGAAGCCAAGACGACAGGTGCCGGATTGACGAACACGGTCGTGGTCGTACCAGAATTTTGGCATCCCTGTGCCGAGGTCCCCACTACGGTGTATGCTGTAGTAGAGTTAGGTGATTGCGTCAGCACGGACTGAGTTCCAACTTGTACCGTACCAATTCTCCAGATGTAGGTTGATGCTCCAAGCGCCGTAAGGGTAATGGAATTGCCTTGACAAATTGTGTTGGACGGCGCATTGGTGCTGACCGTGACAATGGGGAGTGGATTGACCGTGATGGTTACCGTATTGGAGAACGCCTGTACCTGTTGGTCCGTAGTGATGCGTCGGTAGTACGTCGTGGCAGTTGCTGGACTGCTGAACACCAGATTTTGAGACGTTTCGCCCGTAATATTGGCAAAAGTGAGGTTGTCGCTCGACGATTGCCATTGGTAGGTAAAGACTCCGCTACCACCACTTGACGCCGTTCCCGTTAGGATAGCTGGCGCGACACCTTCACATACGGTCTGATTAGTAGAAATCGCACCAGGAACAATTGCCCGGACATAAACCTCAATCGTGTCACTACCCTGACAGTTATTATTGTCGACACCCAGAGCTGTATACGTGGTTTTGCCTACACCTGAGCCCTGAACGCGCACTTGGCTGTTTGATTGATTCAAGGACGTAACGCTTGGAGACCAAGTGTAGGAACTAGCACCATTGGCAGTTAACGTGGCCGTTCCGTTGGGCGGCATGTACCGATTTGCTGCAGATGCAGAAATTACCGGATTCGGAACAATGCTTACCGAAACAGGCGCCGTGAACTTATCGATTCCCGAATCCGAAACCTTGCGTCTGAAGTACGTTGTCGTAGTAATGTTACCCGGTGTGTACGATGCCTGATTCGCATTGGCGATATCCGTGTAGGTTGAATTCAAATCCGTCGTAGACTGCCATGTATAGGTGTAGGTTCCGCTTCCACCGCTCGCTGGGGCCACACTGTTTAACGTGGTAGGAGTTCCACCCGAACAAAGCGTTTGGCTGGGCCCTACACTGCCTTCAGCGAGCGCAACGGTAGTTAAGATCAATGCTGCTGAGTCCCCACAACCATTCGCGCCAGTCGTGTAGGCCACATACCTGCTCGTGCTCGGAACCGTCACGGTAATACTTTGACTTGCTCCGATTTGAACTTGTTTGTTGTACCAACGGTAGGTAGAAACTCCACCTGTCGCTGTAAGTGTGGCGGACCCTCCAGGCGGAACCGTCGATTTATTCGCCGAAACCGACACGGCAGGGTTGGGCAGCATCGAAACCACAATGGCATTGGATGCCGACTGTACCCCCATATCGACCGCGACGCGACGGTAGTATCTCAGAGACCTCAGGGTATCATTCGTGCCTGGCTCATAGTTCGCATTGTTCGCCGTGGCATTAAAATTCAACGCGATATCCTGCCAAGTCTGGTTGTCTCTGCTTCGCTGCCATTTGTAGGTATACGTGCCGGAACCTCCTGATGCAGCGACACTCTGATTGAATGCTCCCGGATAACTTCCGCGGCACACACTGACCGCAGCATTACTTGTGGTCGCGGCGACTACGGAACCTGAATTCAAGTCCGAAACATTTACGATTATTTGACCAGTAGCGTTGCAATTGGACGAAGATGTTCCGGTAACCACATAGGTGGTATTCGTAACTGGACTCGCCGAAGTTGCTGGAGAATTCGTGGAACTCAAAGCCGTTGTGGGCGACCAGCTCCATGTTTGTATTGGTTGACCCGCAGGGGCAGTAGCATTTAATTGGATGCTTGCACCTCGTGGAATCGCCACTGTGGACCCCGGCTGACCTGTAGCCGCCACGGTGATCACTGGCTTGCTCACGTACGAGTAGGTTACCACATTAGTCGAGTCCTTGACGCCCCTGTTCGTTACCACTCGTACATATTGTGTAGTGGTAGTAAACCCACTCGGGAAGGTCGGCTGGTAGGTCTCTTGGGTAGCACCAACAATTGCTGACCACGCTCCTGTTCCTACTTTTCTCTTCCACTGGTATCCGTAGCTACTTCCGCTGCCGCCCGATGCAGATGTTGAAGAAGTTAACTGCGCCACACTCGTAGAGCCCTCGCAAATGTTTTGACTCGTGCCGATCGTACCCGGTATGATGGGCGCTACCGTAATCGTTTTTGAATACGTGTTTTCACATCCTGCGGCCGATGTTCCTTTCGCGATATAGGTTACTTGTCCGGTTTGAACTCCTAAACCAATTGTATAGGTTGGCGTAGTGTTGGATTCGGGTGACGCACTTGTCGATCCGATGTACCACGTATACGTACCTGTACCACCACTTGCAGTAAGCACGTTCGTGCCACCGGGCGGAATCACGTCGCTTTCAGCCGTAATCAACACATTTGGCAAGGCATTAACCGACACAAACACCGAAGCACTTGGTTTGGTCACCCCAGTGTTGGTCGCTTTCCTACGGTAGTAGCGTGTTGCGCTAACCAAATCAAAAGTTCCGTTAAAAGTATACGTTGCAGAAAGGGCAGACGCATTTTGTGCGGGTGTAATAGACTGCCACGTCAATTGATCTTGGCTATATTCCCATTGATAGGTATATGGTGATGTGCCCCCGGTCGGCAGAGCCGTTGACCGAATTTCTTTATTCGATGGCGCCGCGCCGGAACACACCTGGATCGAACCTGAAGTGGACCCCTGTCCACCGGCATCCCCGATCGCTATCGTACCTGGGGTTAATTCGTCAACTGTAACTGTGATGGTCGAAGTATTGATGCATCCGGGAGTGGCCGTTGTTGTTCCGTTGACAGTGTACGTCACTGTAGACGAGGGTGCCGCCTGAATACTTCCACCCGAGGTAGCAGATAATCCTGTGGACGGACTCCACTGATAGGTCACACCTGACTGGACGTTGGAACCAGTTGCACTCGCTGTTAGCGTAATACTTGCTCCATTTGGTATGGTTGGTGCGGAAGTACTCAAGCTCGAATTACTTGATGCTGAAGAACTTGCAGTAATGCTCGGCTTGGCAATTCGGTTGAGGGTCACCACATTCGTATAGTCGCTTATTCCCGCATTAGTGACTTTACGCCGGTAGTATAAATTACCACTAAGGGCCGTGAATTGTGGCGTATATGACGGCAATGTCGCACCGGAAATTGCAGTAAATCCGCTGTTCTGGCTCGAGCTAGATTCCCATTGGTACTGATAGGATCCTTGGGTTCCGCCTGAGGCTGGTTGCACTGATGAGAACGCGGAAGCGCTCGTGGCACCGTCGCACACATTTTGATCCGTACCAATGCTTCCTGAAGACAACGGCGAAATGTAAATGGTCTTACTAACCTGGGTTGAGCATGTTCCGTCGAAGTACTTCAGCCAATAGGTGGTTTGATTTGATAAGCTCGAAATACTGCGAGATGAAACTGCACTAGCATCGCTTTGCCCGCTAACTGTTCCGGTATACCATTCATAAGAAGATTGGTAGGTGGTTACAACGTTGAGCACGTTGGGCCCTCCTCCCGGAGGCACCGTATCAAATGTCGCATTGATTTGAAGAACTGCTGGTGTGGCCACAGTGTATTTAACTGGCTGCGTAACCTTAAGTACCCCTCCGTCATTAACAACCGCTCGGTACCACGTGGATACCGAAATACCATTTGAAGGTGTGTACGTTGAGAACGTCGCCCCAGCAATCGTGGTGTACGCGATATTGTCGGTGGATACTTGCCATTGACGTGAATATGTACCACTACCTCCTGTGGGACTCACATTAAAATTCACAGGAGCCGGAATGGCACCAGGACATATGGTCGTACTGCCGGTTGACGACAAACTTCCCGGAACTAGTTCGGAAGCATTAACGGTAATCGTAGCCGTACTCGTACAACCGTTTGACGTGCCCGTTACCGTGAAGGTTGTGGTCACGAGTGGCTTAACATTGGCGACACCCGTTGCACTATTTGGAGTTGCCAGGACATACTGCGCGGGTGACCAAGAATAGGTGGCTGCGCCGCTTGCCACTAAATAAGCGGTATCGCCAATAGCTATGTTTAAATTCGAACCGGAGACTTGTGTTTGCGGCCCTTGGGTAACAGTGATCAGGATTGACGTCGTTGGACTCGTAACGGATCCTGATGTAGCCAGTCGACGGTAGTATTGATCAAAATTTAGGGCCGGGGGGCTATATGCCTTAGCTGTAGCACCGCTGATACCGCTCCAACTCGATCCATCATTTGAAGATTGCCATTGGTATGTAATGGTACCTGACCCACCAGATGCATCCGTAATTGACGTCAAGCCGGCAGGTGTTTGACCAGAACAAATGGTTTGCGCTGTTCCAATGCTACCCGCATTAAACGGTTGAACAGTAATTACAGACTGCGCTGTATTCTGACAACCATTTTGGTCGGTACCTGTAACGGTATACGTCGTAGTTTGGGTTGGATATACGTCAACGTAGGTTTGATTAGAGAAGCTGCTCGTCCCGTCAGACCAACTGTACGAAGTGGCCCCAACCGCTGAAATCCGAACAAAACTATTCGGAGCAACCGTTTGAGATGTGGGCGTTACCGTAACTGTTGGATTAACCGCTACCGTGACTGTCGAAGTCGCCGACTTGCTTACATTAAGGTCGATGATGTTACGCTTAAAGTACGTGGTTTGTGTTAGGTTCGAAGGCGTATATGTAGCCGCCGTTGCACCCGAAATGGTTGACCACGTTGCATTATCCGTACTACTTTCCCAAGTATATGTGTACCCAGAACCCGAACCACCACCTGCACCTGTCGCTGAAATCACAACGGGATTGGCTCCACTGCACACAGATTGGTTACTAAGCGTCCCTGGACGCAGCGGGTCAATTGTAATTAGTCGCGATGCGGAATTCGAACATGCTAAATTGTTTGCCGTCTCGGTGACGGTGACCGTGTAGGTCACTGTGGCTTGCGGAAGCACCGTGATGGAACTCGT
>Ga0102883_1000707_pt1 | contig 12586 bp, 10 predicted proteins | sample Colrivmet1549B02_FD_94877 | JGI IMG/M metagenome (GOLD analysis project Ga0102883, IMG submission 94877) | Estuarine microbial communities from the Columbia River estuary - metaG 1549B-02 | ecosystem: Environmental > Aquatic > Marine > Intertidal zone > Estuary | place: USA: Columbia River... | reverse complement strand
TTCTGACGCACGCTTAGATAGCACCTGACTCGAATCTTTTAAAGCTTGCATGCTCTTACTTTGATTAATCTCTTCGAGTAATTCTGACGCACGCTTAGATAGCACCTGACTCGAATCTTTTAAAGCTTGCATGCTCTTACTTTGATTAATCTCTTCGAGTAATTCTGACGCACGCTTAGATAGCGTTTTTTTTCTTTTTAAAAAAGATTTAATCCCCATAATTTAGGATGGCTTAGCTTGAGTGTTCGGAGAAATGGTATTACCCTTGATTTCAAAATACTGTAAATTACTATCTTTACGCTTGAATACTTTAAAAATTAAATCTTTGAAATTAGGATTGGCCGAAAAATGTTCATAAAAACGATTGACCTCTGAGAATGATTTTCCATTGCCTAACAAGATAAAGGAATTTCTTCTTACGACAACACGCTCTAACTCTAAATCAGTTGGCAAATCAGCATTGAAAAATTTAAAAAGCTTTTCATTGTAATTGCCTTTATCTAGATTTTGAAGCTTGGCGAGGTCTGTCATGATTTGTGCTTTAGTAGAGTTCTCTGCTCCAAGCAGATTTTTTTCTTGTTCAAGATCTTTAGACATATTTGTGAATTCATTCAGTGCATTCAGCATCATGTCATTTTTTTTATTCAAACTTGCGTAACCTAAAGTTAAACAACTTAGCACTAAAAAAGTAAGCATTAATTTTTTACCAATTTGATAGTGATTATAAAAAGTAAAATTGTTCACAATAAAACGGTACTTAGGATGTAAATTAAATAATGGTGTTTCAATCACCATATTTTTATAAGATGGCGAAGAGAAATATTGCATATGATAGCAACCTAAATTAGGCAACATAAATGAACCATAATTTTTATATTCACTAAGATTTTTTTCACCCATTACCTCATCAGCTTCAATGACATCTGGGTTATGAAGCATTTCAAAAGTAAACTGGCTACTAAGTGAGCGAAAGTTAGCGAGCCTAAAGTTTTTACGAAATAATTCAAACAAGATATTTTCTTTGGCGTGATCGGAAATAAAAAAAACAGTTTCCACCTTCGATAATTTGAGTTCATCTTTTAGAAAAGCGAAGGCTTGTTTCAAGCTTGCCGTGAGGCGATTAGTAACCTCAGACCAAAATAAGTTATCAGTATCATCATCTAAAGCCGAGGCGCTATTTATGGCTTCAGAATCTTTCGCCTCAGGTAACTCATCAAATAATATTTCATCCATATCGCTGATATTAACCTTGGCGATATAAAACACATCACTATTCACGTAAATAAGTCTACTGTCACCTTGCGTTAGAAAAAAAATACAAAAGGGGCGCTCTCTTTCGATCCGAGTTAACCGTGATTCAACAATCCTAATAATCGACTGATCTTCTGGTATGAATCCGATAGGATATAAATTGCCTCCTAGAATCATTGCCGTATATTCTTTAATGATCTTTGACGAGCACGCTGTATAGAGCATGGTTGAAGAGCCATCATTGTCATTGAGTGCTAAAAAATTTGCTCTGATTTGAGCGTCCTTAGTATCGACTAAACCCTCGTCATACTCTTTCCAAAATTCGTACGCCTGTTTTTGCATCGCAGCATATTCTTTTTTATCAGCAGCAGTATTAAGATTAAGTGGAATACTTATTACTTTTAGGGGGCTAATTCTATTCGCGATAACCGTCGTCACTTGATGACCTTCAAGTTTATATTGCTTTGAAAGTCTTTGTAAATTGTCGCTTAGTATCTCTAAGTCAGCATTAATATTAAAAGGATCAATTTTTTTTGGCAGCCTCCAACGAATTACTGTGCTCTTTGTCTGGAACTGCTCAAAATACAAACTCGTAGTTAAAATAAATTCTTCTGGCAATACTTTCAGAACAAGTTTTTTTTCCGCTGTAAGCTTTCTTTGTTTTTTTTCATGCGCCATGTTTATTATCAAGCGATTTAATAAGGGCATCAGTTCTTGTTAGATAAACTTCTTCTGTAATATATTTTTTCTCATAAAGTTCTTTAAGTGCCAAAAGCGTCTCTTCAACTTCTTCAAGAGCCTTAGCATCTAGATGACTGCTTTCTAGATTAAGGTCAATGTCACCCACTAACTTTTTAAAAGTATCCGTTATCTCGGTCTCGGTGAGTGTCTTTGGAACCTCTAATGTATTTTTCTTAATTTTTTTTCTTTTTACAGCAAAAAGAATAAAAAGTAGTACAACTAAAAGCGCGCCTAATGCCGCAAATTTATTTGCTAATAGAAAGAGAAATAAAGTTTGCATCATTATTTAATCGCCTTATCAAAGGTCCTTGCTATATTTCTTGTCGTAATGACCGTTGGATTGATAATCACAAGAAGCTCGGTGCTAGTTTTCGTGAAGGCTTGTTTACCACCCAGCAAAGCTATCAGCGGACCAAATATAGGCTGTAACCCCGCTTTAGCCAAGAAGGGTAATGCATCGCTAGACGCCGACTCGGTTTCAATTTTTAAGCCCGCTAAAACGACAACCTTGCCTGGCTCTATAAGAAGTGAAGTTTTGATCGAATTAGTAGATGTAGGTGCAGTAGCTAAATCTGAATCTCTCGTTGTTTGGTTAAAGTCAAAGGCTAAATCAATATTATCATTGTGTTTATTAATTTTAGGAGTTAAGTTGACAACCAAGGGTGATGATATGGGTCTTATCGTGGTAGCGATGGTTGAAATACCATTCGAGACAGTGGTCGTTGAATCCGTTGTTTGCACAGTTCTCTGTTTATTTACCACTCCCGTTCCACCATCTTTCACGATAATCGAAGGCTTGGAAATTGTCTTACCTAAACTATTTGTTTCAAGCATATTAATCAGTGCCACAATATCATTCTTGGCACCCAAAGCGGTCGCAATAGATAATCCTCCAGTGATTGATGCGGACTGTACACCACGTAAAATTGTTGTAGCGGGCGATCCAGCAGTGCCACCGGTACCTGCAGCTCCATTCGTGGTTCTCCTTCCAATGCCTTCAAGGCTACTGGCCCATCCTGAATTCACCTCCAAGATATAAACTTCAAGCAGCGCTTGCTTGACGGCGCTGTCTTGTTCGTCAATTAATTTTTCAACTAACTTGATATCGTTTATTGAGCCTGACGCAATAATGCCGGTAGCATCAGTATCAAGTGTGAGCTTTACGCACGTAGCACTTTCTGTAACCGCAGGAGCAGGGGTTGCAGGAGTAGGAGTTGCGGCAGCAGGGGTTGCAGGAGCAGGAGTTGCGGCAGCAGGGGTTGCAGGAGCAGGAGTTGCGGCAGCAGGGGTTGCGGGAGCGGTAGCAAGGGTCGTTAATGTGACGGCAGGTTTAGCTTCAATGACAGCACAATTGCCTTTACTAAATATAGAGTAGCCAGTAATAATTTTTTTTAGGTCTTCCGGACTTTGGTTATAGACACTAAATTTTTCGATAATCAGTTCTTCGCCTTCTTTGATGGTGGGTTTATAGACTGCATTAGCTATTTTAAAATTTTCTGTACCATCTTTACTGGGTGTTGACTCCTGAATAAGAACTTTTCGCACGTCACTGAGGGCTTTATTTCTTTCTTTTTCAATCATACTTATTTGTATTTGATTAATGAGCCCCTCTAAAAATAAAGTCACACTTTGCGTTTTAAGTTCAGCGCTTACATCAAGTTGCTGATCTGAAATATTTGATTGCGCGCCATCATTTGGAAAAATTTCTAAATATTTTTGGTTGAGTATAATTAAGTCCTTCTTGACATCCAAAGCGGAATTGACGCTATCAAAATTCATGAGCATAAGCGTATTGTTAGCTATCGAATAAATTTCAAGCGTATCTTCTAGGTTGGCAGATTTATAAACCAACAGCTTATTTTCCTCGGCAATCGTTTTTAATACACTCCCCACGGTTCCTTTATAGACTCCTTGCAACTGAGGGCTAGGGCCATTGAAATTACTTTTAATCTCTATCTTTCCTCTTTTAGCAATCTGCTCTAGCACTTGAGATAAATTGATGCCAGATAGATTAAGCGTCATGGTTGTGTTAAGTTTTTTGGCAAGCTGAATGTCTTTATCGGCGGTTATCTTTGCAGCTGCAATGGCTTCTGTTAAAAAAACCTGAGGTGACTTTTCTTTTTTTAATGCGTTGAGGTATTGATTTTCTTGGGTCTTAAGATTCTCAATAATGACCGAACTTAATTTTACTTTTGCACCCGCGAGGAAACTTAAAAAATCAATATTTTTTAAACTATCTGCGCCATAATTAATTTGAATAATGTCTACTTTTGGGGCAGTCGGCGCTAAATTTGAATTAAAGATCTCCGTGCTATCTTTGCTGTCCGCCTGAATTTTTTCCAAGGCGTCTTTTTTTGAAGTCATGATTGGCGTGCAAGCAACCATGCAGAGGGCGACAAGTAGAAGAATACTTTTCAAAGTTACTCGCTTTGTTGGGACTCGTCTAGAAGAAGCTTTTGATCAATTTTATTTTTTTTCACGACTTCTACTAGAATCTCTTTAGTAATGTTGGCCATATTTTCATTAATCCATGCAGCCAGCATTGCTTCGATTTTATTTTTATTATTTTCTTTAACGACTTCAGTTAATACATCTTTGGTAATAGTCGGCATATTTTCTTTAATCCATGAGAATAAAATAGGCTCAATGATATTTTTAATTTCTTTTTGGAGCTCTTCGGGGTTCATGCTTTCACCATAGCTTTCTTTAAATGTCATGATTTCTTGACTGAGTTTTGCAAAAAAAGATAACTCCGTCTTTTGGGGGGTTATTTCTCCCGCCTCAGCCTCATGAGGCGCTTCATTTTCGCCCTGAATCGTATGCTCAATCATTTCATCTTGATGATCTAAATCAATGGCATCATCATGACGCTCATGCTTAATTAATTTAGCCTCTAATCCAAGCTTTTGAATTGAATATAAGAGATCTGTCACTGTCCTTCTTGGCATAAAAAAATTATATCATAGCAAGCCTCGAAATTAAGGATAAAAGCTTATGATTCAGCTTGTTGGAACAGATATATCGAAATATATTTAGGTCAAATAAATGATAGGGGTGGCTAAGCTTAAAAATAGGCCTAAAGGTAATTTTGTGAGTAAATTTGCACGTCCCTTATACATCAGAAACAGAGCATAAATGACCCCCAGCCACGATGCCAAAAAAAGAAGTTTAATCACCTTCATAGGGCCTAACCAGGCACCAATCGATGCCAATAAGAATTTATCCCCACTGCCAAAACCTTGCCTTTGCTTTATCTTTAGATAGATAAAATTAATACTATAAAGCACAGCAAATCCTAAAAATATCCCGCCTAAAGAGATGACTATAGATTGGTCTTGATAATAGCTAAGATAAAAAAATCCTACGATGCCATTTATAACCATCATAGGCAAATAAAGGACTTGATGCATGGCGTCAGTTAAAAAAAAGAAAAGAAGTGCGGAGGCAAAAAAACTTAAAAATAAAGCATCTAGCATAGGGTAGTTATATCCAATCGTCACAAAGGCACTGCCTAACACTATTTCGCTGATGAAGTACCCCGAAGACAATCGATGCTTCTGACAATAACAGCGGCCGCGCTGTATGAGCCAGGATAAAATGGGAATTAATTCAAGCGGTGAAAGCTTCTTCTCGCAAAACCGACATTTGGATGGATCGAGTATTGTCTCTCCAGTCTGACAAATGCGCATTGCCCACGCATACAAAAAAGAGGCGATGGCGCTGCCTAATAAAAAAGAAATAAAAAGATAAAAATAATTATGATTAATCATTGGTAGAATTTAATTTCATGGCTAGTCTTAATCAATCCCAAATGGTTTAAAACAATGTCTAAACATTATAAACATAATGGCTTTTCTTTGATTGAGCTTTTGGTCTACTTAGCCATATTTTCAGTGATTGGTTCGCTTGCTTGGACCGGCATTCAGTGGGCACAAAATCGCCATACGCAGATGGATACCATAGTGACCATGTCATCCAATTCAAGCGCTGGATTAGATACCATGAATCAAGCGATTGCCAATGCTGTTTTTCCGCCTAAAATCTTCAATGCCACTGCAAATATCTTTGCTAATACAGAATGTCTCGAAGTAACCCAGCGCACTAAAACCGGCGCCTACAATACCACTACCTTCTGGTTTGGCTTAGATAACTCAACGGCCCGATATAGTCTTTATAAAGGTTCGGTCTTATGCAGTGCAACGCCTTCCATAAATAACCTCACCAAGTTAACGGATCCCTTGTTTTTAAAATCAGTGAACACCACACCTTTTTTTATCCCCGCGGGCGACCTCATCCAGTTTAATTTCAAAATTAATAAAGTAGTGGGGAAGACCAATTATGAAATTAAGCAAACTCAAGTGAGCGGTGCCAAAGGTTTTATCAAGCTTCCTGGAACTCAGGGGTGTAAAATATCTTCTTCGACCGAACTATTCAGTGCAGTTACAAATCCCACTGAGTCTCTTGAAATAAGCTTTAGTAGTGGATATAACGCTACACTTGATCGACTTAAATATAAGTACAATGCTTCGTCCATCGTTTGTGGTGGCGCCGCATCACCGACTACCGTATTCAATAATGCGAACATCGACATGTTGATCTGTTCCTTTGATTCATCAGCGGGTGTGCTCAAATTTATGGCCACGCCGTCAAAATCCGGAAGTAATTGGGCAAAGATTGTTACCGATATTGAATACGCTCCCGCCACTTCGGTATCAAGTGAACTTCTCAAAGGAGCCTCCCGCGCCTTAAGTTTTAAATTAAACAATACATATCAAGGAAATATGACCCTTGACCTCTACCCCCTCGCGCGATCTTGTGCTGATGCCAATTTTGCGCCATGATCATGAGAGCTATGCGAGATTTCATTGTTACATTTTTTACCCAAAAAAAAGATACTGGGTTTGCACTAACTGCCGCACTTTTTCTTACTTTTTTGTGCACCACGGTGCTAGTCACGATGCTTAGTCGATCGCAGACCGCTGACCTAGAAAAATATCTAAAACTCAATAAACTGGAAGCAAGTAACTTATCCCGATTAGGACTTGAATCCGCCATCAGCCAAATACGAAAATTTCCATCGAATCCTGCTCAGTTTCCAGCAAATACCTGGAACACCACACCTTCACCAAATAATGCAACTTACGATACCAATGTATGTGGGATTGCTAGCCAATTCTCATCCAATGCAGTAGTACGTATATCACTCGATCGATATCTCTATAAAAATTATGCCTTGCGTTACTTTGCCATCAATGAAATCGATGGTGCTGCTGGTTATGCTGCATTCCCAACTCAATGGCGCATTGTGAGCTGCGTGATATCAACATCCAAGCCTTATTTTGCTAAAACGCGTTCCGCACTCATTCGTTTCGCCATTCAAGATAATGGTATTGCTTTAGCGAATGGCACAGTCATTGATATGCGAGATTATTAATTATTAGGTAGGCTAGCGAGGACTGCCAAGATTCTCCAGCACGCTTCTTGCATACTTGAGATTAAGACTGCTAATATCCGAACCAAAGACAATAATTCGAGGCGGCATGAAATAGGTGGTGGGAGAAGCGCTGGCCGACGGAAGTGGAGATGGGATGCTCGAAGGACATTGTGAATTAGGGCTTAACGTCCAATTACCATTAGCATTGTAACTAACTACTTTGCATATTCGTCCATCCAGCATTGCGATATTCATTTCTAAAATACCATGGGTATTAAATATGGCATTCATCTCTGCATTTAACGCTACTGCCGCTCCCGCATCAGTGCAATCAATGCCATATATGTAAGCACTGCCACTTTTAAAATAACAATTCCCCGATATATTGATCACTCGATATTTAAGACTCGGTGGGCTATCCGTCTTGACATTGTGTAAAAATAATTTTTTAGGAGAGCTTGCAGCATCTCCGGTCGCACTTGCAAGCGTGTTATCGACCACGATATCGATATTGGCACCTGTAACGTAAGCCTGTGGGTTGGTATTAAGCTTTTCGATGAGGGCGGTATTGGCGATGGAACTATGATAGAGCGCGTAAAAACTATTGAAAATAAGCTCTGCTTTTTCATGCCAGATTACTCTTTTTTGCGCGGCGCCACTTCTCTGCTCCAACATAGCAATCGACTTAAATCCGGAGTACATGACAAGGCTAATAATCGCCATCGCGACTAAAAGCTCAATGAGTGAGAAACCAGGCTTTAGATTAAGATTGATTTTCATTCTTTGAAGGGCTTGCTTCAGAGGCAATCTCTTCATACATGATGACTAGAATCGTAGCGTCATCCGTTGCCCTTAACTTTTGGCTACGAATAAGCGCTAATGTTTGCTTAGTCCTTTCTATCGCACTTAATGTTGTTTGTTTTTGTGTAATCCGCAAAAGACCTTCCATACCAATCTCCTGCTCCTTATCTTTTGTAACTTTAATCATCGCCTCAGAGATGCCATCCGTAACAATATATAGGACGCTCAAGGGTGTATAAGCTAAGGTCACAATGCTTGGGCTGAAGTCCTCCTTACCCACTACACCTAGAGGGGGAGATGTCTGATCAAAAAGCTTGTGTCCTGATTCATCAAGCAGTAACACAGGATTATGTCCACAGTTCACAAAGGTAAGTTCTTGCTTCTCCATGTCATACCAGCCCATGACTGAAGTAACAAATTTATCTGCAGTCCCATGTGAATAAAGCTCATCATTGATTCGTTTAGCTATCGCATCTGCAGTTAGGTTATGTCTAGCAAATAAACGAAACAGTGCTACCGATCTTGCCATTAATAAAGCTGAAGGAATGCCCTTGCCTGATACGTCGCCCTCAATAAAACAAATCTTGTTGCCGACTTTAAAATAGTCAATAAAGTCACCTGATAAGGATTTGTAAGGGATCACTCCCCCCGAAATATTACTGATACTATCGGGCGCTGGAAATAGAGTAGTTTGCACATCCTTAGCGTCTGCGATATCTTTTTCAACGGCGCGCCCTAGAATAATTTTTTGCGCGATTTGATTAAAGTAGGTTGTCATTGAACCGCTAAAGAGTAATAACAAGGCAATGGGTGTATTAAAAATAAAGCCTGCATGCAAGAATCGTTCAACACTCAAAAAAATTAGCAGGGCAGCAATCGTAGGTATTGCAATCAACACATACCGATAAGCTACGCGTAACATAAAAAACGAGAATAAAATTGACATGCCTGCACAAAACAAGAAAATCAATCGATCATAAAAAATATGGTAGGTGATGAAGCGCTCGGATAATACCTGATCCATCAACTGTAAATGAAAAAGCGGGCCTGGAATGTCATCCTCAAGATTACTCGAGTGAATATCGCCTAATCCTGCGGCTGAAGCACCGATAATGACAATCTTATTTTTAAGATCAAACGTTTTGTTACTCAATATCTCAGAGGCTGGAATTTGTGCGAAACGATCAGTGTGTCCATGATGAAAAATGAATGAGCCCTCGTCATTGGTCTTGATATTAAGTTGCCCTGTTTTAATAAGGATCGATTCGCCGAGTTCACTCTGCTTCATGACATGGTTACTCGCACCCTGAGCAACGCGCAGCATATCAAGGGCTAAAGACGGAAAAAAATTATCTTTGAATTGAGCCAGAATGGGTGTCTCTCTGATCATACCCTCCGTTTTATTCGTATTTACGAATCCCACTCCTTTTGCAAACTCAAGCTCTGAAATCGGCTGGATGAGGGCATGAGCGTTTAATAAATTCTGTGGCGGGTCTCCCATCAAAACAAAATGGCTCGGTAACGTTTCCTTATTATTAATTTTTTGATTAGATAGCGCAAAAGCTAATACGGTAGGGGTTTCTTTCACTATATCCCCCAACATCTTATCTCCGTTAAGAGCTCCGATCGCTGCAATCTCTTTTTTTGAGATGCCTAAACTTTGACTTAAATTGTCAGGAGAAAAGCGGTCTCTTTCAGCAAATAAAACATCGACACCAATGACGGCTGCGCCAGAGTGACTAATCTTATCAATAAGTTTGGCGCTTATTTGCCGCGGCCATGGCCATTGCCCTAAAGTCTTTAGTGAATTATCGTCAATATTTACAAATACAAAAAGTGCACTATTATCAGGGTAGAGTGACTCATAGGGATATAGCTTAGTTAAAGCATCAAGGCTCGTATTTCGTCCGAAATCCGTCAGCTTGAATAGGTTGGTTGTCGCAATCATCCATAAGATAACAGTGACCCAAAAACCAAACCAAAATGGACTCCTGAGTGTTTTTTCTAAGGCGATTGCAATTCGAAGGGTTGGGCGCATTAATCACTCATAAAATAGTCTTAATCAAGGAGGGCATAAAAACATTTTATACTACATGAGGCGCATGCAATATCTTAAAAAAGGCCTCTTACAAATTTAACTCATAAATTCTAGCGTCAGGAAAATGGTTGGAAACAAGTTTAAATAATTTGGGGTTGAACTGCCCCAAATAAAGTTTCATCAGAATCGTTTCACTCATCCATTTGGGGATCATAATATTGTTCTGGGTTATATCCTTATCATCCTTGCCTAAAGACCAATGCACAAGGGTATTTGTACCTTTTTTATTAAGTATTTTTTCACTTAAAAATTTTCCTTGGTGATCTAAATAAATAATTTTAAAAATACCAGGCGATTGGTTCACAGTCCCATTTCTATAATTAATGAGCTCTTTATTACACCACATTTCGTCAGCACTCTTTTTCTGGCATGCTAAGAGATTAATGGCTTTTTCTTTTTTGTGCATTGTAATTTTTACATTACTACTCGCCTCATAAAAAGATGGGATCTTATAAATAAAATCACGATTTACTAAAATATAAATTTTATTTGTCTTAAGCTCTTTATTCGCAGTGTTGTAACTATATTGATTAAGATCCTTAAACTTTTGATGAGCCACAACTTCGTCGTCAAGAAGCGCCGCATCAATAAAGTTACGCGTGGTTCCCCCAAATTGGTTACCAGGATTAAATACTAGATTAAACTTGGTATGCAGTGCGAGATAGTGCCCATAATCCCACCACGCTAGTAGCGTACTATTTTCTTGAATTAAATCCTCATTCGCAAATTTTGCAGCGTTAGTGACGTCGGGAGTGGGAAATCTAAAAAGTGTCACCTTGGCGTGACATGTTTTTTCAAAAACAAAAAAACACCGCGGAGAGTAATGCGAAAAGAACACAGCACATGTGAAAAGAATCGCGATAAAAGCAGCCACATGTGTGTTTACTTTAATTTTGGTCATATAAACTTTAATCACATAAAATAAACCAAACCAAAAAATTGGGATGATATAGATGTAAAATCGATCTCCGACAAAAAAACTCATCGGTATAAAAATGACGGGAATAAAATAGGCGCATAACTTTTTTATATCTGAAAGAAGCCAAAATGAATTGCCAATTAAAGATAATATGATAAGTATCAGACCATAACCCCAATGGTATTTCCACTCAAATAGAATAAGTGGCCATCTTGTAAATTCGCTTACCTGAAGTTCTCCAACCTTTATACCGCTTTTGGCAATTAGACTAGCGCCTGATTGCTCTGTAATATAATTACTCACTAATCCTGCTGCTGAGCCAAAAAAACTTATGCTCGCTAAGGCAGACAATAAAATAAATACACTTACGCATCCAAGTATATGTTTTCTTTTTTCCTTAGCACACCATTGACTCGCGATGATGGCAATGACAAAAAGAATGGTGAAGCTCTCGTGCCCTGGATACCAGCGAATGAATAAAAAATTTAATGCGCCAAGGAGGACTGCTAAAAAATATTTATTTTTTAGGTCGCCTACATTTGCCAGAAAATAAATAAGTGCTGAGATTAAATAGACAAAAAACACATTAAGTAAATCTGTATCAATATAACCTGGGCCCATTCTTAAACAAAGATAGGACGTTAATAGGCTTAAGAAAGCGACTAACCATCCCCAGGGGCTAAAATTAGATTTGATTGAAAAAAATAAGCCGAGCGCTAAAAAAGTCAGCGCACAGCAGATAGGTGTTAATAAATTGCCTGCCCAAATCAAGTCTTTAATATGAGCTGACTTGCTTATAAGCGCAATCATAATTGATAACAAATTTGTTTGTGTGATCGATTTAAAACTAAACTGTTGCTCCACCACATCGCGCGCTAATTTTAAATAATAGTCTGCATCTGGATTAGCGGCGACATCTTGACCTAGAAAAATCATGTCCCACAAAAGGATATGATCAACCTTGACTTTGATCATCAAGAGAGCTAAAAATCCTACAAAAATAAAGAGAGCAACTCGTTTAAGGAAGGGGATGTTTACAGAAATTTTATTTAATAGCATTAAGCTATCTTAACTTGATTTGTAGAAACGTATTTAGAATATTTCTGGTTAAAGTCTTGAATGATTATTTTTAGGGCCAACAAATCTTTTTTGTCTTTATTTGATGAGCCAAACTTATACTTCGTAATCGCGTCTGAGATGAATTCCATATCTTTTTTGATTGTCAACGCTAATCTTTTTCTAATGAGTCTTGAAGTAAATTGGTTGAGGCTTTCATGGGTTAATCTTTTTGCAAAATGTTTCTCTAAAAAATTGATCCAATTTCTTTCTATGACTTGTATAG
>Ga0102883_1000696_pt1 | contig 12654 bp, 2 predicted proteins | sample Colrivmet1549B02_FD_94877 | JGI IMG/M metagenome (GOLD analysis project Ga0102883, IMG submission 94877) | Estuarine microbial communities from the Columbia River estuary - metaG 1549B-02 | ecosystem: Environmental > Aquatic > Marine > Intertidal zone > Estuary | place: USA: Columbia River... | reverse complement strand
TAATAGCATATATAAAATCATTAGTTTTATTGTAATTATTATAATTAATATTCAAGAATGATATGTCTTTATTAAATAAAACTTCATCTAAAGTTTCTAATACAACAAGACGTCCATTTAATTTAGTACATTCTAATTTTGCTAAATTAGGGCAAAATAAATCGTAATAATACATTATATTATTCGTATATTTATAAAAATGAATTTTTCCAACTTCTAACCATATTGTATTACAATCATATTCTTTTTGAATTATAAATTCTTCAATACTATATTCAATTGGTAGTATTTTGTTAATTTCATCACTTAATAACTTAAAATACAATCTGTATAAATCATGATCATGCCATAAACCTATTAAATCTATTCGTCGTGGTAAATAAAAATTATTATCATATCTTGGAATTATGCAATGTATTATATTATTATTAATTAATATATCATGGAAATATTCTTCTGGTGATTTTGTATTATTTATCCATTTATTAAAAATATTTTCTTTTAATAATTTAGGTTTGAATATAAAAAAATCAAATGAATATAATATAATATTGTTTAATGATAAATTCACATAAAATATTATTTCAGAAATTGATTTTTGATCATTCAAAAAATTTACAATAAGGGTTTCATTAATTATAAATACATCAGGATGCATATGTATTACATAATCATACTCGCAGTTTTCAGAATATAATTTTAATAAATCTATTATATCTGATACTGCTTCTAGTCCACCATTAATAAAACCCGCATTTTTTTCAGTTATTATAATATTTTTTTTCTTACATTTAATAAAAGCTATATTATCTATAAAATTAGTATTTATACAATTTGAATGAATATAAATATCTACCATGTTGGATAATTGAATACATTTTTCTAAATACAAACCATATAATTTATATTCATCATTATGTCTATGGCTAGTTAATAAAATTAAAATTTTCATATAATTTAATATTAAATAAATTAACGTTTATATTAAAATATATAGATAAGTATTTTAAAACGCAGAAATAATTTTGATTAAATTGAACATAAGCTTATGTATTAGATAAATGCTAGTTAAAATATACATACCTACATAATAATCAAAATAACCATCCCTATTGGAATTATTGATCCATTTGATATATATCGATAATATTATAAATTAATATTTAGTTAATTGGTTACTAATTACAGGCCAATTATTGCCAAAAAATGCAATATAATCTATAACAGTAGCTCCAATTGATTTTATATCTATTAATATACCATTATACCAATATTTACAAAATCCTATAGTAAATAAATAATTAGAAGAATAAAACGTAGATAAATTATCAGCTGAACTAGATGTAAAAACAAAATTACCATTTTTATCATATATATCAATTCTTAAAGGAGAATTTACTTGTATACTCAATTTTAAATAAAATCCATTAAGTATTGCAATTTTAGCACTAGATGTAAAAGCATCTATACGCATAGCAGAATCATTCCATTGAATTATTGGATCATTTGTTTTAGTTATACCCAAAACTTTAGGATTACCTGGTCTAGCAAATAGCGTGGGTGCCGCATCTTGAGAAAAAAAGGTTATATCCCATGATTGTAATCCTTGAGGATTATATGTTGGATCTTCCCAATATTCACCATATATAGGTTGTCCTTTTAAAATTATAGACATTGATGAGGTATTGAATCTTTTATAATTAAAAATTGTTGGATTTATCATAAAACCTGGACTATTTAGTATTATCATGTCTTCTGAAAATGTACCTGTAATATCAGGTAATGGAGGATTACGATTAGTTAAATCTTCTAAAAGAAATGTATAGGATGGTTTAATAGTAGTTGGATTAAAGAATGTTGTATGTCCAAAATATACAATATTTGTAGAATTATATGGTATTGCTATAAAATTAGTCATATAAATATATCTATTAATAGTAGTTGTATTTCCAAAAATATCTTGTGTTTGATATGTAATAGTATAGCGATTGGATGTACTTATATTAATAATAGATGAAGAAATTGTCATATTAGTTGTTACATTTAATATTGTTTCTCCTAAAATATTAATAGTTGGATTATTATTATTTATTATAGATATTATTATAACGGGTAATAAATTATTATTAAAATCAGTAGCTATAGCACCAGCTTCTTGGTAATTTATATTTAAAGGATAAATTAATGGCTTACTAGGTGTTCCTGTCTCATTAATCAAATTTAAAGTAGGTGGAATTCTATTAATTCGTAAAGTTAGTTGATTAATTATATTATTAGTATTAGGATTATCATACTTAGTTATAAATAGAGACCATAAAGGTAAAGATAAAGCTGTTGAATCTGTATAATAATTACATTGAGGTAAATTAAATGCAAATACATTTGATATATATAATGTACCAATTATATTAGCTTGTGTAACTATAATATCTTTAAAAATAGAAGACTTAGTTATATATAAAGAAGAATAAATTGTTGTTAAATCATTTATAACTAAATTATTAATATTACATGAATTAAAAACAGATAGCGTTGAAGATATAAACATATTATTAAATTTATTATAAGCATTGTATTCTTGACCTAATAAATTTAAAGATGTTATAGTATTTGAACTTATAATATTATCTAATTTAGAAAATCCAGATACATATAAATTAGATAATATAGTACCCGTATTCAAAATACTAATATTAGATATATATAAATTTGAATTAATAGTTGTATTTTGTTGAATTACAGAATTACTTAATATAGTATTATAAGATATATTTAGAGAACTTAGCCATGTTATTTTTTGATATAAAATATTATTAATATTTATATTATTTACATTTAAATTCGAATAACATGTTAATTTTGATAAATTATTAAATCCTGAAACATATAAATTATTTATCATAGTCGTACTATTTTGTAAAACACTAGGTTGAGAAATATTTATATTAGATAATAAAGTTATAGTATTAGTTATTATATTTTGAAGATTAGTTGTATTTGTTACATATAAATTAGAATTTATAGTTGTCTCATTTCCATAAAAAATATTTATTGTATTATTCCCACTTATATTCAATTTATTTTGTACTGTATAAAAATTATTTATTAAAATATCATCATCAAATTTTGATGAACTACTTATATATAAATCGGATAATATTAAATTATTATATATAGCATTATTTAAATTGGTAAAAGCTGAAATTGTTAAATTAGAATTTATAGTTAAGGTATTTGAATTATAAATATTCATATTTAAATTAGATAATAATGATATTGGTAATATGCTAGTAGAATTATTTAATACAAATAAATTTGAATTTGTACATATTAAATTTCCTTGAATAAGTCCATTATTTGTAATATTTAAATTGGATAATATAGAAGTTATACCGTCAATTTTACTCTTATTGTAAAAATTAAGGGGATTTACCGATGATATATTAAATAAAGAATTTACAGTTAAATTTTTATAAATATTTAAATTTGAATTATCTAAAAATGATGTACTTTGGAAAATACAATTTTGTAGATTTAAATTAGCTGAAGTCAAAGATAGCGTTGTAATATTCTGAACATAACAATTATTTGTCATTAAATCATTATTTATTATTATATTATTAACATTACATAATCCAGATACATATAAATTTGTATTGAACCAAGCGTTATTTATTATATTTTTATTAAAATATCCTGTATTTAATATATTTAAATTACCTAACATAGTAATATTATTGAAAAATGCATACATTCCTTGAATATTGGTATTTACACTTAAATCATTAGTTTGGTATAATTTATCAATAATTAAATTATTAGTATTTAAATTATTATTTAAAATAGTCATATTAGATATAGTTAATTTACTTAAAATTGTTACTGTGGGTAATATTGCTTTTATAGCTCTTAAAGTATTATTATAATTATTATTATTTATAAGATTTGATAAAAATAAATTATTACATGTAATAGCATTTGTATTAACATTATTAGTAACTTTTAAATTTATTATTTGTAATGTATTTGTATTTAAATTGGGACTAACTAAAGACTGTGTTGTACAATCTTTAGTAATTATATTAGTTAACATAATTGGTTTTAAATTATCTATTGTAATATCATTACATAATATACTTTGACCCGTTAATTGGTGAATAGTTATATTATTTAAATTAGCAATATTAGAAATATTTAAATTGGAATAAAAACTAACATCTGAATTTAATATAGTATTATGTGATATATAAATTGATGATGTATAAGTAATATCGCCTATTAATGATATTTCCCCTAAATTATAATTATTAATTACAGTATTTAAATATTGTTGTGTAACTAATTGATTTGATAGAGGAAAAGATGTATTGATAATATTTATATTATTAAAATATGAATTATATGTATGATTAAAATTAGATAATATTGTACTATTATTTAATATAGTTGTATTCATTATATTCAAAAAATTTGTGCCTAAATTATTAAAATATCCATCTCTATTAATTATTAAATTATTAATACGACTATTATTTAATTGAGTTAAAGAACTAATGAATATATTTTTTTTACTATTTACCATTGCACATATACTTGTACCAGATATGTATAAATTATTATTGAGGTCAAATTTTATAATATTATTATCTCTACTACTATTTGGAGCTCTTAATATAAAATCTGTACTAGTATCATTTGTTTTTAAATACCCATTATTATTAGCTAATATTACTATACCACAATTATTACCTATATCATTTGGATTATTATTATTTAAATTTAGAGTTTTGTTTGTGTAAACAGTATTAAATAAATTAATGATATTTAATTGACCTTGAATATTAATTGTGCTTGTTGATTGACCAAGATTAATAGTTTTATAAAATAGATTTGTAGTTGGTCCTGATATTGATGAAAAATATAATTGATTAATATAATTATCTTGACCAGACACTAACAAATCATTTAAAAGTGTACCTATATTATTCTGAGAAATTCCTTTTATAAGTATAGTATTTGATTTTAAAATATTTGTATTCAAATTAGAATTAAATGTACCTGAGTTAATATTTAAATTATTACAAATTAAATTTGAATTTATAGTTATACTACCATTAATAGTCGATTGGAATAATGACCTTGAAGGATTTTGATAATTATTTAAATATAAACTTGTTTTTAAAGAAAATGAATTTTTATTTTTAAAATTAGATAATATATTACTTAAATTTGTATTTATATTTTGTTTTTGATTATAAACTTCTAAATATGAATTATCTATAAAAGTTTGTAAAGGTTTATTATTATAATAAATTTTATTATTTGTAACTGTGTTAGATACAATTGTTGATACAAAAGAACAATTTAATGCATATAAATTTGCATTCATTGTTATATTATTTATATATGTTTGACCTGTGATTACTAAATTTTGAAAAAATACATTATTTAATATGGCTATGTTTGAAATATTCAAATATTTTATTTGCGTATTTTTTAAAATACTATTACCTGAAACATTTAGAGAAGAATTATGTGTTAATTGATTTAATTTATAATTATTATTTATAATTACATTATTAGTATTCAAATAATTAATAGTTACATCTTTTAAACTATATAAATTTGAATTTACTGTTAATATACCACTTATTAGACTATCGCAATTTAAATTATTATTAATTGTACAAGAAATATCATTGTTTTCAGGTGTATATCTTATATTTTGTAATACATTATAGTTTTTTGCATATAAATTAGAAGAAACAGTTAAATTGTTAACTATTAAATTAGAAGCATTAAGATTATATCCTATTAAATTATTTAGATTTGTAGTTTTTGAAACAAATAATGTTGATACTATAGATAAATTATTATATACCAATAAGTTATTATCTATATTAATATTTTTACTATCAAATTTTGAAGCGTAAATATTTTTTCCAATTTGTAAATTACTATAGACGGTTGTAAAATTATTTAAAATAGAATCGATCACGGATATTTTATAAACATTTAAATTGTTCGATAAAATATTATTTAAATTAAAATTAGATAATATTGTTGTATTATTTAATAATGATGTTCCTGATATTAATAAATTATTAGATTGGTCTAATTGTAATATATAATTATTTATATAATTATTTGGTAATTTTATCATAAATCGTTTTGCCCGATCGTCTGTTTTAATAAAACAATTATTGTCATTTATTAAAACTCCTGATAAAAGGCCATTATCAACAGTAATTGAACTACTGCGACTATTTAAACCTATTAATTTAGTATAATATTCGACATTTGTATTTATATTTATAGAAGAATTTCCATATAAATGTGTAATACTACTATCATTTCCTAAAATTATATTTGAATTATTAATATTTGTATCATTGATAGCATCAATAGTATTTGTAATTAAGGAGTTACATAACATATTATTAAAATATATATTTGGCATTACGGAAGTTAAATTATTACAATTTAGATTATTAGATAAAAATAATGTATTACTTGTTATACTATGACTAGTAAGAGTTGTAATTTGAATATTGGAAGTTAAAATGTTAGTAGACTCTAATTGGGTCAATGTTATATATTTAGAATAAAGATTTTTAAGAACTATATTTGTTAATTCAACAGTAAAAGTTTTATTTTCATCATTATCAATTCTAAAAGGATTGTCACATTGACTATAATTTGCCTTTAAAATATAATTATCATTTAATGTTATTATAAAATTTGAAGCATCTAATCCAATATTAGTTTTTATATTAGGTAGAGACATATGTAATAAGGAAGTTATTTGAGTGAGTTTACGTAATGACGATAGACTATCTATTTGATTAACTTTGTTATTATAATCATATTGATTTAATTCCATTAATTATTTATTTTTAGAAAATAATATTTTAACTTAGTTTTATTTTAATATAACCAGTTAATGGTTCAAAATACAATGAATTCAGAGGATAATTAGAATTATGTACACTAGAAGGAATATAAAAAATAGTTTTACCAGTTAAAGTTAGGGTATTTGTGGTCAGTGTAGATATAATAGTAGTATATCCATTAAGTTGGGTTATTCCAGAAACCGTTAATTCTGAATTTATTGTAGTTGAATTAAAATTATTTGTCCCATTTAATATTGTACTATTACTAACATTTAATGTTGATAAAATCGTTGTTTCGCCTAATACAGTTACATTTTTAACATTTAAATCTGTTGTTCCTGTTATCATATTAACATTCAAAGTTTTAAAACTTGCATTAACAATATTAAGATCTGATAATATTGTGGTATTGCCGTGAAATATAGAAAAACCAGAAACACACAAATTGCTATTAATTGATAAATTATTTTGTATTAAATTATTTTGAAATATAGAATTACTAGAAACATTTAAAAATGATAATACAGTAGTTTCGCCATTTATAATTGCATTATTAAGTGTAGTATTACCTGATACTACTAATGATGATAAAATAGATATATTTTGTATAATTGCATCACCTGCTACATTTAAATTATTAAGGCAAGTTACACTATTTTGAAATAAAGTAATACCTGAGACATTTAATAAAGATAATACAGTTATATCCTTATTACATATTACAGTTTGAAAATTTGAAATACCAGATACATTCAAATTTGATCGAATAGTCGTATTTCCGAGAATATTTACACCACCTAATATATCAGTTAGAGCTGAAACATTTAAATTTGATAATATAGATATAGACCCTTGGATAAGCACGTTATTTAAAGTACACTTACCTAAAACATTTAAATTTGATAATATTGTACTATTTCCAATAATTAAATTTGAACCTTTAAAATTACTATTACCAGATACATATAAATTGGAAATGATACTTACATTATCATTGATTATTGTAGCTCCGCTAACAGTCAAAGTATTATTAATAGTACAATTTCCATTAAATATTACATTATTACTGTTTAAAAATAATGACGCGATGGTTAGATTTCCATTAATTATTGTATTTCCTGATACATCGAGATTAGATAGTATAGTGGTGTTATTATGAATTAATAATTTTCCATATAAATTTGTAATACCGGAAACATTTAAATTAGAATTTAATGATATACCCGTATTTACAATCATATTTCCTTTTATAATAGTATTGCTACTAATGGTTATAGAAGATCCAAATGTAACATCTCCTGCAAAGATACTAGAACCATTAATATATGTTCCACCTGATACATATAAATTCCCTAAAGCACTTATATTATTTGTTATGATATTACCACTAATATCAATTCCTGATAAACAAGTTATATTATTAAAATTAGCATTTCCTAAAGATAATATTGAATTGATAGTTGTATCATTATTAAAAATTGCTCTGTTTAATGTAGAAATACCAGATACATTTAAATTTGATAAAATTGTTGTATATTGTTCTATAATTGTATTTCCTGAAACATATAAAAATGAATTAATTGATACATTATTTAAAATAGAACTATGTGAGACATATAAATTAGATAAAATAGATAATGATCCATGAATATTTGTATAGCCCGAAATATTTAATTGAGATAATATAGAACAACTATCTATAGTAGCCGTTTGCAATACAGTAATATTTGTACTATAATTATTATCAATTATAGATTTATTAGACACAAATAAATTTGTTGAAATTGTAGTATCCCCATAGAATAAACTATAACCGGATACAGTTAAATTAGAATTAATAGTAGTATCGCCTAAAATTAAGGTATTCTTATCAACATTTAAATTAGATGTAACAGATAAATTATTAAAGATTGAATTATTTGATACATATAAATTTCCTAGAATAGTTGTATTGCCATATAAAAATGTTTGAGAAGAAATAATCATATTATTGACATTTACTTGTAGCATTGTTGCTTGAGATGCGTATAAATTAGATAGTACAGAAATATTTCCATTGATAAAAGTATTTCCCGAAACACTTAAATTTGATAAAAAGGTTCTATTACCTATCAAAACTAAAGAACCTTTTACCATTTGATTTAATGCAGTATCAATGTATATTCGTGGTACAAGATTATTAGATTGATAGTTATCAGTAACTGTATTTATGTAAGGAGCAGTATTAAAATAAGCTTGCCCTGAAACATATAAATTACTTAATATAGTTGTTGTTTGTAATATGCTTTTATTCGATACTTGTAAATTGTTGACAATACAATTATTTTGTATACTAGTTGTTTGTGATACATTTAAATCTGATTTTATAATAGTATTATTCAAGTAAGTATAATTTGATACATTTAATTGAGATAAGACAGTTAAATTATCATATAATATACTAGTACCTGATACTATTAAATTATTATTTAAATCTAAAGTACCAATATATTGTTTATCTCCTAAAGGTGCTTTTATATAATATCTCGTAGCTGTTTCATTTGTTTTAATATATCCATTAGTTGTAGAATCTAATCCAAGTATTTCAATTCCACATAAATCTCCTATACCAGCTCCTTGATCTTGGTTATTACGATCAATATTAAGTGTAATTGTCTTATTTTGAATATCTACTATATCACTATTAATAATTGTTTTTTCTCCGATTATATTAACAGTAGAATCTGAATTACCAATATTTATAACATTAGAATTTAAAGTTAAAATATCGCCTTGACCTATTAAATTATTTACAATGAGCTTATTTTGAATCCAAGCTGTTCCACTTACATATAAATTAGATAAAAAACTGGTTAAATTATTAACAACTAATTCATTAGTTGTATTGTTATTACAAATAAGATCATTGGAGAGATTTAAATCTGATTGGATAGTGATATCACCATTTATTATTGCATTATGATTAATGTATATATCACTAATACAACTTAAACTTCCTTTAATAACAGCATTATTATTTATAAATAAATTGGATCCTACAGTTAAACTTTTATCACAAACTAAATTACCTTCTATATTAAGATCAGATAATAATATACTCTCATTATTATAAGGATAAATAGACCAATTATAACAATAAATGTATCCTGGTTCTTGAGAATAGGATAATCCATTGATGTATCCAATATTTACATTAAAAGTATCATATATAGAAGACATAAAGGTGGCTACTATATCAACATAATCAGTAGTATTTAATAGATCATATTTGTTTTGATAGATTATATCTGTATTAGTATTAGTAGAATTTTGAATAGATAAACATACCCCAGTAAGATTATCAGGTGTACTAATTTGATATTTTTTTTTGATACGAACAGATAAGATTAATAATGTAGATTTAAATATGTTATTCACAATAAAAGTCAAAGGATATACTGATTGTAAATATAACTGTTGGATAAATATATTAATATCAGAATCATAAATATTTTGAATTATGTTATTTTGAAATAAAATAGAACTATTATACCAATTAGGTGTATCAGTTGGCTCATAAATAAAACCAGGACATTTGAAAGTATTAATCAAATTTGTTAAATCCGTAGTTATTGTTTGTTTAGATTTTAAATTATCTAATATATTATTCATAAATTTAGTCAAGGAGCTTTTATTATTAAATATAATATCATTAGTACAAAAAAGATTATTTGTATACAAATTTGTTAAATATCCATTTCCAGATACATATAAATTTGTATTAACTGTGCTATTCCCATATAATATGGTATTACCTAATATATTACAGTTAGAATTAATTGTTGTACTAGCATTTAAAGTTAATGTATTAACAGATAATGTATCATTAATATTTAAACTATTCATAGTAGCAAAGCCACTTACATATAAATTTGATAATATAGTCATAGAACCATAATTTAATGTTGTACCAGTTACATTCAAGTCATTATCTATATTTAAATTATTATTAATAATACCAACATTTGCACAAAAAAAGTTGTCAGTTGTAATATTATTTACATTAATAGTATTTGCAACTAATTGCCCTGGTAGAGTCATCGAACCTAATATAATACTATTCCCACCTATTTGTAAATTAGATCCAATTGTTATATTTCCATAAATAAAAGTCCCATTTGATACATTTAAATTTTTATTTATTGATACATTTCCATTTAATATAGTATTACCGGAAACATTCAAATTTGTACACACTGTTAAATTATTATTTATTATACCATTTAATGTTGAAACAGTAGATTGAACAATTAAATTATTAGAACAAATTGCATTATTGCCTATATATAAATTATTTAAACTCGTTAAATTATTATTAATAATCATATCTGATGCAAAAAGATTAGAATTGATGGTAACATTATTTTTTATAATTGTTTGTCCACTAACTTGTAAATTAGAATTAATTGTAACGGAATTATAAAATACAGAAGTTCCTGAAATTTCCAAATTATTATTATTATCTAAGGTTGCTATATATCCATATGTATAATTTAAAGGTGCTTTTATAATAAACCTATCTGCAGAATTATTAGTCATTAAAAATCCATCACCTTGTGCTCCATATATTTTAAAACCACAATTACCACCATTATCATTTGGTAATTTAGTAACATCATCCACATTTAAAGTTATTGTTTTATTAGCAATTATAGAATTATGTATATAATTAATATTAGTTCGTCCTTTAATTGTCGTCGTAGATTCTGGATTACCAATATTAATATTATTACCTAAAATTGTTAATATACTATTATTACCAATAATATTATTTATTCGTATGTTATTAATAGAAGCAGAATTTGCATATAATTGTGAGGCTAAAGAAATATTCCCCTCGATATTAACATTATCAACGTACATTGTATCAGATTTAATATTTGTCGCCTTTAAACTTTGTATGGTAGTAATATTATTAGTAATAATTGTATCAGCAAATACGTGAGAATTTACATATACATTATCTGTATACATATTAGTAGTATTAATATTAGAATTAAAATTAATAGTATCTGGTGTTGCTTTGAAAATAGAATTCGAACTTATTAATAAATTAAGTGAATTATCAGAAGTCAATTTTATTTCGCTATATATATTATTAGGTAAAGAGAATAAAATACTTGAACTATTACCAGTAGTTTTTTGTAAAGACGATAAACCATCATTTTTAGAAGCTTTATTAGCAAGTATATTTAAAATACTATTTTTATCAATTATATTAGATGATATGGTATTCATATATATTAGTTTCTAGAAAATATTCTTTAAATGAATGAAAATAAAATAATCAATATGCAGCTATTATTTTATCCTTAAAAATAAATTGTTTTATAATTTTAGTTATTTATATGAATATTAAGTATAATATAATGTATTTAAAGTAATAAATAAATAAATTATTTAAACAATATATTTTTATAAAATTATATGTCAAATAATAAAGTAATTCACTATCAATTTAATGCTGAAATTTCAAAATTAATGAAAATGATTATTCATAATTTTTATTCATCCAAAGATGTATTTTTACGAGAATTAATTTCTAATGCATCAGATGCTATCGACAAAGCAAAATATTATTTAGTGAATAATCATAAAGATGATACAGAAACTAGCGGATTTTTATCTGGTCAAATCAAAATTAGTCCAAATAAAGAAGCTAATACAATAACTATTGAAGATAATGGAATTGGAATGACTGAAAATGATTTAGTAAATTGTT
>Ga0102883_1000693_pt1 | contig 12708 bp, 8 predicted proteins | sample Colrivmet1549B02_FD_94877 | JGI IMG/M metagenome (GOLD analysis project Ga0102883, IMG submission 94877) | Estuarine microbial communities from the Columbia River estuary - metaG 1549B-02 | ecosystem: Environmental > Aquatic > Marine > Intertidal zone > Estuary | place: USA: Columbia River... | reverse complement strand
TAGAGTTCATTTGAACTAAATAAACAGCTGCATTTAAACTGCATGGTAATTCTGATACATCAATATCTATGGATATTTGTTTATTTAATAAATTAGGTAACCAATATTTATTATTTTCTAATAGATATAATCGCGATCCTACATTATTTTCTGTAATAAATTGTAATTCTAATTGATTATTATTTTCTGAAATTCCATATACTATTTTATATTGATTCGCTGTTACACCCTCTAATACACAATTATCACATTCGTTTCCACATTTCCAAGATCCATCAAAACAATTTTGATATCCGCCTTGATAATGCAACCATCGCCAATTTGCATCTAATACTGCTTTATATTTCCCAATAGTCGGAGGTTCATCTGGAATAGTACCTGGTGTAATACTAAAAACACCATAAATTGTATATAAAAGAGAAAATACAAATGATAATTTCATAATATATTTATATTATAAATATATGTTTATATATATTTATATATTAGAATATATAAAGATTATATATATCTTGATGTATATAGTAATGATTAAAATTTTATACATAGGATATTATCCAGAGCATAATTTTTTGGAAGATATAATATATTTAAATGCTTTGAAAAATAAAAATTATACAATTAAACAATTTGTACATAGACTCAATGATCCAGAAACTTCTTTTATTAATAATGATATAATAATATGTGGAAGTTTTTTACAAGATATTAACATTATTAAAATATTATTTAAATATATTCATAAAGTAATTTATAATATTACAGAACCTATCGAATTCAATAATTATATTATGTATCATTTATATATCCATAAATTTATAAATTTAGCTGTTGGGTGTGTTCCTGAGAATAAAACTCATATTAAATTTCCTTTGTATATTGACCCATATGAAATTTCATCTTGTGAAAAAATAAATGAAATTAATAATTATGTAAAAAACATTGAATTAAATGATCTAATGATTAAAAAATATTGTTGTCTAATTAATCGACATGATTATGGACATACAAGAACTACAATTTATAATAAATTATCTGAATTAGGTTTTATAATATGTCCATCCGTTTTATTTAATAATTATCCTAATGAAGATTTTGAGAAAATCGGTCGAGAAAATTTTCAAAAAGAATTTATTTTTAATATATGTCCAGAAAATTTTGTAACACAATTAGATGGTTATGTTACAGAAAAATTATTTATGGCATGTTGTTGTGGTAATATACCTATATATTATGGGAAATTAGATGATTTAGATAAACAAATTTTTAATTTGAATAGAATTATATTATACGATCCAACTAATGATCAATCTATTGATCAAGTATATACAATTATTAAAAAATTATTATTCAATTTTCAGGATTTGTATAATTATTATAAACAAGATGTATTTTTACCAAGTGCAATAGAAATAATTAAAAATTATAAAGTAAATTTAAATAAACGACTAAATGAATTCATTAAGAATTCCACAATAAATTACATAGATGGTAAATTGAATTAAAAAGCTGCATTTTTATTTAATGTTAAAAACTAAAGTTTTTCGCCTATATATTCATCTTAGTCATGTATTGGCATGCATATAAGGATCTATTTATATCTGATATATTCGATATTTACATAATTGTCTAATAATAGATTTATTAATAGATATTAATAAATCTATTATTATTTTAATATTATATTTTTGATAGTATTTTTCAGAGGTCTCTCTCTCTCTCTCTCATCAAAAAAGTGATGATCATTTTTTCACTTTTAAAAATTATTTAAGGGTGTGGTTTATTACAGTAATAATGGGTGATAAAAATGATGTTTTAAATGATATTTTAAAAAAATTTAGATGTAAAATATGTGAAAAGAATTATGCAAGTAATAGTAGTCTATGGAATCACAACAATAAATTTCATAATACATCCGTAAAGGAAAATGTAAAGGTTGTAAAGGAAAATGTAAAGGATGTAAAGGAAAGTAAATATCGATGCAATATATGTAATAAACAATTTTCATGTAGGCAATCAAAATATGAACATCAAAAAAATGTGTGTAATAAAATAAATAACAAAATATCTATTATTGATAATAAATTTGAAGAATTTAAAAATAGTATTTTAGATATATTAAAATCTAATAAAATGCATCCAAAAACTTTTCAAAAAATAAACAAACAATTACTAAATAATAATATAAATAATACAACTAATAATATAATAAATAATAATAATACAATTAATAATATAACTAATAATACAATAAATAATAATATTACATACGTTAAATTTGGAGATGAGAAATTATCAGAAATTTTAAGTGAACGAGAGATGTTAATAATATTAAATGAATGTAGATTAAGTGTAGAAAAATCTATTAAATTAACTCATTTCAATGATAATCGCCCTGAATTAAAAAATATAATTATTACAAATTTACAAAATAATATTGGATATATTTTTAATGGAGAGAAATTCGAGGCTAAACCAAAAGAAATAATTTTAAATGATCTATTTGATAAACATTTAGATAATATAGAAAATTATATATCTGATAGCGATATTTTACAAAATAAAATAACAAATGATAGATTATTAGAAAAATTAATAAATAAACATTTGCCAAATTTTATAAATGATTTAAATAATGATAAATATAAATTAGAAAAATTGAATGATGTAAAATTATTAGCTTATAATAATTCACTAGCTAATAAAGCTTTACTTTATTAGCTGTTAATAATAAAAATTTAGGATATTATAAATAATAATTTATAATTATATTATCTTAAAACCTTTATATAATTCACCATTTTTTAAATATTTATTAATTGTTGTTTTTGAACAATTTAAAAATTATGCCACATCATTTTGTATATTAAATGTTTGTTCACCATTATTATAAATAACTTTAATTTTTAATGCTGAATTATGATTATTTATAATATCTTTATATTTTTTAATTGTATATTCATACAATTTTCTTTTTATTGGATTATTATAAACATTTCCATGATTATTATTATAATCATGTTTTTAATGTTTTTAACCAAGTACCTAATTTAGTTCTTTCTGTTGGTGTTTTTTTATTTATTTCTATAAAATTATATAATTCTGTGGGGAAAAAGCTTTGCTTTTTTTCCCATACTATTTAACAAAAATCTTTAATAAAAGATTTTTATTAAATTCTGTATGTTTAAGTTTCCATTCAATTAAATCTGTATCACTATTTATACTTATTTGTTTATTATAAAGTTTATCTATTAATTTTTTTTTTGATAATTATTTTTATAAATACTTTTTTGATTATAACCAGTCATATAAATATTTATTATTAATACGTGATATAGTTTCACCATTTTCTAATTTTAATTTTATTTTATTATAATTTTTAAGCCATTCAAATTCAATTATTTCAATATTTACATTAATAATTAGTTTGTCATACTTTTCTTTATTTGGTATTAAAATATAATACATTTTATCTAATGCTCTAGGATAACAATTTTTAAAATTAAATTTGATTCTTTAATTTATATTCTATGATATAGACATATTAGGCATTTTAACTTTATATTTTTCTACAATATAATTTAATTATATTTTTATCTAGTACCATCTATGATTTTAGGCATAGATCTTGAGATTGTACATTTCCATTTATATCTATAATGGATTACAAATATTTTTATGATTTAGTTCTTGATAATTCCATTTTTTTCTTTCTAATAAAACTGGAAGTTCTTTTGAAAATTGATTAAGTAATATTATTATTCTATAATATAGACCTACTTTTTTTTCTCCTTTATATATACATGATTTCTCAGATTTTGTAAAACGAGTATAATATCTTAAAGATCTACATAATTTAATTATATCATTAGAAAGTCTTTCATTTTTTTGACGGCGAAAGCTTTGTTTTCGCCATTAACAAAAGCTCAGCTTTTGTTCATATCTTTGATTCAGCAACGAATCATCAGTATCAATTAATCCTGCTAATAGTTTTAATCTATTATCTATTGTATTGTATAAAATATTCATCAGGAATATGTTTATTTTGAATTAAATTATATTTTTTTAAATTTTAATTTAAGCTATTTTTATATCCTTTTCCATTTGGATTTATAATATGATAATCTACTACATAATCTATTTCACCTAATTTAATATCACTTTTCCTTTTCTTTATATTAGATAACGTGATATTACAACTAATATCATTTGCATATTGTTTCCATGCATCAATTATATGTATATCTATATTTGTAAGAGATGATTTCTGACTATTACCATCTCCTAACTATAATCCTAAAATATACGGATCAATATTTATTATTTTTTCTTCATAGTCTATTATAGGTTCAACATATCTAAAATGTTTTATAATATCAGTAGTAAGATTATTTTTATTATACTATCCATATTTAGATTTTCGTTCAAATCCTATATAATATTCAAATCTCATATATAATCCTTTTTGTGTGTGTTTTTTGATAAAATGTATTGACGAAGCTATATAATCAGTACATAAATAAATTATATTAGTCGTTTTATATTATAAAAATTTGTGTTTTATATGGAGATTACCTTTTAATTTTTAAATTAAAATTATAATGTATCATTCACAAATAAAATTAATGATTAGTTAATACTAACATTAAATAATTCATTATTATTAACTAATTACTTTTTAGCATCAAAGCTATATAAATACTAAATTCCTCCTAATAATAATATGAAAATATTATTATTAGGAGCATCTGGATTAGTAGGTAGAGAATTAGTAACATTTTTTGAATATAATAATATTGAATATATTGGAACATATTTTAATAATAATAAAATATTATCAGCTATTGGAGAATCAAAAATGAAATATTTAGATATTAAAAATAATTCGACACTTGAAAATCTTATCAATACATATCAACCAACAATCTGTATTAATTGTATTGTTCAAAGAGATGTTGATATATGTCAAAATCAATGGGAAACAATTAAATGTATTAATATAGATTTTATAGGAGATTTAATAAAATTATGTTTAAAAAATTCTATTACATTAATTCATTTATCAACTGAATATGTATTCGACGGAACAAAATCAGAATACTATCCTAAAGATACACCTAATCCATTACAAAATTATGGAATTTCTAAATTAATTTCAGAATTAAGAATAATTAATACATTAACTAAATATATTATTATAAGATTACCTACACTATATACTGATAAAATGGATAATTTTCTTGATTCTGTTATTACTACTATTGGTAAAAAAGTTATTAATCGAATAGAAAATTTTATTGAAAATGATTATTATATTAGAAGACCATTATTTGTTTATGATTTATGTCAATTTATATATGATATTATTTTAAATAATGATAAGTATAATGGTATATATCATTTTTATAATCCTAACGATCGAGCAACAAAATATCAAATTGCAAATATAATTGCTGATTATTTAAATAAAGATATGACCAATATTTGTAAACTTGAACAAACAAAATTAGAAATGCAAACAGATCGTCCATATGATGTAAAATTATTAGATAATCAATATGATATTAATAAATATAACTTAACCCTATTAACTAAGGGATTACAAAAATGTTTTCACAAATTATATCATCCTAAAATATTTGATATATCAGCTAGCTCAAATATTTTTATATTATTTGATTTAGATGGTACTTTAATAAATAGTAATAAAGTACATGTTGCATGTTATAATAAAGCTTTTAAAACTTTTAATTTAAATTTGCACATATCAAATGAATATTATGAACATAATACAATTGATAAATTTTTACACGAAAATATAAATGATCATAATTTAATTAATTTAATTGTAAAAAAGAAATTAGATTATTTCCATAATGCTTGTAATAAAATTACATTATTAGATGGAGTTGAAGAATTATTAATGCACATTGATTTATTTAATATTAATCATTGTGTAGTAACAAATACAAAAAAAGTTTCTGTAGTAGAATTAAAAAAACAGATACCCTGTTTAAATAAATTAAAAAATTGGATAGTACGTGAAGATTATCATAATCCAAAACCTCATCCTGAAAGTTATCAAAAAGCTAAAAATATGTATTATAAAAATGAAGAATATATTATTGGGTTTGAAAATACAATTTATGGTTTTCAATCATTACAAAATGTAACAGATATTATTTATATGTTATGTAATTTAAATACCTATACATATGAAAAAATGAAAAAGGAAGATATATATATTATTAATAATTTTAAAAATTTGTAATAATAAAAAGCATATTAATATTGTACATATTAAGATTGTTTATTAGATATAATATATGTAAAATATATATTAAATATATTATAGATTTTATAAATATTATTTATATTTTAAATTTAAATATTTTTGTTTATATTTATAATATTTATTATGATATAAATCTGAATATTTTGTTGTGAAATTATTATAGTCATGATCATTTAATAAATATATATTTTTTAAAAATGGTCTTCCTTCCATTGCGTGAAATAATAAGTGAAATGTTTTATTATCTTCTGTATCTTCTGTACATTTACATATTAATATATTACATTTACATATTATTGATATCTTACATGTACCATAATATAATAAAGGATATTTATTAAATATTTTTATATAGTACTTTAATATTTGAGGAAGTTTATGATTAACATCAATATTTAATATAGAGGGAGTATTAATACAAACTTTACATAAATTTAAATTATCTATTTTAGATAATATAATTTGATTAGTAGGGTCAGATAATTTTGATGTACTATCATATTTTACAACAAACATATTATCACATTGTAAACCTTTAGAAGTTTCAAATATTTGCATATTTATATTAGAGTTTAAAACTATATCTATATCTAGATCTTTATCTTTATTTTTATTTTTATTTTTATCTTTATCTTTATCTTTAAAAATATTTAAATAATTTTTAGGAATTTGTTTCGTGTCAAAATAATTTAAATTTGTACCAATAAATGTATTAGATATATCTAAACTAATTACTATATTTTTATCTCTTATGTAAGCAGAAGATACTATACCAAATGGTTTATGTCCCAATATTTGTATAATATGTGATGATACATTATCTAGTGATTCCATCTTATGTTTAAACATATTAACTATACCAGGTCCAATTGGACTAAATATATTATTTGGTATAATACCTTCCATTTCATGTTTTGCAGCTAATTCTTTTTTTATATCATTCATATTAGTGATAGTTTCATATAATATTTTATTAAAAGCATCATTAGTTTCACTTAAAATATAATTAATTTGAACATATTCAACTGGAAATTTTTCACAACTTTGTTTATTTGCATAATTTAATAAATTATTTAGAATGATTTTAAAAGCCCTATTATTATTATGAATAACAGTTTGAAACGGCGTAGTAGTAGTAGTTGGGGTTAAATAATTATTTTTAATTTTAGGTTGATCTTTTTGTGGTAATATGAAAAAATTGTCAGAATTTAATTGTGGATTTAAATTTGATAATGTTCTTGGATCACTTGTTAGCATGGTTTTAATACAGTTTAAAAATGATTTAAAATATTTATAACAATACTTAGTTATACCACCATGAGATAATAATACTATTGCATTATTTATTTCAAATGTCTTCATAATATAAGACTGTTTTCGTGTATATAATTTATATAAAATACCTTTAAATATATCTAAATTAGATATAGTTTGATAATTCAACAAAAATGTGTTTAGATCTATATTTTTATTAGTCATAAACATTATTTTAAATAATAATAAAATAATATAAGAATTATACTCCATATCATTTGAATATTCTAATTTAATTTCTCTAAATATATTTTTTATAAAATTACAATCTTTAAATATACCAGGACAACTACCCATATTTGCTGTTATTTTTGTTAATAATTTAATGTACGAGTCCTCTTTATATGTAGATTCAATATCTAATGGATTTCTTTTTCCTAAATAATCATATAAATGATTGCTACAATTTTTATAAATTAAGTGATTAAATAATAAATCACCTTTATTTGAGGTTTTTTCCCACGTCTCATACTCGATTGATCGATTTAAATATTTATCATCATTATTACTTGTCAGTGTAAATAAATAAAATCTTAATTTTGTTAAATCTCTATTTCCAAAAATTAAATTGACATTACTATTTAAACAAGTAAGTATATTCCTAATATTATAACTTTTATATTTTACAAAGTCTTCATTTGTTGGATCCCATGAACCAGTTGAATCAAATATATCTCCTAATACATAATAATCAGTACTGGGATCTATTTTATTATCCGGAATGAATGATAAAATATCAGATCCTTCAGGATCTGATATCATAATTATATTACTTAAGTCTTGTTTATGTGCTAAATCTGAATATCTAGGTTCTAACTTTCTAAGGTCAGAATCCGAATCTTGATATCTAGGTTTTAACTTACTAAGGTCAGAATCCGAACCTTGATATCTAGGTTTTGGATATGATAATGCATCTCCTAATAATGATTTATTTTTATTAGATTTCATTATAATATATAATTGATATAATAATTATTATACTTTTTTACTATATCAATTATTTTAATATTTGATTAATTATATTTGTTGTACTTTTATTTTCAATCATATTTATTAATTCAATTCTTTTTAAATGAGGATGAAGAGATAATATTTCTTCTTTTATATAATCATTACCTTTAACCCAAACATATGGATCTACTATTTTCATAATAGTATCTAAACTTTTTTCTTTTAGTATATCTGTTTCTTCATATAATATAATATAATCTACATAATCTATAGTTTTAAATAAATTGATTCTATCAATGTAAGAATTTATAGGTCTATTATTACCTTTTAATTTTTTTATTTGTTCATCATTACTTAGACATACTATTAATATATCCCCTAATTCTTTGGCTAATTTTAAAGTCTTTAAATGACCAACATGTAATATATCGAAACATCCAGATGTTAATACGATCTTGTTATGTTTAATATTTTTAATTAATAAATTCAAATGGTGATTATTATAAATAATTTTAGCATTTTCTTTTTTATCAGAAGAATATAAACTTAAAACTTTAATTGTATCTGTTAATATTATTCCATTATTTGAATTAATTATTGTGCCTTCCTTAATAATATTATTATCAATATAAATTTGTCCTTCTATTAAAATATTATTTTTTTTCAAATCAATATCACATAAATTTTTTAAAGTTTTGAATTCAATCAAATTCTCTAAATATTTTTTATGAAAATTACAATAATCTAAAAATTCGGAAGGAGTGTTTGATCGTTCAGATGGAAATACACTGGAAGGTTCACCACAAAATTTTGGTACATCATGAATTAGTATATTAGTTGAATCAAAATTAATATTTTGCTGTAATTCTCCAGATGAAATTTCTGTATTTTTTTTTAATGATATGGAATCAATTTGATTAGTCAACAAACTCAAAGAGTTTGTTAATGGCGAAAAAGCTTTGCTTTCCGCCGTCAAATAAAAATAATCATATAAATCTAAATCGTAATAAGAATCTAAAATATCTACCGATGATGCATAACCAATATTATTACGATTATAAATATCATCTAATCGTAGTAAATCGTTTTTATCTGAAAACTCTGTATTGTTATCAAAAATTTCTATTTCTATAAAAAATACAAAATCAGTTAATCCAGATAATTGATGAAATTTATATTTAGGAATAAATATGGTTTCCATTTCATTTAAAATATAATTTGTTATACTATTATCATCATTTTTATATGTTATAATTCCAGTACCTTTATACGTTAATAATAAGGTATCTTTATTATAATGCATGTGTAATGAAGTTTTATGGTCCTTTTCAATTTTTAAAAACCATATTCCAACTTTTTTGTTATTATAAATTATAAATTCATAACCCCAAGGTTTTTTACAAATTTTATTTTTATAATTTACAAAAATTTTATCACTAGGACATTTAGTATTTTCTTTAATAATTAATTCATTTGTATTTAGTTGTAATATATTTTTATACATAAATACCTAATAACTATTAATCTTTATATAAATAAATGCTTATATTTATTTATATAATGTTGGCAAAAAACGAAACTCAACATTTAAAATCTGATATTGAGGAAAAACTTAAGGTTATTCCCGACATAAATATTAACATTTCCAAAGAAAATGTTAACGATAGTGAACTACATTCGCCATTAACATCCCTTCGTGATGTTGACGAAAGCTTTACTTTCGCCATTAATAAGCCCAAAAGGCTTGTTGACTTACAAAATCGTCATACTTATGGATCAAATTTTAATAATATTAAAATCGAAAATAATCGGATTATTAAAGAGAACATAAATCTTTATGGATATTCAAAAATAATAAAAGAAATTAATTATTATAAATATATTGCTCCTACTATTTTTAATATATATTTTCCTAAAATATTAAATATTAAATTTAATATTGGGGAAAAACTTAAGTTTTCCCCCGACATTAAAGTAGCTTGTATTGAAATGGAATATTTAGAAAATTATGAAGAATTATATAAAATATTTTATAAAATTGACAAATCTAAACAACTAAATATTTTGACTAAAATATTTACTATATTAAATACTATTCATAAAAAATCAGAATATAATATAAATCAAATAATCTATACTCGAGATTTAATGATAGAAACTAAAGATAAACTTATTACAAGGTTCAAAGAAATAGAACATATTATTAATGAATATAGACATATAAAATATGTAAATAATATAAAAATTAAAACATTTGATGAAATTTTATCTATTATTGAAGTTAATGTATTAGAATATATTAAATCTAAATCTAATTACACATATTCATTAATTCACGGCGATTGTCAATTTAGTAATATATTAATACATAAAAATAATGATATTAAATTTATAGATCCGCGAGGATATTTTGGTAATACAATGTTATTTGGTATACCGGAATATGATATAGCTAAAGTATTTTTTGCTCTATCCGGTTATGATCATTTTGATAATCAAATAATAGAAGAATTAAATATTATTAATGATAATATTAATATTAAATTAGAGTCATATGATTTTGATAGTGTGTATAATTTATTTCCATTATATTCAAAAAATTTTATAATAATTCTAATGATTACAATTTGGTTAGGAAATGCCCATATTTATAAATCAAATATTAACAAATGTATTACTAGTTATTTTATAGGATTATTACAAGCTAAGTTATTACTATAGTTCATGAGCTATTAATGTCGGGAAAAAACTTAAGTTTTTCCACAATATCAACATTCCTACGAGATGTTAATGGCGAAAACTTTAATATCAGTTAATAATTCATTTTAATTTATTAACTAATAAAAGATTCACTTTCGTTATTGTCATCAGATGATGAATCTTCACTAGATATACTATTTTCTTTATCTGATGGTGATAAATCTAAATCTTCTTCAAAAGTCAGTTCTTTTTTTAATTTCCCATCCCACGTTGATTTAACCAAATCTTTATTATTATATGATAATAAATTAATTTGCCTAAATAATTCTTTTTTTAATTTATTATTAAAAAAAGCTATTTTGATATCATTTATATTTTTTATATTATCTTCTATAATTCTTCGTTTATCAAAAGTAAATTTTTGTTTATAATGAGAGTATAATAATTCTAATTTTTCAATACTGTTATCTAAAATTTTATCGAATAAATATTTTTTTCTATCTTTATCAACAGTTTGTTTTCCAGTATTGTAAACTGATGAATAATAACTATCTAAATTAGTCGTGCAAAAGTAATGATTTTCCGGATGATCTTCATTAAAATAAATTAATTGTATAACAGCTGTAATAGAAATAAATTCTTGATTAAATAAATTCATAACTGCTTTCTTAGATAAATTTAAAATATTTTCATTACCAATTGCATTAATAATAATTTTATTATTTGTTACATTATTATTTATATTATTATTTATATTATTAGTAGTATTGTTATTTATATTATTGTTAGTTATATTTATATTTGTATTATTATTAGATATTTCTAGTATCCGTGTGCATTTTTTTTCATGACGCCAGCGTGTTTGACGAGAATTAAAAATTAAATTACATTTACAACATTTAATGATTTTATTATTTATTTTTTCATTTGTTACTATGGTGTTACATGATGTTACTAATAAATTACCATTTGTTACATTAGGTGTAACACAAACTTTATGAAATTTTTTGTTGTGAATCCATAGACTTTGGTAACTAGCATATGATTTATTACATATTTTACATTCATATGGTGCTATAACTTTTAACATATATTATAACATATATAAGTTATATCCTTATATAATTTATTAAAAAGTTATATAAGTTATATAACTTTAGGGACACAAAAAAATTTAGATTAAAAAGTAATAATTAAATTTCTTAATTTCTAGTTCAAGTTGTTTAGTTTTTTCTTGTTCTTTATTTTGTTCTATTTCTAATTGTTTAGTTTTTTTTAGTTCTATATTTTGTTTTATTTCTAATTGTTTAGTTTTTTCTTGTTCTATATTTTGTTCTATTTCTAATTGTTTAGTTTTCTCAATTATTTCTAATTGTTTGGTTTTTTCTATTTGTAAACTTAAATCATTATCGATTTTTAAATCTTTTTCATATTGATAATCTTCTATC
>Ga0102883_1000691_pt1 | contig 12719 bp, 9 predicted proteins | sample Colrivmet1549B02_FD_94877 | JGI IMG/M metagenome (GOLD analysis project Ga0102883, IMG submission 94877) | Estuarine microbial communities from the Columbia River estuary - metaG 1549B-02 | ecosystem: Environmental > Aquatic > Marine > Intertidal zone > Estuary | place: USA: Columbia River... | reverse complement strand
GTCTTGCGGTGGTACTGTTGCCAGAACTCACGATAGCGGTCGTCTTGCTCAATGTTGACGACGTCGTAGTCAACACCTTCGCGCAAGCGCAAGCCAAAGCGCTCAATCCGTTGGCTGATGACGGCAGGACGACCAATTAAGGTGGGTCGTGCCAAGTTTTCGTCAACGACCACCTGGCAGGCGCGCAAAACACGCTCGTCTTCGCCCTCTGAGTAAGCAACGCGCTTCATTTGTGCGGCTTTAGCCGCCGCGTAAATCGGCTTCATCAGCGTGCCCGACGCAAACACAAAGCTTTGCAAACGTTCCATGTAAGCCGCCATGTCAGTGATGGGGCGGGTTGCCACACCACTGTCAGCCGCCGCTTGCGCCACCGCCGGTGCGATCTTCATCATCAGGCGGGGATCAAAAGGCTTTGGAATGAGGTACTCGGGTCCAAACGCCAGCTTTTCGCCGGCGTAAGCAGCGGCAACGACCTCACTTTGTTCCGCTTGCGCCAACTCGGCAATCGCGTGCACGGCGGCGATTTCCATCTCATCGGTGATGGTCGATGCGCCAGCATCCAACGCGCCGCGGAAGATGTAGGGGAAACACAAAACGTTGTTGACTTGGTTGGGGTAATCGGTGCGTCCGGTTGCCATAACCGCATCATCACGAACCGCTTTGACATCCTCCGGCAGAATCTCGGGGGACGGATTGGCCAAAGCAAAAATCAGCGGGCGCTCACCCATTGCTGCGACCATTTCAGGCTTCAAAACACCTGCGGCGGAGAGGCCCAAAAATGCGTCAGCCCCTTTGATGACGTCGCTCAAGGTGCGCGCATCGGTGACTTGGGCGAACTGCGCCTTGTCATCGTCCATCAACTCTGTGCGGCCCTCGTACACCACACCGGCCAAGTCGGTGACCCAAATGTTTTCGCGCGGCAAACCGAGTTTGACCAGCAGGTTCAAACAGGCCAGCGCAGCCGCACCCGCACCGGAGGTGACCAGCTTGACCTGCTTGAGGTCTTTGCCCAGAACCTTCAGCCCGTTCATGAAAGCGGCACCCACCACAATCGCCGTCCCGTGTTGGTCGTCGTGGAAGACGGGAATTTTCATCCGCTCGCGCAACTTGCGCTCAACGTAAAAGCAATCGGGCGCCTTAATGTCCTCAAGGTTAATGCCGCCGAATGTTGGCTCAAGCGCGGCGATGATCTCAACCAACTTCTCGGGGTCACGCTCGTTGATTTCGATATCAAAGACGTCGATGCCGGCGAATTTCTTAAAGAGGACGCCCTTGCCCTCCATGACTGGCTTCGACGCCAATGGGCCGATGTCACCCAGCCCCAAAACCGCGGTGCCGTTGGTGATGACGCCAACCAAGTTGCCACGGCTGGTGTAGCGAAACGCGTTGGCTGGGTCGGCAACGATTTCCTCGCAAGGGGCGGCGACACCTGGGGAGTAGGCCAAGGCGAGGTCACGTTGATTGGTCAGTTGCTTGGTTGCCGCAACGGCTATTTTTCCTGGGGTTGGAAACTCGTGGTAGTCAAGCGCGGCGCGGCGCAGTTCAGCACGTTTGTTTTCAGCGGCAGATGAATTCTGTGTCATGAGCAGTCAGGCTTGGTAAGCGCGGTGCCCAAACAGTGGGAACCTGAGCGCGTAGTGGGATTGTAGGCAGTTGTTTCTAACCTGTGGTGTGCCTAATATATTGCTATAGGCAATAGGCCTTTGACTTTTTGGGGTGCAATGGCGCCCTTCAATCGTTGGCGTGTTTCGCCCATTTGCCGCGTGCCATGTCGGCGATACACAGGCTCCTGGGGCCGGGATTCAGCGTGATGACATCACCCGCGCACACGTACCCGGGGGTGATCACGCGAAGGTAGAACCCGGTAAAGGCATTTTGAATCATGGTTTTTGCGGCCTGCGGATATCCCATCACCGCGTTGAATTTGCTACAGGGCTCGCGATAGCGGGTGACGCGAAGCACAACGTCGGCGCCAACCTGTAGGGTGTCGCCCACGTACACCTCGGTCTCGAGCAGCCCGCTGATGGCGAGGTTTTCCCCAACCATTCCGGGCTCAACAGCAGCCTCAAAAAGGGACGGTGCGTGTTGTGCACGTTGTGCGGTCCAAAAAGCCAAGTGCTCGACGGGGTAGGCATAAATGGCTTGGTCAAGGCCGCCGTGGTAGCTGAGGTCCACCTGTTCGTCGCCGATCAAGCCCAATGGCCGGACCTCGGTGGGCCCATGTTGCATCGTTTTGCGGATGGCCGTCAGAACGCGCCTGCCTCCCACCATCAGGCCGCTGGCTTGCCCAACGTGGACGCTGACCACCCGCGCCTGTGTCGCGTCAGTTGCCAAAATTCAATCGGCCATCAAGGCTTCAATGGCATCAATGGCCACGGGCACGCCTCGCGTGATGAGCTCGCAGCCAACGTCGGTCACCACGGCGTCGTCTTCAATGCGAATGCCGATGTGGTGAAACGCTTCGGGCACATCCGGCTGTGGACGGATGTAAAGGCCGGGTTCAATGGTTAAAACCATGCCCGACGCCAGGGTACGGCTTTGCGGCGCGGCATCGCCCATAGCCGGGTCACTGTAGGCGCCACAGTCGTGTACATCCAGCCCCAGCCAGTGGCTGGTGCGGTGCATGTAAAACGGGGTGTAGGCCTTGTTTGCGATGACATCATCGGCAGAGCCGACCAGGTCGCCCTTCAAGATGCCGAGGTCAAGCAGTCCTTGCGCCAGCACCTTGAGCGTTGCCTCGTGCGGGTCGTTGAATCGGGCGCCCGCGCGCGTTGCCGCGACCGCAGCATCTTGGCTGGCCAATACCAATGCGTACACATCGCGCTGGGGACCAGAGAAGCGACCGTTTGCGGGAAAGGTCCTTGTGATGTCCGAGGCGTAACCGTCGAGTTCACAGCCGGCATCAATCAGGACCAAGTCGCCAGATTTCACTGCGGCATTGCCCGCGCGGTAGTGCAGCACGCAGGCGTTTGCACCCGCCGCAACGATTGACGTGTAAGCGGGAAACTGCGACCCGCCATCACGAAAGGCGTGCAGCAACTCGGCCTCAAGGTGGTACTCACGCAGGTCGGCGCCTGCCCGGAGGTCACGCGCGCTGCGTTGCATGGCTCGGATGTGCGCGCCCGCACTGATGGCGGAGGCGCGGCGCATCGTGTCCAGCTCGTGGCGGTCTTTCACCACGCGCATGTTGTCCATTAAGGCACATAGATCGCGTTGAGTGTCGGGGCACCGAACGCCGGTGCGGGCCTTGGCACGAACCTGATCGAGCCAGCCGTCAACCTGCTGACTCAAGCGTTCGTGGGTCGCAAAGGGCCACCACACCACGTCCTTGTTCTCTAGCCACTGGGGGATGAACCGGTCCATATCGCGAATGTCCTCCGCAACAGCCACACCCAGCGCAGAGGGGGCCTCTTGGGGGCCCAGGCGATAGCCGTCCCAGATCTCGCGTTCGGTATCTTTGGGCTGGCATAACAAACGGGTGTGTCCGCTGGCGTCGATGACCAGACAGGCGTTGGGCTCTGTGAACCCGCACAGATAAAAAAAGTAGCTGTCGAACCGGTACGGGAAGTCGGCGTCGCGGTTGCGCGGACGTTCGGGCGCGGTCGGAATGATGGCCACCGCATTGGGGCCCAGTGCCTTGGCCAACCGCGTGCGGCGCTCCGCATAGATCGATGGGTCGAACGGGGTGGTGTGCGTGTGCAGAAGCGGGTTCATGGGCGAGGTGTGTGGGTGCTGCTGGTACGCATCAGTCTAACGAAATGTCAGCGGTTGGCGGGCCCGCCATTTAAATCCGCTAAGCGTTGCGGGGTTCCCACATCGACCCACTCACCGTCATAGCGGGTGCCAGTGACCCGCCCGTCATCCATCGCCCGTCGCAGCAGGGGTGCCAGCGGAGCCGCCTGGCCGAGGGGGTTCCCCAGTGGGATGTCGCACCATGGCGGCCCAAAGAGCGCCGTTTTAAACAGCCCGATCGTCGCATACGTCAGCCACGCCCCAGCGGCTTGGCGGTCGTGGTGCAGCCGACCGTCGCCGTCAAGCGCGAAATCACCGGCAGGGTGATGTGTGGGGTTGGGTACCAGCCATAAATGAGCAAGCGCATCGCTGGCCAGAAAGCGGGTGGCGATGGCGGCGTCAAATTTAAATTCCGGCACAAAGACGTCGCCCGCACTGAGCCAAAAGGCTTCGGTGCCGCTGGGCATCAAGGGTATTGCTCTGGCAATCCCACCCGCCGTCTCCAGCGCACCGCCAAAATCACGTCCCTCGTGGGAGCAGGCGATGCGCATGCCCAATGGCGTCGTTTCCAGGTAGCCACTGATCTGGTCGGCCAGCCAGGCGGTGTTCACAACCAGGTTGGTTAAACCGCCCGCCCGCATTTGCGCAGCAACCCGCCCAATCAACGGCTGGCCGCGAACGGCCAAAAGTGGCTTGGGTGTGTGGTCCGTCAGGGGGCGCATTCGCTCGCCCCGCCCTGCGGCAAGAATGAAGCCGGTGGTGATCATGCGCCATATTGTGCGCCATCAAAAGGCTAAAATATGTGGTTGTCGGGGTCGCCTTCGACAACCCCGCTCCTCTTTTTATCCTTCAGGACACCCTATGGCCAATACCACCGATATGGCCAATGCAATCCGTGCATTGGCAATGGACGCCGTTCAACAAGCAAACTCAGGCCACCCCGGTGCGCCGATGGGAATGGCCGATATGGCGGTGGCGCTTTGGTCGCGCCATTTGAAGCACAACCCCAAAGATCCCAAGTGGGTTGATCGTGATCGCTTCGTGCTGTCGAATGGTCATGGCTCGATGCTGATTTATAGCTTGTTGCACCTCACGGGTTACAACCTGCCCATTGACGAACTCAAGAACTTCCGCAAGCTGCACAGCAAAACCCCTGGGCACCCTGAGGTCGACATCACCCCTGGTGTCGAGACCACAACGGGCCCATTGGGCCAAGGCATCACCAATGCGGTTGGTATGGCGTTAGCCGAAAAGCTGTTGGCCAATGAGTTCAATCGCCCCGGACACACCGTTGTTGATCACCAGACCTATGTGTTTTTGGGAGACGGTTGTTTGATGGAAGGCATCAGCCACGAAGCGTGCGCACTGGCTGGCGCTTGGAAACTCAACAAGCTGATTGCGCTTTACGACGACAACGGCATTTCTATCGATGGCCAAGTGGCCCCTTGGTTTGTCGACGACACACCCGCTCGATTCAAGGCCTACGGCTGGAACGTGATCGGTCCTGTTGATGGTCACGACGTTGCAGCGGTCGATAAGGCCATTGCCAAGGCAAAAGGCAGTGTTGACAAGCCCACCATGATTGTGTGTAAAACGGCGATCGGCAAAGGCTCGCCGAACCGCGCGAACACCGCCAAAGCACACGGTGAACCCTTGGGTGCTGAAGAAATTGCGTTGACCCGTGCGGCCTTGGGCTGGAATCACGCGCCATTTGAAATCCCCGCCACTGTTTACAGTGATTGGGACTGTACCGATAAGGGCGCCAAGGCGCAGGCGGCATGGGGCACCCGATTTGACGCCTACCAAGCGGCACACCCTGAGCTGGCAGCGGAGTTGTTGCGCCGCATGGCTGGCGACTTGCCTAAGAACTTCCAACAAATCGCATTTGATGCGGTGGTTGCCGCACACACCAAAGCCGAGACGGTTGCATCGCGCAAAGCGTCGCAAATTGCGCTCGAGTTTTTTACCGCTGGCCTACCTGAAATGTTGGGTGGTTCTGCCGACCTCACCGGCTCGAACCTGACGAACACCAAGTCAACGCCCAACCTGCGTGTCGATGCCAAGGGTGCCGTTGTGTCGGGTGAACAAGGCCCCGGCCGCCACATCAACTACGGTGTGCGTGAGTTTGGTATGGCTGCCATCATGAACGGTGTGGCGTTGCACGGTGGTTTTATTCCATACGGCGGCACATTCCTTACCTTCAGCGATTACAGCCGTAACGCGATCCGCATGGCCGCGCTGATGAAGAAGCGCGTGGTGCACGTCTTTACACACGACTCCATTGGCTTGGGCGAAGATGGCCCAACCCACCAATCCATCGAACACGCAGCCAGCCTGCGCTTGATTCCCAACTTGGATGTCTGGCGTCCTGCTGACACCGCTGAAACGGCGGTTGCTTGGGCAACGGCGCTGCAAAACACCAATCGCCCAACAGCGTTGTTGCTGTCACGCCAGAACTTGCCTTACAGCCCCAAAACAGCGCTCGACGAGATGAGCAAGGGCGCTTACATCTTGGCTGAGCCGTCTGAAGTCGGCCTGCGCAAAAAGGCGCAAGCGGTCATTATCGCGACGGGTTCAGAAGTGCCACTCGCATTGAAGGCGCAAGGTGAATTGGCACAGCGTGGGATTGCGGTGCGCGTGGTGTCAATGCCCAGTACCACGACGTTCGATCGTCAAAGCGTTGCCTACAAATCAAACGTTTTGCCCAAAGGCTTGCCGCGCGTAGCGGTCGAGATGGGCAGCACCGACGGGTGGTGGAAGTACGGTTGCGCTGCGGTTGTGGGTCTGGATACCTACGGTGAGTCAGCGCCCGCGCCAGCCTTGTTCGAACACTTCGGGTTCACACCCGCAAACGTTGCGGACACGGTTGAAAAAGTATTGCGCGGCTGATCGCAGCCACTCAGCACAACAGACACATTGTTTTTAAAGGGAGTTCTTGCATGACGATTAAATTGGGTATCAACGGTTTCGGTCGCATTGGCCGTATGGTGTTCCGCGCAGCGGTTCAAAACTTCTCTGACATCGAAATCGTGGGTATCAACGACCTGCTTGAGCCTGACTATCTGGCCTACATGCTGAAATACGACAGCGTGCATGGCCGCTTTAAAGGCGATGTTTCTGTTGATGGCAATACCCTGGTCGTCAACGGTAAGAAGATCCGTTTGACGGCTGAGCGTGATCCCGCGAATTTAAAGTGGAGCGACGTGGGTGCTGACATCGTTCTGGAGTCAACGGGCCTGTTCTTGACCAAAGAAACCGCCGAGAAGCACTTGGTTGCAGGCGCGAAGAAGGTGCTGTTGAGCGCACCCTCAAAAGACGATACGCCCATGTTCGTCTACGGCGTGAACCACGAGAGCTATGCCGGCCAAGCCATTTTGTCTAATGCGAGTTGCACCACCAACTGCCTGGCGCCCGTTGCCAAGGTGTTGAACGACACATGGGGTATCAAGCGCGGTTTGATGACCACGGTGCACGCCGCGACAGCGACGCAAAAAACAGTTGATGGGCCGTCAAACAAAGACTGGCGCGGTGGCCGCGGTATCTTGGAAAATATCATTCCCTCGAGCACCGGTGCTGCTAAAGCGGTTGGCGTGGTGATTCCCGAACTCAACAAAAAGCTGACGGGTATGGCGTTCCGCGTACCGACATCGGATGTTTCAGTGGTTGACTTGACCGTTGAACTCGAGCGTGAGGCCAGCTACGAAGAAATCTGTGCAGCCATGAAGGCGGCCAGCGAAGGTGCCATGAAGGGCGTGTTGGGTTACACCGAAGACAAAGTGGTGGCGACTGACTTCCGCGGCGAGTCTTGCACGTCCGTGTTTGATGCCGAAGCGGGCATTGCACTCGACAAGACCTTCGTAAAAGTCGTGAGCTGGTACGACAACGAGTGGGGTTACTCCAACAAGTGCTTGGAAATGGTCCGCGTGGCTGCCAGCAAATAAGCGCTAACCCATGCGCTTTGAGCCGGCGTCATGCCGGCTTTTTTGTGTCCGCGCAGTCCACCACCCGCAACTCTGCATTCGAGTAGCGTGGCACCGCATTGAGCCGAGCCAATACCGTGTCACGCAACTCGCGTGATGCGGCGTAAATAGCCACCTCCCAAACGGGCACCTCTGGGCGGGCTTGCTGTACCTCAAAACCGGTTTCACCGCGCGCGCGGAGTTCGGCCAACGCACTGTCCGCACCCGCTTGGTTGCTGAATGTGCCAACGATCAAGCCCTCTGGTAGCGGGGGCTCGCTGGATCGAAAGGTGATACCAGCCCTTTTTAAACGTTCTTTGAGTGCTTTTTGGTCGGACCCATCACGCATCATCACCACCCACCGGGGCTCAAGCTGACTGGGTAACAAGCGCCAAAACACCTGATCGCCAACGTTCGTCAATGCCTGTTGTAGCGCGTCTTGATCGGGGGCCGCCCAAAAACGGGCTTGCCAACACGCGGTCGGCAACACGCTGTTGGCGGTGATATTGGTGAGGGGGTCTGTCGCATCAATCGCGACCGCTGCCGTCGCCGTGGGCGCCGCTGGGGTTGCTGGCGCTGCCGGCGCTGACGGGGCGGCGGGCAGCGGTTCTTTTGCGGCTGTCACCACAGGCTGCGGCGCCGGCCAGCCAAATCGCGCGAGGTCGCCTTGGCCCCAAGCCCAAAGCAGCCCGTTGAGGAGCAATAAAACAAAAACAATTACAACGCGCATGGCCTAACACTGACTTCTTGACTGATGACGTCTGTCATTGTGCCGTTCGCAAGCTCGAGCCGCAACGCGCCTTGGGGGCTGATGCCGCGGGCAATGCCGCTTTGACCGTCGGAGAGTTGAACAGCAACACCCGCCAATGCATCACGCGCAGCAAAGCGCGCTGACCACGGGGCAAAACCGGCTAATGGAAAATCCACCATGGCTCGGATCAACGCCGTTACACAGCGGTGTGCGACGTCGCTCATGACGGGCGCTTCATCCGTGAGTGCATCCAGGCCGATGGGCGGCATGGCGTTTGCAGCGGGGCTGGCCAGGGTGGGCGTTTTTAGGTTGATGCCAACCCCAATGACGACATAGTGCGTCGGCCCCATGCTGGTGATTTCAACCAAAATACCGGCCAGCTTTTGCTGACCCACCCACAGGTCATTGGGCCACTTAATGTGCACCCGAGGGCTCAGCTGTTCGGCCAAGACTGCGCCGACGACCAAGGACAGACCCGCTAACCCTGTGACATTCGTCAGCGGCAAGCCAACTGAGAAACTTAAGGAGTCGCCTGCGGGGCTTATCCAGTGCTTCCCACTGCGTCCCTTCCCTGCTGACTGTGTGACCGCCATCATCACGGTTGGGTCGAGTTGGCCCGCTCGTGCCCGACGCATCAAGGCGCTGTTTGTTGAGTCGATGGTCGGGACCGCCTCAATGCTCAGGGTCGGCCAATGGGCGTGGCAATCGATCCAGATGTTCTCAGCCGCTGTATTCAGCGCTCTGAGGGCCGCTTCGGCCGCTTGAAAGGTGTGCGCTGACACCCCTTATTTGACTTTCTCGGCTGTCTTTTTTGCCGTCTTTTTCTTTTTAGGCTTGAAGACGTCATCACGCTCGGTGGTCGAAAGCAACGTGCCTCGACACATTTCAGCGCCGCACCAGCACGGGTAATCCGCCTTTAGCTCATCCGTGAGTGGCTCATCGATGACCAATCCGTAGTCGTAAAAAATCTCTTCCCCAGCCTTGATCGCGCGCAAGGAACGAATAAATACCCGACCCGCCTCTTCGGACGCCTCACAGTTCGGGTCACAGCTGTGGTTGATCCATCGGGCCCGGTTGCCATTTACATTAGCGTCAATGACACGCGTTTCATCAATGTGAAAGTAAAAGGTGTGATTGGGCTGGCTGGGATCATGGGGGTGACGGTTCAGCGCCTCTTCCCAGTCAATGATTTCACCGACGTATTCAACCAAAGTTTCACCGGCTTTCAGGTCAACCAGCGCAAAAACGCCACGCCCGTGAACGGGTGAGTCACGGGATTCGATACGGGACTTGAAGCGCTTGGCACCCGCGAGCATTTTTGCCGGTGGTTGGGCAGGTGATTTTGATTTGGATGTAGCCACGATGAAACTCGGTTAAAAAATTTGGTAAGGTTCCCCTACCTGCGCAACCGTGCACGGGGGGTTGTTTGTGCGCGAGCAAACAGAACAGATTGTAGACAGATGAAAACACTAGTCATTGCGGAAAAGCCTTCGGTGGCCAAAGATATTACAGCGGCGTTGACGCCGCTGGCTGGGCCTTTCGATAAGCACGACGATTACTTTGAGAGTGAAACATACGTCATCACCTCGGCCGTCGGCCACTTGGTGGAGATCGCTGCACCCGAAGAATTTGATGTGAAGCGTGGCAAGTGGAGTTTCGCCAATCTGCCCGTGTTGCCGCCTCGCTTTGATTTGCGCCCCATCGAGAAAACCAAGTCCCGTCTTAACGCGGTTGTGAAATTGGCGAAGCGCAAGGACGTTGGCTATCTCATCAATGCCTGTGACGCTGGCCGCGAGGGCGAGTTGATTTTTCGCTTGATCGAACAGTTTGCGAGCGACAAAAAGCCGCTCAACAAACCGTCGCAGCGTTTGTGGTTGCAGTCGATGACGCCACAGGCCATTCGGGACGGCTTTTCCAATTTGCGCTCTGATGCGCAGATGCTGCCGCTTGCAGACGCCGCACGCTGCCGGTCGGAAGCCGATTGGCTGGTGGGCATCAATGGCACGCGAGCCATGACCGCCTTCAATTCGCGCGACGGAGGCTTTTTCTTGACCACTGTGGGCCGCGTGCAGACGCCCACCCTGTCGGTCGTTGTGGAGCGTGAAGAGGCGATTCGCAAATTCATCAGCCGACCCTATTGGGAAATACACGCCAATTTCGACGTCTCTGGCGGCACCTACGTGGGTCGCTGGTTCGACGAAAAATTCAAAAAGCCAGCGGCTGTCGATGGCGAGGCAAAAGATGCCGAGCTGAAGCCCGAGCGCATTTGGGACGCGGCCACTGCCGACCGCATCGCCGCAGCGGTCCGCAACCAAGCCGCCACCATCACGGAGTCGTCCTCGCCTTCAAGCAAGTCAAGTCCAGCCCTGTTCGACTTGACGTCTTTGCAGCGTGAGGCCAACGGTAAGTTTGGTTACTCCGCCAAAACCACCCTGCAGATTGCACAAAGCTTGTATGAGCGTCACAAGGCGCTGACCTACCCGCGTACCGATTCGCGCGCCTTGCCAGAGGATTACGTACCCACCGTCCAAGATACCTTCAAAATGTTGGCTGACAGTGGGATGTCGCACTTGGCACCGCATGCCAAATTGGCGATCAAGAACAGCTACGTGCGCAAGTTGCCGCGTGTTTTCGATAACAAAAAAGTCAGCGACCACTTCGCGATCATTCCAACCCTGCAAGCGCCCAGCGGTTTGAGTGAAGCCGAGCAAAAAGTTTATGACTTGGTGGTGCGTCGTTTCATGGCGGTGTTTTTCCCACCGGCGGAATTTCTTACAACCACCCGCATTTCGCGTGTTGCCGATCAAGCCTTCAAGACCGAAGGCAAGGTGTTAGTGAACCCAGGTTGGATGGCTATCTACGGCAAGGACGCGCAAGACGACGAGAAAGATGGCGAAGTCTTGGTGGCGGTGAAGCCCGAGGAAAAAGCGCACGTCGCAGAGGCTTTGGTGAAAGACCTCAAGACGCGCCCACCCGCGCGGTATTCCGAGGCCACATTGCTGTCCGCCATGGAAGGGGCTGGCAAGTCTGTTGAAGATGATGAGTTCCGCGAGGCGATGAAAGAAAAAGGTCTGGGCACACCAGCCACGCGTTCCAGCATCATTGAGGGCCTGATCGCCGAGAAGTACATGTTGCGCGAAGGCCGTGAGTTGATTCCCACCGCAAAGGCCTTTCAGTTGATGACCCTCCTGCGCGGCTTAGGCGTTGATGAGTTGTCGCGCGCTGAGCTCACCGGCGAGTGGGAGCACAAGCTCTCTCAAATGGAGCAAGGTCTGATGAGCCGTGCCAGCTTCATGGCTGAGATCACCAGCATGACCGAGCGCATGGTCCGTAAAGCCAAGGAATATGACGGTGACACCATCCCCGGTGATTACGCCACTTTGCAAACCCCTTGCCCCAACTGCGGCGGTGTGGTGAAAGAAAATTACCGCCGTTACACCTGCACAGGCAGCGCATCAGGGGCGGAGGGCTGTGGCTTTTCAATGACCAAAACACCCGCGGGCCGTGCCTTTGAGCTGACCGAGGTGGAGTCATTCCTGAGCAACAAACAAATTGGGCCGTTGGAAGGTTTCCGCTCAAAGGCGGGCTGGCCCTTCACCGCTGAACTGGCGTTGAAGTGGAGCGATGACGACAAGAATTGGAAGCTTGAGTTTGATTTCGGCAACGACGCCAACGCCGATACGGGTGAGCTCATTGACTTCACGGGTCAGACGGCTTTGGGCCAATGCCCCAGTTGCAGCAGTGCGGTGTTCGATCACGGCAGCGTGTATGCCTGCGAAAAGGCGGTCCCCACGGCAGCCCAGCCAACGCCGAGTTGTAAATTTAAAACCGGCAAAATCGTGTTGCAGCAGCCCGTCGATGCCGAACAAATTCAAAAGCTATTGACCACGGGTAAAACAGATCTGCTCGACAAATTCGTATCCATGCGCACCCGTCGGCCTTTCAAAGCTTTCTTGGCTTGGAACCCCGAGGAGGACAAAGTGGCTTTTGAATTCGAGCCACGCGTGAGCAAATTCCCGCCGCGTAAAACCGCTGCGCCAGCGAAGACCGCAGCTAAAAAAGCGGTCGCCAAGAAAGCCCCCGCAAAGAAGGCGCCTGCCAAAAAAGCCCCGGCCAAAAAGGCCGCCGCCAAGAAAACGGTCGCCAAGAAAGCAGCAGCCAAAAAGACAGCCAGCTGATCCCACTTTTCTCCCAATCGACTCACTGGAAGGACGCGTTCACATGAAGTTATATTTTGCCCCTGGTGCGTGTTCTTTCGTGCCGCATGTATCACTCGC
>Ga0102883_1000657_pt1 | contig 13128 bp, 19 predicted proteins | sample Colrivmet1549B02_FD_94877 | JGI IMG/M metagenome (GOLD analysis project Ga0102883, IMG submission 94877) | Estuarine microbial communities from the Columbia River estuary - metaG 1549B-02 | ecosystem: Environmental > Aquatic > Marine > Intertidal zone > Estuary | place: USA: Columbia River... | reverse complement strand
GCGAAAGCTGGGGCTGAAACAGCACAGACAGCCGCCTCGAGCGCTGCAACAAGCGCTTCCGGGTCAGCTTCATCTGCAAACACCTCCGCTACGACCGCTGCAACCTCTGCGAACAATGCAGGTAGCTCAGCCTCGGCGGCGGCAACAAGTGCTTCAACAGCAGCTACTTATGCTACCGATGCTGGCACTGCTTCTAGTGCAGCTAATACAGCTAAACTTGCTGCAGAAACTGCGCAGTCTGGTGCTGAAACCGCAGAAACTAACGCGGCTTCTTCTGCAACGACCGCGCTGGGTTCAGCTGCCTCCGCTGCGACATCAGCTACTACCGCCGCGAACTCTGCAAACTCAGCGGGCGATAGCGCAACAGCTGCTGCGACAAGCGCCTCATCAGCCGCTACTTATGCTACTGATGCAGGTACGGCGTCTGCTGCAGCTCAATCAAGTAGCCTTTCAGCTTCCTCGAGTTTAGCTGGGGCCCAAGCCGCCGCGTCTGACGCTGAAGACGCTCAAGCTAATGCAGGTGCATCGGCCTCTGCCGCTGCGACAAGCGCAACTACTGCTGCAACAAGCGCAACTACTGCTGGAACAAAAGCCGCGTTAGCTTCCCAGTCAGAGCTTGCCGCTGAGACTGCGGAGGCAAACGCAGTAACTGCTGCGACTTCTGCTGCGAACTCAGCTACCAACGCGGACTCCTCTGAAGCAAACGCCGCTACCTCAGCCGTAAATGCCGCGCAATCTGAGAACCAGGCGTCAGGGGCAGCTAGTGCAGCTTCTACATCTGCGTCTCTTGCATCAACACGCGCAACAGCTGCAGGAACATCTGCTGGTGCTGCTGAAACTGCTAGAACCGCAGCGGAGACTGCACGGTCTGGTGCTGAGACGGCTGAAACGAACGCGGCTTCGAGCGAGACAAATGCAGCTGGGTCTCAAGCTGCTGCAGCAAACAGTGCTACCGTTGCCGCGAACAGCGCGACTCAGTCAGGACAGTCAGCTACTGCAGCAGCTAACTCGGCGACTACTGCTTCGACTAAAGCGACAGATGCTAGTCAGGCGGCGGCAGTAGCGACTACGGCTAAATTAGCCGCAGAAACAGCTAAGGGCGGCGCTGAGACGGCTGAAACAAATGCGGCTGAAAGTGAGACAAATGCAGCTGGGTCTCAAGCTGCTGCAGGAGTATCCGCAACCCAAGCAGCGAATTCTGCAACACAGTCTGGTGCATCTGCCGGAGCGGCGGCAGGAAGTGCAAGTATTGCAAGTAGTAAAGCGACAGAGGCCAGCCAGTCGGCTGTTTCTGCTACAGAAGCTAAGAACCTTGCAGTGACTGCCAAGGCAGACGCCGAGTCTGCTCGTAACAACGCGGCTGCTAGTGAGTCAAATGCAAGTGGCAGTGCAGCAGCAGCAGGGGCATCTGAAACTAATGCTGCTAGCTCATCTAATACAGCGGGCCAGTCAGCGACAGCTGCAGCTAACTCTGCAAGTGCGGCTTTGGCGCAAGCTACTGCAGCGGGTGTATCTGCGGCTTCTGCAACTTCTGCGAAAAATGCTGCTAGTACCTCTGCTGCGAATGCATTGACTTATCAGAATAACGCTGCGCAATCAGCGACCGCTGCTAATGGTTCTGCGACGGCTGCAGCATCAACCGTCAATGGTTTAACCGCTCGCCTAAACAATGCGGGCGGGACTGGCGTTACTGTTGAGGAGGCATATAGCGCTTCCGCGTCCAGCATCGAGGGGTTGCAGGCACAGTACTCGGTCAAGATAGACAACAATGGGCATGTGTCAGGGTTCGGATTGAACTCTGTTGAGGTGGACGGGGTTCCCGAATCGGCGTTCGTGATCCGCGCTGATAAGTTCGCGATTGTCGATCCTGCGTCCACGGCTAATGACTTAACGAACACCCCCTCTGCAGACGTAGTACCCTTCGGCGTTACAAACGGTGTTGTCTATATCAAAGCGGCAGCGATTCAAGACGCGTCGATCACGTCTGCGAAAATTGGCAGCGTTAATGCAGACACGATTACTACGGGCACGCTCAACGTAGCTAATCTAATCGACGCGAACGCCATACAGGCGTCCCAGCTTAATCTCGTTGGTGTAGGCACATTAATCGACTTAAAGAGCGCTGCGTCAGGTGGGCGAATGGAGATCCTTAGTGACAGCATCCACGTCTACGATTCAACAGGCGCTATACGTGTGAAGTTGGGAGCGCTTTAATGGCTCATGGCATACGCGTTTGGACAAATGACTCTCCTCCAAGATTGCGCCTAGACACAGGAGACAGGCAAGTTATGCACTACGCGCAATACGCAGGCACTGCTGGCGCTAGTCCAATCGTTATTAATGTTGGCGGGGGTTATAACATTACCAGTGGAGACTGGGGGGTAGATGTCACCCCCGTCAACGAAGACTTAAAGGTCATTTCTGCGAGCAATACGCTTACGATCAGCGCTACTGCTGGAAGCATTCAGTTTCGCGTTAACGTATTTAAGTTGAACCAATAATGGCTTACGGTTTTCGGGCGTATAACAACTCCGGGTTTACCCAGGTTGACGAGACTACCCAGGGGTTTCAGGTTCTAGCGACAGGTATCGTAGCAGCGACTGACGCGTACACGCTAGGTTATGTTGAGATACCAGCAAGTTTTCCCGATGACATTATGGTGGTTGCAAAACCTTACAACCCAAACCCGTTACAGTCTGCTCAATTGATAGCCTACTTCTATGATGTAGTAGGCGGTAATGGCACTAGAACCCGGCGCGCCTATATGAATTATATTCCTGCGGGGGGTGCGCTTGCGACAGGCGCTTGTGATTACGCAATCATTCAACGCTGTAGCTTATTTGATGATTCTGTGATCAGCGGGCAGACGCCGAAGAACTATGGGTTAAATGTCTATAGGTCTGATGGCACGCTAAGTTTTACAACTGAAAAACCCACGTTCCGCGTACGCGCTGCACGCCATCATGAAATTACTGCGACGAGTTCTGGCGCGGGGTATTGGTACGTTCCTGAATCACCTGCGGATTTGCTTGATACATACGCGCTGGCGATGAACTACCGTCAATACAAATACAGGGTCTTTGGGCCATCTGTTGATCGGCAGTACAGTGCGGAGTCGCGGGTCGCGTTTTGGAACTACCCGACAGGGCAGTTTGGTACAAGTATCCTTTACTCTGGCGGTGATGCCGGTAAAACCGCCTCTCTTGTAGAGAAAGTTTGGGAGGGCCATAGAACTGAAATGGTAGGATTTGTCGTATGATTAAATATGCTTTTGTTGGTCCAAATGGTGAGGTGCGCTCGATTGTGCACCCTTCAGATGACGCCCTTTTTCAAGAGGGCCAAGTAGTTGGCGACGACACTTTGCGCGCTTTTGACTATGCCGTACCGGATATGGCAGTGATGGACGGGTGGTATTGGCAAGACGGCTGGGTAAAAACCAAGCCTGAGAGGCCGTCTGTTTTTCATAAGTGGGAAAACTTTCAGTGGACCCTGGATGCAGTAGATCTTGAGGCCGAAATTCGGGAGCTGCGCGACAGTAAACTGTTCCGCACCGACTGGACACAGTCTCCAGACAGCCCCTTGTCCGATGCCGCTAAAATAGAATGGGCGGCTTACCGCCAAGCCCTGCGCGATGTACCCGCAAATAACACCACAGTAACTTCACTAGACGAGGTGTCATGGCCGACCCCACCAGGGGGATAAATGATTGATCCTATAACTGCTGTTGCAATGGCTACAAGTGCTTTTAAGACTGTCCAGAAGATGGTGGCAATGGGCCGCGAGATCGAAGACACCCTAGGCCAAGTTGGCAAGTGGTATGGCGCTGTTAGTGACTTCAACGAAGCTAAGAGGCAAGCGGAGAATCCACCTATCTTCCGTAGGCTGGTAGCGTCTAAGTCAGTCGAGCAAGAAGCGCTAGAGATGTTTGCCCACGATAAGCGAATAAGGCAACAAGAGAAAGAACTGCGAGAGCTGCTGATGTACACCTACGGCCCTGACGCTTACCAAGAGCTTTTGGGTATGCGTAGGAAGATACGAGAGCAGCGCGAAAAGACGATTTATGCACAGGCACGCCGCCGAAAGAATGCTTTCTGGTTAACTGTTCAGAGCGCTGCTCTGGTTCTGCTGTGTGGTGGGCTTTACAAAGTAAGCATGTTTTTATACTTAAACATTAACCAGACCAATATGTCTTAGGAGACTGTTATGCACAATGGTAAAGGTAAGCAGTGTGTCTTGAACCAACCAGCCAAAAAGAAGAAGCCCACTAAGACTAAAGGTAAAAAGAAAAATGGCTACTGAGCGCGACTATAAAGAGGCGTATCGCTTCTCCTAGTTATACCAGAAGCGGTATGGCCCAGATAACAAAGATACATTTCCGCTGCTCGCTGCTCCCTACTATAATGCCGCCTCAACCAACCAGAGGCACATATGATTCTTTACATGATCGGCTTTATCTTAGTAACCCTTGGCGCTATCGCTCAGCAAGACCTGTAGGTGTGACACTGTCACAACCTAAAGAGAACTAAAACAAATTAAATAGTATTATCAATAAGTTACGAGTTTCTAGCGCAGACGGCCTAGTAGATCTAAATATAGGTTAAGTCATTGAAATAGAAACAAAAGTAGCAACGCGGGGAACAGAATCCCTCTCTCTCCGCCATACATTTAAGTGCTTGTTTTACAAAGAAAAAGCGATATCATAAAGGCTCCAGTCACAGCAGGGTCACAATGATATGGCAACCGTACGGAAACGCGGCAACAAGTACCAGGCTCAGGTACGCGTCAAAGGGCACACACCTCAATCAAAATCCTTCCTAACTAAAGCAGCCGCCGACGCATGGTGTAGGCGCATAGAGTCGAGCATGGACAACGGATCGTGGATCGATACTCGCGAATCACGGTCCGTGCTCATCGAGAATATAGTGGACGATCTGGTCTACTCTTACGAGCGGTTCGGTCTCGAAGTGGCAGGCCCGAAGCTCGGGCAGCTAAACCAAATCAAAGAATACTTCCACGGGACTTCCCTGCATGACATGACTGTAGACGACGTTTTAACCTTTGCGGCGTATAGGAAGGAAACTGTTTGTGCAAGCACACTGCAGACGCAGATGTATTATTTGAAGCAAGCGATTGAAAATAGCAGGATAAAAACTGAACAGCCCGTAGTAGATATGGCGATCGACGAGCTGAAGAAGAAGAAAATTATTATGGGAAGTCAGCGCCGCGACCGCCGCCTGGAAGAAGGTGAGTATGACGCGTTGATGGATGAGGCTGGCGGACACTGGATAGGGCTAACAATCGACTTAGCGATTGAATCAGGGATGCGGCAGGGAGAAATCCATGCTCTGAAATGGTCTGACATCGACGAAAAGAAAGGCGTAATCAGGCTGCTGCGCAAGGACAAGCACGCTGAGACAGGACAAACAAAGAGCGTAATTCCCCTTTTAAAGGGCGTGAGAGAGGCGCTCCTACGTGCACAGAATGTGTTTGGGCAAGGCCCGAACCTTATCCCTGCAAAGCGTGCAGCAAGCATTTCGGACAAGTTTGCCAAGATGACTAAGAAGCTGGGGATTGAAGACTTGCGCTTCCATGATTTACGGCACGAAGCGATTAGTCGAATGTTTGAACGCGGTATGAGGGTAGAGCAAGTGAGGGTGGTATCAGGCCACCGCACACTTGATCAGTTGAGCAGGTACATTAACTTGCGTGCGGAAGATTTAGCAGGCTTGTAAGGTAGGCGGCAACTTCTAAAGTTGGGAATAAGTATTTTTTCCCACGTTTGATGTGAGGGATATCAAGCACCCCTCGGTAGGTTTGTTGGTAGATTGTTTGTTTTTTAACTTTTAACAGTAAGGCTAGTTCTTCTAAGTCCATGAAAGGGCCGTATTTTTCTAATAGAAGTGTTTCCAATTCCGGTTTGTCCTTAACCTACCGATCGTTTTATAATAGTAATGCTATTATTGGAATAGTAAAGCTTTATTTAGGAATATGTTACTGACACAACCGACCAGAGGTGCGAGATTTTTGCGGCTGGGGGCACGTCGTTTGGTAAATAAAACTTGATTGTTTTTTGTGCTTTTAATCGGGCAGCAAACATTTTTGGCTCGCGCATATTAGCGGGTTTAGTTAGGCGGACGTAGCAGCTCATAGCTGGGCACGGTGATTCAAAGGTGTCCCTGTATGCTGCGGAAGTGTGTGGGACTTCAATTAGAAAAGACTCATCGTCTGATCTGCTGAAGATTACTTTATCGATTGGCGTGGTCATGTCATTAGCAGACCATTTGACATTTTTTCGCGTTATGCTTGGCAGACTCTCTTCTATATTAGGGTCAATGTCTCTAGGATCTACATCTAAGAAGTTGGCTAGCTTTATGATGGCTGGGGCTCGCATCTCAGTGATCCCAGATAGGTAATGGCTTATTGCACCTTGGGTCCAGCCAAGTTCTTTGGCAGCGGTTACTTGGGTGAATCGCATCTCTAGACGTTTTTTATTCCAGATCTTGCGGAGATTTTTTACTATTGTTGGAAATTCGTCTCTTGTGTTCATACACGTCTCCTCCTGAGTGTGTTACAGCTTGAATCCAGTGGGCTACGTCCTTTCTAGAAACACTTTGTTCTATATACTTAGATTTACATATATTAGTAGAAAAGTCATCTACTATTATTATGGCCGTGTCAGCAACACCCAGCACCAACGCTACATTTGTCGAGGGTTTCATCCGCTCTAGCCACGAACATTGGAGCGCGGACAACGAGTGACGGATCACGGTGTCGTCTCGTGCAGGCAGGGTTTTGACGTACTTATACTCAACAAACAGTAGGCCTGCCGGGCCTGCATACATAGCGTCAGGCACCCCTCCCGTATACGTGTCGTGGATTTTCCACTTGTACACATCAGGGTGCAGCGCGTTGTGTATGGACTTGATGAAGCCATGTTCGTTCATATAAAGTAAGTGATGCGTTGTGACTACCAGTGCATCAAGCTGGTGCATAAGGCCCCCCATAGGGGGGCGTAGTCAGGGGTTAGTTACTGGTACTTTTCGTATAAGGCTTCTGCGGCGTTGTAGTCTTCTTCCATCGCCCAACCTACCCAAGACACTTCGCAGTTCATGAAGGCTTTACCCATCTTGTTCTCGGTTGAAACGCCAGACACCTTCCACAAACCTGCAAACCGATCACCGCCGCGCATACCGATCTGAGAGTTCCAGTTCTTGGATACGCGGAGCTTAGATGATGCGAAGTCCATGATGCACGGTGTACGGTCAAGCTCACCTGTCTCAGGGTTCTTGAGCAGAATAACGTGAGCGTGAGTCTCGTTGATGTCGTACTCAGATGGTTTGTCTTGTTCGTTAACTCTGTCTTGAGCTTCCTGCATAGAATCGAAAGCACCGAGGTAGCCGCCGCCTGCATCTAACTGACGCCATACGACAAATTCAGTTTTGAAGGTTAAGCTAATGGCATAGAGATCGCTGCCGTAATTCTGGTTAGTTAGAGTGTTGACGAAGTGTCCTGGCTCACAGCCCTCTACGTAGTTGGCGTGGTGCTTGTCAACTTCGTTGGACATCTTTTGGAGAAGCTTAACGCGCGGTATTGCTACGTTAGATCCTACATTCTCGTTGCCGCGGCCAACACCTTGTACTGCTTTGAGGTGCGACGGAAGCGTGTCAGAAGATGAAACTAATGGAGATACTTGTGTTGATACTGCTTTTGCTGTTGCTGGCATAATATTATCCTATTGATTATTGATTCATGTTTATAGAGATCTAAAGTTAATGCGTCGTATTTCACGGGCCTGCAAACCAGGTACTTCTTCGCCAAGCTTTAGAAGTTCTTTGTAAGCAGTCGACGATACCCGTCGTTGCAAGAGACTGAAGTCTTGGTTACTAATGATGTGCGCATATAACGCATCCCAGTCAGTAACGTCGGGTACAGTATCTTGGTTAATGGACACACTGGCTTTGTCATTAGCGGTACGTGACAAACCCTGCTCATCCAATTTGGTGAGGAGTTGATAATCAAGATCATCTTTTTCTTTGTTCAACTCTTTGAGCTCAGTGTTAAGACTGGCAATGCCGTCTTTCACTTTAGCCCTGGCTTCGATTAGTTCATTAATATTCATAAGGTTCCTTTAGGCTGCTTGGTTTAGTTTGTTTAAAATTTGTAGTAGGTCTTCCATTCGTTTTAGTTTGTTATTTAATTTTTCGTACACGTCCGGTTCCCAGGTGTTACGCGCGGCAATCTGAATTATTTCAGTACGTTGGGTTTGGCCAGCGCGGTAGATACGTCGGTTGAACTGCTGGTAATGCTCAGCGTTGTAGGTTGGCGAGGCCCAGATGACAGCTGTCGCTTTTGTCATTGTCAGCCCGTGTCCTGCTGACTGCGGGTGACAGAACACAACCTGGAGTTGCCCGGCTTGCATTCGATCTACGACATCTTTGCGGTGGTGTGCTGGAGTATCGCCATCGATGACGCCATACCTGATACCCATAGCGTCAGCCATAGCAGTCAAGTGGTTCTTTTCATGCTTCCAGTTGAACGCTACTAAGCTGTGCTTACGCTCAGACACTAGTTGCATTACTAGCTCATAGCGCTCGGGGTGGACGCTCTGTACTGCGCCGTGTTCGTCGTAGATCGCACCCGTACATAGTTGCAAGAGCTTCTTAACTTTTGCGCCTGCGTGTACTGCGTTGATTGTAGCCGTGCCGGTGTAGAGGACGTTGTCTTCTGCAAGCGAGACGTATTGCTTCATGATCTTTGGAGGGAGCTGGACTTGTAATGTGCTAACAGTCTGCTCGGGCATCGTAAGGCATTCTTCGAGCGCGTAACGTACGTTGATATCGCTTATTAAGGAGGCAACAATTTCTTCTGCGTTGTCTTTGTCGACCCACTCGTTGGCGAAGCCATTGAATCTTGCTGTGCAGACAGCTGCTCGGAAACTGTAGAACCTATGCCCTAAGCGCTCGCCGTCATCAACAAGCAGCGTTGGGTGCCAGATGTCTAGAATTGTATTGCTGTTTGGCGTACCGGACATAGCGATGCGGTACTCGAAGCGGTCAACTAGCTTTTTAATCGCTTTGCTACGCTGGCTGCTTTGGTTTTTATACGCTGTGAATTCGTCAATAACTAATGTGTCGAATCGATTGAGCTTAGTTTGGTTTTTGAGCAGCCACTTAACTGCGTCGTGGTTAGTGATGACAATGTCTTCGTCACCTGAGAATGCTTTCTCCCGGTTCTTGGCGTACGCAACGGCGTACGTTAATTGCGGGGTAAACTTCTCTATGTCATCAGCCCATGAGGCTTCGAGGATGGACAACGGTGCGAGAACTAAGGTTCGCGATCCACGCTTAGTGATGGCGTCAAGGACTGACCGGGTTTTCCCTGTGCCAGGATCGGATGTAATTAGGCATCGTGGGTTTTTTAGTATGTGCGCTGTAGTTGCGCTTTGATGCTCGAATGGTTTTAACATATACATCACTCATTGATGGTTTAGAATATTAGCACAGCTAATACTAGTGTTCAAGAAAAACGACTGGCTTTTCGCTAGTCCAGCAGTACCCGCAGGTTGCACAGGAGTCTGTTTTGCCAACTTGTTCGGGACACATAATGCCACCGTATTCTTCCGCGCTTGTGCCTACATGCGCGCTGAATTGCGTATCAGAGTCATCAGAGAACCGGATACGGAAGCGGGTATCGGCATACTTGTTTATGTTGCTGATCATCGAACCCAGAGGCGATGTGTATGCGTGGTGGGTGTAGCCAAATACGTTTAGGTTCTCAAACTCATGCAACCATCTCTGCCATTGAAGAAGGTACTTAGCGCTATAAAAGTCTCCTAGGACGTGCAGTCTAACTACGAATCCTTCAGGGTGCTTGTCGTTTAAAGACGACAACTGGCGCTCTAGGTCCGAGATGAAGTTAGGGTCTGTATGGTCAAAGCGATGGGCGAAAGGCATATTGTCGCCGTAACAATTGTCCCACTGGGCGCAATCGTCGGGGCAGGTAGCGCGTTCTTCAAGTGACAGGCTGTACATTGTCATGCCTTGCCACATCTTAACGGTGACTTTATCTCCTAGCTTTTTGTTTTGTTTGCCTCTCTTTAACATGTTGAGGCTTGATGGCTTGACGCCTTTTATGTACCTCGTCTGTGGCGGGCGCAGATTTCTTACTGGGATTAGGTTCTCGGCTAATGATGTCATCTAGAATCTCCTGTCGTAAGTTAGCGGCTGTGGTCTGATCGCACTGAGTCATGATCTTGATTTCCGATTTCTTCAAACGGTGTGTACTCCACGTCTCCGCTTCGGTTGGATCGGTTACGAGCTTGTACTCGACTAGACTCCCACTTCTTTTGTAGAATGCTTGCATTGATTAGATCCTTGACTGGTTGTGCAAAAAGGGATTTGTATTCATCATTTGTCATACTTTTTTGCCTCTTTTTTACGTGCTTTGAATTCTGCTTCTTTGTCTTGGACAATTAGCCAGGCTCCTTTGAATGCTAAGGCGGTTAAGACAACAGCGAGCAGTGTTACTAGGGCATTTAATATTTCGCTTATCATGGGTCAACCTCCACCCACCGAAAAGATCGGTAGGGAAATTTTTTGGTTTTAACGAACATGAGTTGTTCGCGAGTCATGGTGCGTTTCATGATGAGTAGCGTGATGGATATGGCGAGGCCGCCGACCATTGCTGCCATCATGCCGCCAAAGGTTCCTGCGAACAGGAACATAAGGAGGCCAGTGCATGCGATATCAAGTGGGATATCGAATGAAATAGCTCGACGTACGCCGAACTTAAAGATCAGAAACAGGAGACCTGCTGCTGAAAGTAGACCTGCTGTAATCATAGATAACTCCTAGTAATGTGATTACGATGAGTGCGATTTCTGCGGCGTTTAGTAGTACTGCAAGTAATGTCATTCGTTTGTCCTGAGATGAAAGTACGCAACAGTGCATACAACAGCGACTAGTACAAATACGTACAAGCCGACTGCTAGCATCTGCGCGAAGATTGTGAGTAAAGCGGCTACTGCGATTGCATAGCCAAAGCGTATAAGTAACTTTTTCATAGGGATTCTCTCTTCACGATTCATGAGGATCATTTGAATTCCGATCGGGAATAAAAAAGCCCTAATACATACAGTCATTAGGGCAAGGGGCACTTCAGGGAGGAATACAGTGTTTAATCAACACCCCACGTGCATTCAGGGTTATCGCCCTTGCGGAACGAACACCATCTGCACGCGTCTTTACTAGGCGTCGGAGCAAATTCTGTTTCGGTTGTCATTTTAATAGCACGCCTGTGATATGCAGGGGCAAATAGCATTGCTTGGGCGCGCGTGTATTGTTTTTTAGTTGTTTCGCCGTGGTCTAAGTACCAGAACTCTGTTTGTACAAATTGCACGTTTGGGTATCTGAAGAAGGTAGCTATGGCATACAAGAGGCCTTGTTGGCCATGTGACACTTCGTTGCCGAATTTCTTGCCTGTTTTATAGTCGATTACACGGGCAGATGTTTCATCTTCTTGTACGAGAGCATCAAGTTTGATACGTGCCCAGGTTTCTTTTTGCATCCATCCGACTGTTGCCCAGTCGAGGTCGAAACCCCACTCACCTTCAAGTTCTACTTTCGCGTCGATATAAAGTTCACGCAGTTCTTCAAACTGGCTTTTAAACTTATGAAGAGACTCGTGCATTTCGCCCAGTGTGCCGTTGACGTAGTCTTCAGCGTATTGGTGGATTTGCGTACCTCTGTCTGCAGCTGGACCGCTAGGCTCTTTAACTCCTTTAACACGGCTGATATACGTGCGGTAAGGACAGTCTTCATATACTTTAAGCGCTGAGTAGCTCCAGGCTCTAACATCACCTAATACCTCTGGCTTTTCAAATTCGGGAAGGTCTTGCGCACTCTTGTCCTGAGTTAGCTTGATCATTTTTAATCCTAAGTATTTGTATTAGTTTGCAGGTATTAGTATAACTAATATAATTAGTTATTAACAGCGAGTAACTTGCGATCTTTATCGTCAAAGTACTTGTCAGTAAGTTCAGTTAACTGTTCGTCATCGATGCGCCACTCAACAATTACGCCGCGCGTTGGGTTATCGTGGCGATTAGCGTTATGCAATCTTCTACGCTCGCGTCTCAGTCCGTTACGTTCTGCGCGTTTGATGAACTCACGTTGTGATATACGGTCGTCAGTGAGTACGCCATACACAACACGCAAGTGCTCCATAGGTATTATTGAGTACTCAGTTTGCGATTCTGCAATCCACTGCTTAACAAAACGTTGTGCGGTAGTAATCTCTTGTCCTTGAAGCACGTTAGTAAGACTGATGTCTAAGATATCCGTAAGGAACGATAGCTTGCCGTGGCGTACGGCTGCGAAGAACTCTTCCATGACAGACATGGTCACTTGAGCCATTTGGGCTTTAGCGTTGTTAGCGATAGGCGTATGTACTAGCTGTTTATTAACTTTGTAATTACGTAGTAGCGCAGCAAATTTGTGTAACTCTTTGCTGATGTCATCGATGCCGTCGATAACTTCTGGGTACACATGCTCTAGTTTTTGTTCTTGTCTCGGAGCGATGTTGTATCGCCTGTCCCCCTCCTCGATTTTCACGGCATCTATACGGTTGGTGAGGAAGATAAAATTTGTGTAGTTAGGCATTTCAACTTGGTTAGAACGCATTGCGCGGATGGTCATCGTGTTTTCTGTAATAGCGTTCTTGAGTTTGTCAGCAATTTTTACAGTGCCTGCGTTAGCTGAAGCCATGTGAAACTCATCAACTACCAGGAACAGCGCTTGTCTCATGTACAAGTTGAACTGCTCTTCGATGTTTTGTAATGCGCGCATTGGTACGTGCTCGTTACCGAACAGTGGTCTGAGTACTTTGGTGTAGAAGATACCTTTACCTGTGCCAGGGACGCCTTGTAGCACCCAGGCAGTCATTGCTTTACGCTTGGTTTGGAAGATATATGCCAACCAGTTGGTGAAGTGTTCAACTTCTAGTCTTTGACCACCTAGTATATGGGTAAGTAGCTTGTAGATTAGCGGACAAGAGTCTGCGATCTTTGCTGCGTCACCCATGCTTAGCGGTTCGTGCTCACGGTTTGATAGCATGTATTCCGTTTTGCGG
>Ga0102883_1000648_pt1 | contig 13219 bp, 4 predicted proteins | sample Colrivmet1549B02_FD_94877 | JGI IMG/M metagenome (GOLD analysis project Ga0102883, IMG submission 94877) | Estuarine microbial communities from the Columbia River estuary - metaG 1549B-02 | ecosystem: Environmental > Aquatic > Marine > Intertidal zone > Estuary | place: USA: Columbia River... | reverse complement strand
CTAAGTCTTGCTTCCTGTGGAAACATTAACTTGGACGCTCCATTATTTTCATGAATTTGTGGTCTATATAGGTGAAAGTTTTCAAATGTTATAAATAGTTCTAAACTGTATTTTCCGCTTTCTTTGTCGTAATCATTTTCGGAACATATTTGGACTGGATTAAACATGTCAATCGTCTTTTGAATTTGATAATTTACAAAATTATTATAAGATTCTATTTGATGTCTAACCAATTGTGCCAAATGTTGGTCCTTGAAATAAGATTCAATGACTGCCCATGGTGTTTCTGTAAATTTGTCAGACGTCTTACCTGTCAACTTACTTGCCAACGTATCTGTTAACTTACCCGTTAATACATCAGACAAATGTTCGGTCAAGTTTTCCATTGCCATATCTATCCCTCTCTCCACCTTGGCGTTTAACTGCTTTTCTTGATTATTCAACATTATTGATTGTTGATTTATTTAATATATTGTTTTTTAAATCAATTTATTTTTTAAATCGTAATATATAAATGAATAAAATAAAATCTACATATAATGTATAAATAAATGTTAAATAACAAAACGAATCGAAATCGTTTTTATAAAAAACGTAAAAACCACGGCGACGGCAATCAAAATGATATGTCAAACAACAGCTTTGTTCCAAACAAATGTGAAAATAACCGTAAAACACGTATAATAAATTATCTACAACCATGTAATGACCAAAATATAACCAATGTTTTTAAATACATGGATGATATAAATAAAAATAATATAAACCGTGAAAATAATATAAACCAGACGGTTGATTGTAATACAATGGTTAATACTCCTCCAACAAAACAAAATAAGTTAATTACCTGTCTGGATAATATAAATAACATTGACAGTAATAATAAATATACGAGTAATCACATAAACAACAACGGCGATAAGGTGGATAGAGAGAAAACCGACCTATTGTTACGAATTCTATTAAAACAAAGCGAACGCGATTTTTTTGAAAAATTCAACTCGCCCTGTTTTTCAGGCATTCCATATAGAATTCCGCTACAAATCAAAAATAATATACCCTCCATAGATGAAGGTATAAAAAATACCGAAATTATCACAAAAGAACAAATAACCGTTACTGCGAATGTTGAAAATCTACGCGATTTGATTGAATTGTGTGATAAATATCCTCTTGCGGATAATATTGAATACAACATTAATATGAGCGCACTTCATAAAATAAAACCGTCCATGTTGGAATTACAAGAGATGATAGGGATGCGGTCAATTAAAGAAAATATTGTTGACCAAATTTTATACTTTGTCCAAGATTTACATAACATATCTCCAAATAATTCTGATTATATGCATACAGTCATTTGCGGACCACCTGGAACCGGTAAAACGGAAGTAGCCAAAATAATGGGTAAAATATTTAGTAATTTAGGTATGTTGAAGAATAATGTGTTTAAAAAAGTAACCAGGGATGACTTAGTAGCTGGTTTTTTAGGACAAACTGCGATAAAAACAAAGGATGTTATTAAAGAAACGTTGGGTGGTGTATTATTCATAGATGAAGCATATGCTTTAGGAAATACTGAAAAACGCGACTCATTCTCAAAAGAATGTATCGACACTATTTGTGAAGCATTAAGTGATCATAAAAAAGACTTGATGTGTATCATTGCTGGATATGAAAATGAATTAAAAGATTGTTTTTTTAGTTACAACACCGGTCTAGAATCACGTTTTACATGGAAATTTAATATAGACGAATACTCTGCGAATGAATTAATGCAAATATTTGAAAAAAAGATTCACGATTGTGGTTGGAAATTAAGGGAACCAATACGTGACACCTGGTTTGAAAAAAACAAGGAATATTTTAAATATTTTGGTAGAGACATGGAAACCCTGTTTTCAAAAGTAAAAATAGCACACAGTCGAAGAGTATTTTGCTTACCGACAGAAGAACGAACAAAAATATCAATGGAAGATTTAGAAAAAGGGTTTGCTATATATAAGCAAATGGGAAGTAATGAAAAACGAATAGAAGAACAAGCACGTTTAAAACAAATATATAGTACCATTTATTGTTAGTTGATTATTACGTTATTGTCGTATGATTATTTTGTATTATTTTGTATTATTTTGTATTATTTTATATTGATAAAAATATATCATGTCTGAAAGTAGAAAGATAGTCATTAATGAAACATTTTTTTCTTCTACTGGTGGTGGCAATAAAACTAAAAAAAATAATAATAAACCTAAACACGATAAACCTAAACCGGTAATTAAACCTAATTCGTTGAAAAAAACATTGCTTGAGAAAATCAAAAGGCATCAACAACATGAAAAAATGACAAAGGATATCACTCCTGCCGCTATAAAAAAAGACGATATAGGTATTGAAAATAAAGACTATGGGTTTCATGACAATTTTATGAATTCGTTGGAATATTTAAACAATCTGTCTGAAAAAAATAAACAAATGAAAAAAGAAAAGCAACGAAAAAATAAAACATTGAAAAATCACAGTCATGGAGGAAACCCCGGTATAAATATACAAGCCCCAAACGAACCATTAGTATCGGTTGATTTACCCTCCGATTTTGACAATCCGCATTATTCCGCTACAAATAATATGTCGAGTATGTCGAATATGTCGAATATGCCGAATATGCCGAATGGTTATGGTAATAATGTTGTTTATCAACAACCTGTTGTACAAAGACCAATACACCAGCTCGTACAACAACCAGTACAACAGCCTATACAACCACCTATACAACCACCTATACAACCACATCAAACTGTTTCATCTATTCAATCGTTTCCTATCAAACCAGATTCCCCGTATGGTTGTTTGAAAGGTGGTAGCAAGCCAACATATCGTGAATATCACAATAAAACATTAAAAATAAGACCTACGGTTGTACATATCAATAATAACAACAATAACAATAACAATAATGATAGTATAAGGCATAGACAACAAAAAATGGCGAATCTAAAAAAATCATACAAAAAGCTACGCCAAAGAAAGCGAACTATCAAAAAAAACACGTACAAATTAGGCAAATATGGAGGAAAGGTCTCTGTTTTAATTAAAAATAATACCACTCAACGAAAAATAAAGAGGGAACATGGTCTGCTAAAGCAAAAATCCATTATCGAAGTAAAAAAACACTTATACGATAAAAATTTAATTAAAATTGGTTCTACTGCTCCAAATGACGTATTGAGAACATTATATGAACAATCCATTTTAGCAGGAGATGTTACTAATACGGCATCCGATGTTCAATTTCATAATTTTATAAATAAATAAATAAAAATAGAATGTGACGGTAAGAAAAAGGTTGTGAAATTCAAAATGTTCATTATATTAGCGGTTGGAATATTTGTAGTATAAATATGTAACCACGTGATTTTATAAACAAACATGATATAATATCTCATATATTATATCATGTTATATTATATAACACAATGCCTGATTATGAGCCACCGTCTGAAATCAATTTACCCTATTTGCCAAACATGTATCCGAATGGACCAAGTGTAACAGAAGAGGTTTTGTTTACTTTAGCGCAATTAGTTAATATTAACTTACAGCCAGGTTGGACTGATATTTCTAATGATGTCTTCATGAATGTAAAAGGGCTGATAAATATAACGATACCCTATACAGTGACTACTATTGGAGTGGGAGCATTCAAAAATGCCGTAGATTTATCAAGCATCGTATTTAACAAGATAGATATTAATAATACTGAGCATCCATTGGAGCTAACTAGTATAGGCGATGAAGCCTTTCAAAATACATTCAAATTAACACGACTTACCATTCCCGCTTCAGTAACTACTTTAGGAGCAAATGTATTTAAAGGGTCTGGTTTAACCAGTATTACATTTGACGCCAGTTCTGCTATTGCAAATCTCACTGCTTCTACATTTGAAGGTGCTACGGCATTAAGCGAAATTATCTTTTCAGGCACTAGTAATTATACAACTTCAGATGGTGCACTATATACCAATGACATGACGAAATTAATACTGTATTATTCCAAAGATACGAGTGTTACCAGTTTTACAGTTCCAGCTACTGTGACCCATATTGAAGATGGTGCGTTTCAATATTCAAGACATTTAACAGAAATAATATTTCCAACTGGTAGCAACGCATTAACAACTATTGGCTCAAATGCCTTTCGTGGATTATCTCTAATTACTAATATCACTATACCAACTTCCGTAACGAGTATTGGAACAGACGCCTTTCGTGGATTATCTTCGCTAAGCGCATTTACAGTAGTAGACGGTAATACTTCTTTTTATACAGACGCCGATGGAGTATTGTTTGACAAAAATAAAACTACGCTGATTCAATATCCGTTGGGTAAAACAGCCCAACCATATACAATTCCTAATACGGTTGTAACCATAAATGAACGCGCCTTAGAATATGCTAAGGTTACTGCCTTTTCAGTAGAAGACGGTTCTACTACATTTGTATGTGATACGGACGGGGTGTTATATAATAATACTTATACAATTCTAATTCAATTTCCGTTAGTCAATACTATGACTACATACAGGGTAAGAAGTGTTAGCTCAATATATAAGGGAGCATTTAATGACGCAAACAATTTGGAGATTTTGGAGCTTTCACTAGCAATAAGTAATATTGTAGATGTGGAGTTTAAAAATATGACTAACTTAAGTGAGATAAAATCATTTAAACCGGATGCGTTTTCCACATATGTTGTGAGTCCCAGTCCAAACATACCTTCGCATAAACAGTTATATGTAACTGTTAAAAACGGAGTATTATACAATGCTCTACAAACTACTTTAATCAAATATCCGTGTAAAAAAACGACTAGTAGTCTTAGAACAGATGGTTCAGTTAGTGTCATCAAATCTGGTGCGTTTTCCAATGCCACAAATTTAACATATATCGATTCAAACCGTATTGCTACTATTGAACCAGAGGCATTTATCAACTGCACTCGTTTAAGAGCAATTGAATTTCGCGTTTTTATAAGAAATATTGGCAACAACGCATTTGAAGGAGCATTTGATGGTACATTTAGTTATAATGGAATCAGATTTAATACAGATGATGGACTAACCATCGGAGAAAACGCGTTCAAAAATTCTGCTCTCACTGAGGCTACATACAATAATTCATTCAATTTAAATCCTGAATTATATAGAAATAGTCCAGATATAAGTAACAACATAGTTGGCTTTTATGGTAAGCCAAACGTGACTATCGATATTATAACTAAACATTTTCGTCCTTATAATACGAATTCTCAGACCTCCGTTTTGTGGTCGTCGACTGACCTAATATTCAATGCTCAAATAGTAAGAATTCAAAATTATAATACCATCGCTCAAAACGCATTTAAATCTGCTACAGGGATACAGGCGGTTAACTTTGTGGACAACGATGTCAGGAGAATTCAAGAAGGCGCATTCCAAGATTGTAGTAATTTGAGAACGTTCACTATACCCCCACGTGTTAGATATATTAATACCAAGGTATTCGAAGGAACTACGCAGTTGTCTACTATTACTCTACATGATGGAATTACAGAAATTAGACAGGAGGCATTTACAAACTCTGGAATTACTAACATCACCTTTTCAAAGACGCTTACAGAAATTGGAAAGGGGGCATTTGAGAATTGTACAAATTTACAAACTCTTCTTATCCCTCCTTCAATTGCTAGTATTGGGAATGGGGCATTTATAAATTGTAATGGATTACAAACGGTCACGTTCGAAGAAACAACTAATTTAGATTCACTTGACTTAACAGACGGTACCGGGAAAGAATTCTATGGTGCTACCAACGTTACTATAGGTGTGAATACGCATGTATATGATGTCAGTGAATATAATGTTATCGACGGGTTTATTCCTAGATCAGCAACTACATTACGTCTACTCTGGGGACCAATGACGACAGATAATTACTTTAATACGCGAGCAATAAATGGAAATTATACGATTATTTTAATAGATTATACTATTCAAGAAGTAAACAGACTTACTTTATTTGGTTCTCGTGTACCGAATTTAGCGAGAGTTTTATTATCTAGCTCAGATCTTCCTTACGGGATTGTAAGTCCAAATAGCAAGTTGGAGACCTATGTTGTTACAGCGTATGGTAATTTTTATGTAGCTGTTGCATATGGTATCCCATTTTTGGATGAATGGTCTTATAATGATATTCCTAATTCCGCTATAGTAGATACTACCACATTATTTGTTGCCGGAACACAACGTAACTGGGTACAATATTTGCTAAATACACTACCAAGAGACAGAAAATATATGAGTACTTTGGCCAATGAAGTTGTACTTCAAGATATTGGCTCCACCAATCCGTCTAGTCCGCTTGAATTTATAGATACACGATATACCAGTGTGGTAAGGATCCGTAATAATATACGTAAAGTTACAATTAGAGGACAGATTACTGAAATAAGTAATTTAAATGCCATATTTCCAAACCTAGAAGAGGTCGTGTTCAATGGTACGTCTGGTTTATATACTCTTGGCGACAAATGTATAGGTAATAGACAAACAAGTGTTACTATACCAAGCACTGTAAATAGTATATCAAGCGGTTTCGCACGCGGCGCACCCAATTTAACCACCGTAACATTTGAGTCTTCCGTTAATTTAAATGTACTTGGTGTAACTCCAGGCCTGAATAAAAATTTTTTCGGAGCGTCTAAGGTAGATATCTATGTGAACACCTGGGTATTTAGGGGAGAAGGTGAATTAACTGGTGCCTATGAAAATTTCAATAGCGAATACGACCGTGCCGAAAATGCGATTGTTTATGATTACACCAGTATTGGAGAGAGTGCGTTTCAATTAGCTTTTAAGATGAAGACAATATTACTTTCAGATTCCATTACAAGGATCGGAGCGAACGCGTTTGCAAACAGTGGCATTATAGAGATTGTGATTCCACGAAATGTTGTAAGTATTGGCAGTAGAGCTTTTAATTTTAGCTTAGTTTGGGCGCAGTTTACGGGTGAAAGAAGTATAACATTTCCGGACAGTTCTATTCTGGAGACGATTGGTGAATATGCTTTTGAATATACTAATATACGTTCTATTCGTATTCCAGCAACAGTGACACATATTGGTGAAGGCGCATTTTCAGGAAATACTTTATTATCGTCAGTGACATTTGTAGATGGTTGTAGAATTACCACTATCACAAAAAAGATGTTTGCTGGGTGCGCAAATTTAACCTCTATAACAATTCCAGCAGGCGTAACCACTATTGAAGAAGATGCATTTAGTGGTTGTCAAAATTTATCATCTGTTATATTTGCGCCCGGGTCGAAACTAACAACTATTGGTTTTAATGCGTTTCATCATTGTGCGGATTTGACCTCCATTTCTTTTCCATTATCTCTTACAAGCATAGGTGCGTATGCATTTGCTAACTCTGGTCTAACGTCATTGTATTTTCCGACAGATATGTTATGTACCTTAGGCCATTATGCGTTTGGATACTTAGTCAACACATTAACTGAAGTTACATTTCAACCACCAATGAGTGATATTTCAATGGATAGAAGTGATACTGAATTCACTGGCGGACGCAACGGTGGATTTGTATTTATGGACACTGTAATAGAAAAACTAAATATGACTAGTTACGATGTTGAGTATTTTGATTTAAGCTTGTCGTACATATCGGATAGTAGTTATGTTGTTACTCGATTTTTTGGAGCTAGTGGCGAGGCATTATTTAATGATACCACGCCTAGCAATGTGCCAATTTGTTTTCCGGCTGGAACACCAGTTAGAACCAATTTAGGAGATGTTGCCATTGATAAACTAGACCCAGACATTCATACTATTCGCGATAAGCGCATCGTTGCCATAACTCAATCTCAACCACTTCATACATATATTGTAAACATTGAAAAGAACGCACTGGCCGTAAATGTACCTAGTAATAATACCAGGATAAGTAAAGAACACAAGGTCTATTATAAAGGGCAAATGGTAAAGGCGAAAGATTTGGTTAAGTTATGTAAAGGTGTGACAAAAATACCGTATACTGGCGAAATATTGTATAATGTTCTGATGGAAGAACACGATAAAATGATGATAAATAATTTAATATGTGAAACCTTACATCCAGAAAATATAATGGCAAAAATACACAACGGAAATTACAACACGCAAGAAAAAAAGAGAATGTACGCAAAATTATCAAAGCTAATTGAAAACGGTGACATGGTAGAATATAACAAATTTTATAAATCTATATGATGATACATGGTGGGTATCAATGTGTTACTGATAACAGTGATAAATATGATACATATTTTGTAGTTAAATGTTAAACGCAGAGAAACAAATCATACAAATCAAATCAAATCAAATCAAATCAAATGAAAATATTTTATACACAATATGAATAATATATTTTTGCGTGAAAAGGGTGTAGTTGTTCATCCATACAGATAAATAGACGATTTTACAGATAAATTTCTAGATAAATTTATGGGTAATTTTATATGTTTAGCATACATAAATTAATAAAACGTATATATATAAATGCCACCTACGACGATTAATGTTTCCGACCCATCTAATACCCTATTTACAAAAAGTGATTTTGAGGCATCCATTACAGAGTTAGTCTTGGGAATCGGATGGACTGAGATATCTAGTTATACATTTAATGACAGTAGTATGGTCGTGATATCTATTCCATCTACTTTAACAACTATCAGTGATTATGCATTTTATGATAGTACAGATTTAACAACTATTCGTTTTACATTCGATTCAACGCTTACTACTATCGGAATACAGGCCTTTGGAAATACGCAACTATCCGTGATATATCTTCCGTCATCATTGACTACTATTGGAAATGCAGCATTTCAAGATAGTACTTTAGCAACCGTTTATATGTATCAAACAACCTTAGACCGGTTGAATGAAAATGATCCTACTAACACTCCTTTGGTATTTAATACAAGTCAGTCATTTTACGGTAAAGAGGATGTAACTATCTTAAATTTAGACCCAATCACTAGATTTGTAAATAATTCCACCGTATATCCAACCTCCACATTTGTTGATATTAGTGGTGTTCTTACACAATCTTCGTATGTAAGTGATATTAGCATGACTGATATTCTAAGTATAATTATAGGTACAAATGTTACGAGTATTGGGGACGACGCGTTTCGTGACGCATCCGGATTAAACTTGGTAAACTATAATAATGATGGCTTACAAATTACAAGTATCGGAAACAACGCGTTTGAAAATACAAATTTGGCCGAGATACGCATTCCATCCTCGATTGCCACGATTGGAGAATATGCATTTCAACATAGTGACTTAAGTTCAGTAACATTTGGTATATTTAATGATACATCATTATCCAGAGACATATGTTTGAATACTATTGGCGAAGGAGCATTTGCTGATACATTGTTAACAAGTATAGACATCCCTACCCAACTTACCACAATTGAATCAAATACCTTTGCAAACACACCACTAACCAATGTATATATACCACCTAATATTACAAACATTAGAGAAAATGCGTTTGATAATATACCAAATTTAACCGTTTCGATACATAACGCAACCATAGATGTATTAAATGGTACAGAGACTGACCCAAGCATGAACATATCACTTGGAACAAATCGTCCTTTTTATGGCGCATCAAATGCGAATATTATAACACCTGCTTCTACTCTTTTTATAAAATTGGCGGAGAACAATGAAAAAACATATCTTGTAGTTTCTATAGCAACAGGCGAGATAGTAAATATAGATACGTATGTCAGTGATACTACAAATGTAGTCGAAGTAAATATTGGAACTGGTGTTATTAACATTGGAGATAATTTTATTAAAGATGTTACTTCAATTACAAAGTTAACCATACCAAACACGGTGCTCAGTATCGGGAGCTCCGCATTTTCAAACGCGTCTGGCTTAACTGAACTGAATATATCTAGTTCAGTAACAAACATAGCACACGATGCGTTTAATGGCATGTCTTCACTAACCAAGTTTATTGTGGATATTTCTAATGTTAATTTTACAACCGATGTTCATGGTGTATTATTTAATAAAACGTCGACAACTTTAATCCATTATCCTGACAGTAACGTACAAACTGTCTATGATATTCCAAGTAGCACTGTAGCTATTGCGCCATATTCATTCCAAGACGTGTCGTCAGTATTAACACGAATTAATGTGCCACCCTCCGTAATTGATATTTGTAGTAACGCGTTCGTAAATTCGAGTATACAACGCGTAGTGTTTGACGAATCAACCAATGTAGATACGCTTGGCTTAACTGTTGGGGCAAGCGAATATTTTTATGATATAAGTACAAATATATCATTTATCTCAAAGATTTTAAATGGGACGGGTGAATTAATAAATGGTACACAAGATTTGAGTGGAGGCACAACTGTAAATATACAAGGGTATAGTAGCATAAGCGCCAACGCCTTTTTGGGTGCCACCGACCTAAGCGATGTTAGAATTTCTGGTTCAGTAACTAGTATTGGGGCAAACGCTTTCAAAAACGCGTCATCATTGTCTTCCGTTTTCATTCCAAGTTCAGTTACAAGTATAGGTGATAATGTGTTTGATGGCGCGTCTTCATTAACTAGTATATATATACCCCCATCAGTAACTGATATTAGTAGTAATGCTTTTGCTGGTGCAAGCAGTCTAACAAATGTATATATGTTAGGAATAACCGCTTCTGACTTATCGTTACAGACAGGTGTCCCTGTTACTTTTTACGGCAATGATAATGTTACCATTACGACTGTTACTTATGATTCCAGCTACATAACTGATAGGATTTATAACAACTTGGATTTTGTAAATTTTATGAAAACACGTATTTCAAATTTATTTGTAACCACTGGTATAACTAGTGATTTCCCCATCGTTAATAGCAGTAATAAATATATATCGTATATTACACGATTAGTTATTCCAGGATACGACTTAATTAACCTATCCATTTACAATAAAAACTTGTTAGTTAATTTGATGAAAACAATTTACTCGCGTGAAATGCGTATTAATGCAAATAATCTCAAGGTTACTTTAACGGACGGTTCTATTACTATAAATATAGCGGTATTAAAAGAAGGTGTTACCGAATCAATGGTGCCTATATGTTTCCCTGCCGGAACATTGGTTACTACAGATCAAGGCAGTGTTTCTATCGAAGAACTAGATCCAGATATTCATACAATTAGAGGCAAACCAATCGTAGCTATTACGCAAACAACGCCTATATTTAAACATATTACATGTATTCAAAAAGATGCGTTAGGAATGAATATACCAAATAAGGATGTTTATATTAGTAACGAACACAAAGTATTTTACAAAGGAAAAATGGTGAAAGCAGTGGATTTAATTGGACTATGTAAAAATGTTACAAAGGTGCCGTATAACGGAGAAACATTGTATAACGTCTTGCTTAAGAAACATGATAAAATGCTTATACATAATTTAATATGTGAGACATTAGACCCTGAAAATATAATGGCGAAGATATGTAAGGGAAATCATAGTACAGCTACAAAAAATAAGATATATATGGAGTTAAATAAAATTATAAAAACAAATGATGTTGTAGCATATAAAAATGTGTGTGATTATTTATCAAAGCAACTGTAAACATGAATACAAATTAAACAAATAATAACCGATATAAATATAAACACATGGTGAGTATATTTATAACTACCATACTAACTAACGATGGCTATGCTAAAACAATATTTTAAATTAAGGGATGAATACCGAGAGAAATACGGGAAAAAAACAATCCTCCTTTTTCAAGTAGGGGCTTTTTATGAAGTATATACAATAGTTGATTCAAATACCAAGGATATCACCGAAGAGCAAGTGATTGAATTTAAGCGATTTACTGAATTAGCGTCCGCCAATAAAAATGAAACAACACTCATGTTAGGGTTTCGAGATTATGTTATTGACAAATATGTGGAGAAAATACAAAACAATGGATATACGGCGGTTGTGTATAGTCAAGATAGTCCAACTCCTAATCCAACCAGAAGTTTAACTGGTATTTTCTCTCCGGGAACCTTTTTTTCGGTCAATAATGAAGAAATTTCAAACAATTTGTGTTGTATTTGGCTTCATAAAAGCGAAAAGAATAAATTAAACAAGACCGGACATATAATTATGGGTATGTCGTCTATTGATATTTTCACGGGAAAAAGTACCTTGTATGAAGTGATGACTGAAAATATTCATAATCCAACCACATATGATGAATTGGAGAGATTTATAAGCACATATAATCCAAGTGAGACAATTATTATATCAAATATCGAAGAAACCAAAGTAAATGATGTGATTAATTATGTAAAAATAGAAAGCAAGAAGGTACATAAATTATATAGTACGGACAACAAAATTAAAAATGCGGAAAAACAAACCTATCAACAGGAAATAATTAACCGGTTTTTCTCTCCAGTAGTCTCAAAATCAATATTACATAGTGGTTTAGAATTTGTTTGTGCGATTCAGAGTTATGTATATTTGCTCAACTTTGTATTTGAACATAACCCGAATCTTGTAAGTAAAATTCAAGAACCCGTTGTCGAAAATAAAACAGAGCGAATGCTATTGGCAAATCATAGTTTACAGCAATTAAATATCATTGACGATAATAATTACAAAGGGAAATTGTCTTCGGTGAGTAATTTATTAAATAACTGTATCACACCAATGGGCAGTAGAACATTCAAACATAATATATTAAATCCAACGACTAGTCGAGAGAAAATGGAGCGAAAATACGATATTACAGAGTATTTGCTACAAACAGAATATTGGATGAACTGGAGAAAGGAATTGAAGAATATAAAGGATATTGAAAAATTAAATAGACAAATATATCTGAAGAAAATCACACCCCATAATTTGTTCTGTTTTTATGAAAATCTCTCTACGATTCATAATTTATTCTCTTTTATAGATACAGATAAAGTCATTACCAACTATTTAAGACAAGATATTACACTGAATATTAGAACTGTATGTAATGAGTTCCAAAAAGTATTCAATCGTACGTTTATAATCGATATGTGTAAAGAATTAACTTCCACTGATTTTGATACTAATTTTATAAATCGTGGTAT
>Ga0102883_1000642_pt1 | contig 13257 bp, 10 predicted proteins | sample Colrivmet1549B02_FD_94877 | JGI IMG/M metagenome (GOLD analysis project Ga0102883, IMG submission 94877) | Estuarine microbial communities from the Columbia River estuary - metaG 1549B-02 | ecosystem: Environmental > Aquatic > Marine > Intertidal zone > Estuary | place: USA: Columbia River... | reverse complement strand
CAAGGAGCTTGCCACAGCCCTCCAGCCCATTGTCGAAGGCAAGAAGCCCGCGACTGGGAAAGATGGCTCAACGGCGGGCCTCATAGACTATCTCCAGCGCCACGGCGCCTGAGGGCCCCGACCCCTTATTTCTTTTGGCCATAAATACTCAAATCCCACATTGGCCACAGGCGCGGGCCTCTGGCCAATGTGGCGATGCGCCGTCAGACCGCAGCGGTGACGATGATCTCGACGAGATACTCGGGGCCCGCCAGCTTGGCTTCCCCAGTGTAACGTGCGGGGGTGTTTCCGGGCGCGACCCACTCGTCCCAGACCGCGTTCATCGCGGCAAAGCCGGTGGCGATGTCGGCGAGCCAGATCTGGGCGGTGATGAGTTTCGTCTTGTCGGTGCCGGCGGCGGCAAGCAGGCGGTCGATCTCGGCCAGAACCGTGCGGGTCTGGGCCGTCACGTCATCGCCGGGATTGCCGACCTGGCCAGCGAGATAGACGATGCCGTTGTGGACGACGGCCTGGCTCATACGCTTGCCGGACTCAATTCGGGTAATGGTCATAAGTGCTCCCTCGGGAATGCAGTTTCATCGGGCGGGGGAGGCTGGAGCGGGTAGCGGGAATCGAACCCGCGCCAAGAGCTTGGGAAGCTCGTGTGATACCATTTCACCATACCCGCGATGATCTTGGAGATAGTGCCGGGGCGGCGGGTCGTCAAGCGGGAAACCGCCCTTGAGGTAGGCCGGGGCTCCGCCCCGGACCCCGGAGTATTTCCGGCCAAAAGAAGATCAGGCGCGGCGGCGACGGCGGCCTCCGTCGCCATCAGTCTTGGCGTTGAAGTTCACCTGCGGCAGGGTGACGATCCCTTTGAGGTTGGGGAAGGGGTCGGTTGCGTGGGGGATGGCGTTGGCGTTGACGAAATGTTCTTGAAACCGTGGCTCGATCGCGGTTTCGACCTTTGTGATCTCGCGCACTGTTCTCTCGATCTGGGCGCGGGCGTCGATCGAGCAAAGGGCGATGCGGGCGCCGGTTCCGGCGGCGTTGCCGGCGGACTGGACTTTGTCCAAGGGGACATCGGGGATCATGCCGAGGATCATCGCGTGTTTGGGCGAGATATGGGCCCCGAAGGCGCCTGCGAGGACCACGTGATCGACGGTCTCGACGCCCATCTCGTCCATCAGGAGGCGGGCGCCGGCGTAGAGCGCCGATTTGGCAAGCTGGATCGCACGGATATCGCCTTGGGTGACGGTGATGCGCGGGCCGCCCGAGGCGGTGCCATCCCAGATCAGGTAGGAATGGGTGCGGCCTTCGGGAAGGCAGCGGGCTGTGCCGGTTTGTTCCGCAGAGCCGATGAGACCGCGGGCATCGAGAAGGCCCGCGAGGCGCATTTCGGCCACGGCCTCGATGATGCCGGAGCCGCAGATGCCGGTGATGCCGGTGGCGGCGGTCGCATCCACAAAGGCGGGATCGTCGGACCAGAGATCCGAGCCGATCACCTTGAAGCGCGGCTCCTTGGTTGCGGGGTCGATCTCGAGCCGTTCGATGGCGCCGGGGGCGGCCCGCTGGCCTGAGCTGATCTGGGCGCCTTCAAAGGCGGGACCGGTGGGGGAAGAACAGGCGAGAACGCGGGTCTTGTTGCCCAAGAGGATTTCGGCATTGGTGCCGACATCGACGATGAGGACGAGGTCCTCGGACTTGTTGGGCTCTTCCGAGAGCGCGACCGCGGCGGCATCGGCGCCGACGTGGCCGGCGATGCAGGGCAGGACGAAGACGCGGGCGTTTTCGTTGATCGAGGTGAGGTCCAACTCGCTTGCCGCAAGCGAGAGGCTCTCGGAGGTGGCAAGCGCAAAGGGGGCTTGGCCAAGTTCCACCGGGTCGATGCCGAGGAGTAGGTGGTGCATCACCGGATTGCAGACGAAAACAGTCTCGACGATCTGGGTCGGGTCGATCTGGCCCTCGACGGCGATGGACTGGGCCAGCGCATTGAGCGCGGTGCGGACTGCGCCGGTCATCTCCTTGTCGCCGCCGGGGTTCATCATCGCGTAGGAGACGCGGCTCATCAGATCTTCACCAAAGCGGATCTGCGGGTTCATCACGCCCGAAGAGGCGATGACATTGCCGTTACGCAGATCGCACAGGTGGGCGGCGATGGTGGTCGAGCCGAGGTCGATGGCGAGACCGTAGATGCGGCCTTCGTAGAAGCCGGGGAAGATATCGAGGATCCGGTGTTCGCTGTCACGGTGGCCTTTGTGAAGCGCGATTGTGATCTTCCACTCGCCCTTGCGCAGCGCCTTTTGCAGCCGGTGCAGGATGTTCATCGGCGCGGTGACGCCTTCGATCTGCCACTGGGTGCGCAAGGCGTCCTTCAGGCGCTCGAAATCGCCCGAGGGCTCGTGCATATCGGGCTCTTGCACCTCGACGTAGTAAAGGTGGGTGGCCGGGGCCATGATGATGTCGCGCGCCGTGGCGGCCTTGCGCACGACCTGCCGGTGGACCTGGCTTTCGGGTGGCACGTCGATCACCACATCGCCTTGAACCGTGGCCTGACAGCCTAGGCGGCGGCCTTTGGGCAGGCCGCGGATACGGTCGTAGCGGTCTTCGACGGAATTCCATTCGCTCAGGGCGTCGCCCGCGACTGTGACGCCGTGCTTGGGAAACTCGCCGTAGGAGGGCGTGATCTGGCATTTCGAGCAGATGCCGCGCCCACCGCAGACGGAATCGAGATCGACGCCAAGCTGTCGTGCGGCGGTCAGAATCGGCGTGCCGACGGGGAAATGCCCCCGTTTGCCCGAGGGGGTGAAAATCACGAGGGGATCGGTGCTCATGGCGGGCCTGACTGTTGCAACGTTTTCAGAATACTGGGAGATTTCGGGGGCGAAGGCGGCTTTGCGTCACTTGATGCGCTGGTTCCGGCTTTGCGGGCTATAGCTGGGCGACCCACGCCCGCGCAACGGCAAGGCCCGCGGCATCAGAGGCGGGGGCATGGCGGGCAGCGAGGCGGTCGAATTCCGCCAGCCATCCGGGGTGCCGCGCCTCGACCTCCTTCGGAAAGCGCCTGTTCCAGGCGGCGGCAACGGCGCGGCTCACTTCGAAATGGAACTGCATTCCCCAGGAGCGGTTGCCCACGCGGAAGGCTTGATTCTCGGCCGCCGCATTGGCGGCGAGGCGGGTGGCGCCCTGCGGCAGGTCGTAGTGATCGGAGTGCCACTGGAACGAGGCGAAACCGCGCGGGACGCTACACAGGACAGGATCGTCGGCGGCAGAATCCGTGGTCTCGATGGTTTGCCAGCCAAACTCCCGCGAGGTGCCTACATGGTTGGCCGCGCCCCAAGCCCGCGCCAGAAGCTGCGCGCCGAGGCAGATGCCAAGGACCGCGCGGCCCGCCTCGTCAAAAGCGCGCATCTCGCGGGCGAGGGCGGGGAGATACGGGTGGAGCGCATCGTCCACCGCGCTCTGCTCGCCGCCAAAGACCACGAGGCCGACGTAATCGCCCTGTGGGTCGGGCAAGATGCCGTCGAGGTAGGGGCGGAAAACCTCGATCATCACACCCGCCTCGGCCAAAGCCACGCCGACCTGACCCAAATGACTGATTTTGGTATTCTCGACGATCGCAACGCGCATTTCGGCCCCTTTCAGCGGTTGGCGTGAATATGCCGCGTCAAATCGCCTATGCAAGCGGGGATGGTCACTTCTTGCTTGCGCCCGTGCCGGACCCGTGAAATGGGGAAGCGCCAAACGAAGCTATCCACGGAGAGACCCTGATGGAGATTCGCGAGGCCCTTACCTTTGACGATGTTCTTCTTGTGCCGGCGGCCTCGTCGGTCCTGCCTTCGACGGCGGATACTAGGACACGCGTGACCCGTTCGATCGGGATGAACATTCCGCTTTTGTCCTCGGCGATGGACACCGTGACCGAGGCACGCATGGCGATTGCCATGGCGCAGGTCGGCGGGATCGGGGTCATTCACCGCAACCTCGATACCGACAAACAGGCCGATGAAGTTCGCCGCGTGAAGCGTTTCGTCTCGGGGACGGTCTACAACCCGATTACCCTTCGGCCTGACCAGACGCTGAAAGACGCCAAGGATTTGATGGCCCAATACAACATCACCGGCTTTCCGGTGGTGGGCGAGGGCGGCAAGGTTGTCGGCATCGTCACCAACCGCGATATGCGCTTTGCCCAGTCCGACGACACGCCGGTGAGCGTGATGATGTCGAGCGACAATCTCGCCATGCTGGCAGAACCGGCCGACCTCGATGAAGCGCGGAGCCTGATGCAGGCGCGGCGGATCGAGAAGCTTCTGATCCATGACGGCAAGGGCAAGCTCACCGGCCTTCTGACACTGAAGGACAGCGAGCAGGCCGTGCTCAACCCCGTGGCCTGCAAGGACAGCCTCGGCCGCCTGCGCGTGGCCGCCGCCTCGACCGTAGGCGATGCGGGCTTTGAGCGCAGTCAAGCGCTCATCGACGCGGGCGTGGATATCGTCGTGATCGACACGGCGCATGGCCATTCCGAGGGCGTGGCCAAGGCCGTAGAGCGGGTGAAGGCGCTGTCGAACGAGGTTCAGGTGATTGCCGGCAACGTGGCGACGGCTGAGGCCACCCGTGCGCTCATCGGCGCGGGCGCGGATGCGGTGAAGGTTGGCATCGGGCCGGGCTCGATCTGCACCACGCGGATGGTCGCCGGTGTCGGCGTGCCGCAGCTCACCGCGATCATGGACTGCGCCTCGGGCGCGGGCGATGTGCCGGTCATTGCCGATGGCGGCATCAAGTTCTCGGGCGATTTCGCCAAGGCCATCGCCGCCGGCGCCTCTTGCGCCATGGTCGGCTCGATGATCGCAGGCACCGACGAAAGCCCCGGCGAGGTGATCCTCTATCAGGGCCGCTCGTTCAAAGCCTATCGCGGCATGGGCAGCCTCGGCGCCATGGCGCGCGGCTCGGCCGACCGCTATTTCCAGAAGGACGCGGCCTCGGACAAGCTCGTGCCTGAAGGCATCGAGGGGCAGGTGCCTTACAAGGGGACGGTTTCGGCGGTGATCCACCAGATGGTCGGCGGACTGCGCGCGGCGATGGGCTATACCGGCAACGCCACGGTCGACGAGATGCGCCAGAACTGCCGTTTCGTGAAGATCACCGGCGCGGGGCTGAAGGAAAGCCACGTCCATGACGTGCAGATCACCCGCGAAAGCCCGAACTACAGGATCGGCTGATGCGGGCGCTTGTCACCGGCGCAGGCGCGAAGGGCGGGATCGGCATGGCCGTGGCCCGCGCTCTTGGGCGTGCGGGGTGCGAGGTGGCGCTGGTTTCGACGACGGATCGCATCCACGAGCGGGCGGCTGAGCTGATGGCCGAGGGCCTCAAGGCCACGGGCCATATCGCAGATCTGACCGATGCCGTGCAGGTGGCGGCGCTGCGCGAGGCCGTGGGGCCGGTGCAGATCCTCGCCAACAACGCCGGAATGGGCACGGTGGCCGCCCCCGCCGATACCCGCCGCTTCCTCGACCTGCCGCCCTCGGAATGGGCGCGGGCGATGGCACTGAGCCTCGACACAGCGGTTCTGACGACCCGCGCCTTCCTGCCCGACATGGTGGCGGCGGGCTATGGCCGGATCGTGATGATGGCCTCGGTGACGGGGCCCGTCGTTTCGAACGTGGGCGACACCGCCTATAGCGCGGCGAAGGCGGCGATGACCGGCATGACCCGTGGCCTTGCGCTTGAAGTGGCGCGGGCGGGGGTGACGGTCAATGCTGTCCTGCCGGGCTGGATCGCGACCGAAGCCTCGACCGAGGCGGAACTGCGGGCCGCCGCGGCGACGCCGCAAGGCCGCGCCGGAACGCCGGACGAAGTGGCCGCTGTCGTGGCCTTCCTTGCCTCGGAAGGCGCGAGTTATGTCAATGGAGCGATGATCGTCGTCGACGGGGCCAACACGCTTCAGGAGACAAAGGCGTGACCCCGGCAGCGCGGGTTTCTGCCGCCATCGAGATTCTGGACGAAATCCTTGCGGGCAGCGCCGCCGAGAAGGCGCTGACCAACTGGGCGCGCCGCTCGCGCTTTGCCGGCGCCAAGGACCGCGCCGCGATCCGCGATCATGTGTTCGACGCGCTGCGCTGCCGCCGGTCGTTCGCGGCTTTGGGCGGTGGCGAAACAGGGCGCGGCCTGATGATAGGTGAGCTTCGGGCCGCAAACGCAGATCTTTCTGACATATTTTCTGGATTAGGCCACGCCCCAGCGGCCATTTCTGCGGCTGAGCAAGCCGCTTGCCGGGCGCCAGAAGTCGGGGCCGAGGCCCTCGATATGCCTGATTGGCTCTATGAGTTACTGACCCAACAAATGGGCAAAGACGAAGCCGAAGCGACCTGCGACGCGCTGCGAAGCCGTGCGCCGGTCTGGCTAAGGGTCGCTCTGCGCCGGGGAAGCCGCGAGAACGCGGCCGCCATGTTGCTCTCTGAAGGCATTGTGACCCGACCTCATCCGAAGGTGAAGACTGCGTTGGAAGTTACAGAAAACGCAAGAAAGATTATGAACTCTTCGGCATATTTCGGTGGCTTTGTCGAACTTCAGGATGCCTCTTCGCAAGCCGCGGTTCTCGCATTGCCAGATCCGGCGGGAGGTGCGAGTGCGCTCGACTATTGCGCCGGTGGCGGGGGGAAATCCCTTGCCCTCGCTGACATGGGCTATGCGGTCGATGCCCACGATATTGCACCGGCTCGGATGAAAGATATCCCCGAACGTGCGGCGCGCGCGGGCGTAGGAATATTTGTAAGGAATGACCCGCAAGCCCTTGCAAAGGAATACGATCTTGTATTTGTGGATGCACCGTGCAGCGGCAGCGGCACATGGCGGCGAACACCAGAAGCTAAATGGACCCTGACACCGGAGCGTTTGGGCGAGCTTCGTGAAATCCAGCGGGACGTTCTTGAGAAAGCCGCCAAGCTGGTTCGTCCAGGCGGCTATCTGGCCTATGCCACCTGCTCGATCCTTCGGATTGAAAACGAAGACCAGATCGAGGCATTTGTTGCGCGGAATCGGAAGTTTGAAAACGTTCGTTCGCATGAGTTTCTGCCCGGACCTCTTGGGGACGGGTTCTTTCTCAATCTGCTTCTTTCCGGATAGCAACCTTAAGTTGCAAAAGATTTTGGTTTCTTTAAGCTCGGACGAGGTTTGGAGAGATTTAGGCAAAAATTAACCATCTCTCCCGACAAAGATCTGCAGGATTGGGGTCTTCCGGGATGAGTTTGACGCAGCTTTATCGAAGAAACGCTACGCCTCGATCATCCGGGGCCGCGCCGTTGATAGCAATTTTGTCTGGAATTCTAGCTTTTCTGCTCGCGGTTTCGGTGGCGCCGCTTTGGCAAAAACTTGGGCTGGGCATCTTTGGTGTCATGTTGATTTCAGTTGCCGGCTATGAACAGGTTCGATCGATCTGGTCGGCGCGACGGGGGCGTCTGTTGGTAAGGCTCGCCGCTTCGCTCTTTGCGGGTGACAAGGCTTTGGTCATGCTTGCCGACAACGATGGTCGCATCCTGTTTCAAAACGAAGCTGCGGGCAAATTGGACTTGTCGGGGGGGGCGAGGGTGGAACAGGCCCTGACGCGGCTTCTTGCCAATCCCGGAGCGGTTCAACACCGTTTGCAAGACAAGGCGAAACAATCAGGTCGGGCCGACGAAACCTTCACGACCCGCCGTGCTCGACTAAATCTATCGGCGCGAGTCGTGGGTGCGGATCGCATCCTCTGGCGGCTTGAGGAACTGTCCAACAGCGTATCGGACCCTGGTATTCCGACGATCTTCGCAGGCCCTGAGGGTTCGATCCTTCAAACCAACGACCCGGCACGTCAGTTGATCGGAAGTGATGCGATAACTCTGGAAGATGTGTTCGAAGACTTGCCTTTGCGTGCCGGTGCGACACACAGGCTTAGGTCTGGGCTTGGGGCCATCGAGGTTGCGGTCTGGGTTCGCGAGACAGCGGGTGGTGGAAGCAATATCGCCTTCTTTCCGTCCACATCGCCAGGAGCGCCGATGCCGGAATCATGGTCCGTCATCGAAGAGCTGCCGGTGCCGCTGCTCAAGATAGCCCGCAGCGGAGAGATACTCGCTTCGAACCGGGCCGCACGGGGATTGGTTCAGCGTGAGATGGGCCCAAATGCCCGGCTTTCGGATCTTTTTGAGGGGCTTGGTCGTCCTATCATCGACTGGCTTGAGGAGATCGGCAGGGGCCAATCTTCTGGTGACAAGCAATTCCTACGCAGTCACGGTGACGGCCCAGAGCTCTTCGTGCAGATCATACTCAAGCCAGCTGGGGATTCGAAGGATCCTCACTTGATCGCGGTTCTGAGTGACATGACAGAGTTCAAGTCGCTTGAAGCACAATTTGTTCAGAGCCAGAAGATGCAGGCCATCGGCCAGCTTGCTGGCGGGGTTGCCCATGATTTCAACAATCTTCTTACCGCGATTTCGGGTCATTGCGATCTGCTTCTGCTCCGCCATGACCGCGAGGATCAGGACTATTCCGATCTGATTCAGATCCATCAGAATTCCAATCGCGCGGCCGCTCTGGTGGGGCAACTTCTGGCGTTTTCCCGCAAGCAGAACCTGCGCCCCGAGGTGCTTGATCTGCGTGACACGCTTGCGGATCTGACCCATCTTTTGAACCGGCTCGTCGGAGAAAAAGTCAGGCTGACGCTCAATCACGATCCCGATCTTCTGCCAATCAGAGCCGACAAACGGCAACTCGAGCAGGTGATTATGAACCTTGTGGTCAACGCGCGCGATGCGATGCCGTCGGGGGGCGAGATCATTATCGAGACAGAAAACCTTACACTCAAACGACCCATCGAACGTGATCGAGCGAGTGTTCCGGCCGGCGACTATGTTTTGGTGAAGCTGGCCGATGAAGGGCACGGCATACCGGCAGACAAGATCCCGAAGATCTTTGAACCCTTCTACACAACTAAGCGCACAGGCGAAGGGACCGGCCTTGGGCTTTCGACAGCCTATGGCATCGTAAAACAGACCGGCGGTTTCATCTTTGTCGACAGCGAGGAGGGCCGCAGCACCATCTTTACCCTGTACTTCCCGGCGCATCTCGCCCCCGTCGAGCCTGCCGCGGCGGTGCTTCCGATCGCTCCCCGGCCCGCAGATCGTTCAGGCCCAGATCACGGGGTCATCCTTCTGGTTGAAGATGAAGCGCCCGTCCGCGCGTTTGCTGCACGAGCGCTGCGGCTGAAGGGCCATACCGTTTTCGAGGCGGAAAACGCGGAGGCGGCCCTTGAGTTGCTCAAAGACCCGGGAATGAGGGTCGATATCTTTGTGACCGATGTGATCATGCCCGGAAAAGACGGCCCGACATGGGTCCGCGAGGCGCTCAAAGAGCGTCCCGGTACGGGGGTGGTGTTCGTGTCGGGCTATGCCGAAGAGGCCTTTGGCGAGCATCAGGCCTTGATCGCCAACTCTGTCTTTCTGCCGAAACCGTTCTCACTCAACGATCTGGTGGAAACCGTGGCGGCGCAACTGGCGGGAAGCTAGGCCCCTAAAAGGTCAACCAGATGGGCGGCCGAACCGGTCAGAGCGGCATAATCGTCTTCGACAACCGAAACCGAAAAATTGCTCATGAAACCGGCAAAACGGCCCTTGTCGCGGAAGGCTTCGCCAAACCCAAAGCGTTCAAGATAGGGGGCAAAGGCCCGAGAGACCCCGCCGACAAGAAATATGCCGCCAAAGGGCAACTGGATCAGGGCCAGATTTCCGGCGACCGTTCCCAAGATGCGGGTAAAGATCCGCGCCGCCTCGATCGCGCGTTCGTCCTGTCCGTCGGCGCAGCTTTCCATGATCTGTTGGGCCGACCGTTCGCGCGGATCACCGGCTTCGTCGCTGAGCCAAGCATAGGCACGCTCAAGGCCACGGCCCGACAAGACGTCCTCGACGCCCGGAAAGCCGTGCGCTGTCTCGACATAGCGGCACAGACGCAAATCCGCGTCGGTCCTGATCGGCAGATTGGCGTGGCCCGCTTCCGACGGCGGCACGAGACGGCCGTTTGCCGTTTCAAAGACCGGAGCGGCGTTGAACCCGGTTCCTACCCCTATGACAAGCCGCGCGGCATGGGCCTGGACGCCGGGACCGGCAAGAATCGGACGAATCACGGCGGGATCCAGATGCCCTAGCGCGTGTCCCTGCGCCTGAAGGTCATTCAGGATCGCGACAGTCTCGGCCCGCGTGGCGCGCATCAGAGTAGTCTTGTCGATGGTCCAGTCGAGGTTGGTCAGCGTCGCACGCCCGTCGCGCACAGGGCCAGCCACAGCCACACAGGCGGCCCTGGGATCTACACCGCCTTCGTCTTCGATATAACGGCGCAACACGCTCTCAAGGCCGGGGAAATCGGCATTGCTATAGCGACGGATCGTGTCCGGCAGGATCTGCCGCCCTTTGGCAAGTGCAACACGGGTGTTGGTCCCGCCGATATCGGCAACAAGCAGGAGAGAATTTGCCGGGTGCGCCATGCGACCTCCGATAGCGGTAACATTCCAAGAGTAATTGGCCCGCGTGATAAGATGCAATGGGGGTCGGCATCAAGCATTCAAAGTAGGTATGGAATATTTCGATCGCTTTTTCGCCCTTGCGCCGCTGCGGCGCGAAGCCTCTGAGCGGGGTCAAACCTTCTCGCTAGGCTCGCGTCATGAACTTCCTTTTTGCCTCGATTGAAGATCTCAACGACTGGATTGAGCCGCTCGGCGGCCATCCACAAGTGCTTACCCCCAACCTCAACCGGCTTGCAGCGCGGGGAATAGTCTTTCGAAATGCCTATGCGACGGTTCCAGCCTGTTCACCCTCTCGCACCGCAACACTTTTTAGGCAGGCGCCGTGGCAGACCGGGTGTCTACACCAATTTCCAGTTCTGGTCGGATCACTATCCGACCCTGTGCAGCCTGTCGGGCGCGCGCCCCAAACACCGTCTGGCTGGCGAAGACCTTTCACCAGTCTTTGCAGGTGAGAAATGGCAGCGCAAAGATCCGGTCCTTTCGGTTTGGGGTAAATGGGAAAAAGGCGTGCCCGATAGCGGCCGCGTCGCCTTTTCACTGCGGAGCAAAACCCATCGCTATAGCTGCTATTGGAACGGTGGCGAGGAACTCTACGAAAGCGAGAGCGATCCCTTTGAGCACATCAACCTTCTCGCTCATGGCGGGGCCGGCGGCAATCTGAGGGCGCTGGCGGATAGCTATCAGGACCAGATCGACCGGCTTGTGCCCGAGCTGGCAGAGGTGGCCGGTTGGGGCGGCTGAAAACAAAGATGCCCGGCGGGCAGGGCCGCCGGGCATCAATTGCGGCAGACTGAAGGGGATCAGCCGCGGCGGCGTCCGCCACCACGGCGACCGCGGCCCTCTTCACCGTCTTTGGCAGGGGCGCGGTTGAAGCGGATCCATTCGCCGCCCGAGGGATCGTTGTTGGTGAGGAAGTTGGCGGCGCGGATCGCTTCCATTTCCTTGCCTGCGCGCGGCTTGGTCGAGCCGAGGCCGAAAAGTTGACAGAAGGTCTCGTCATCCATGTCTTCGGGCAGGAAAATGCCGGCGGCTTCGATCTCGGCCTTCTTCTCGGCGATTTTCGAGGCGGGAACAGGCAAGGCGATCGGGTTCATGATCGCGCTGGTCATGCCTGCGGTCATCGCCATCGGCAGGAAGGCGTTGTTGATGCCGTGGCGGTTGGGCAGGCCGAACGAGATATTCGAGGCGCCGCAGGTCGTGTTGACGCCCAGCTCTTCGCGCAGGCGGCGAACGAGGGTAAAGACCTGAAGGCCGGCCGTTCCCATCGCGCCGATCGGCATCACCAGCGGGTCGACGACGATGTCATGCGCCGGAATGCCGAAATCGGCGGCGCGCTCGACGATCTTCTTGGCGACCGCAAAGCGCACGTCGGGATCTTCGGAAATGCCGGTGTCGTCGTTCGAGATAGCGACGACCGGAACGTTGTATTTCTTGACGAGCGGCAGAACGAGCTCGAGCCGCTCTTCCTCGCCCGTGACCGAGTTCAGAAGCGGGCGACCCTTGGCGGCGGCAAGGCCTGCCTCGAGGGCGGCGGGAACCGACGAGTCGATACACAAGGGCGCATCGGTGATCGCCTGCACGCGCTCGACGAGTTCCTTCATCAGGGGCGGCTCGACAAAGTTGTTGTCGGCATAGCGCGGGTCTTCGGCCATCTTGTTGGAGAAGACAGCGCCCGAGTTGATATCGAGCACGGTCGCACCTGCGGCGACCTGCGCCAGCGCATCGGCCTCGACCGTCGAGAAATCGCCCATCTCGAGCTCGGCGGCGAGCTTCTTGCGGCCCGTGGGGTTGATGCGCTCGCCAATGACGCAGAACGGCTGGTCAAAGCCGATGATGGCGGTCTTGGTCGCGGATTCGACGATCGTGCGGGTCATGGGTATTCCTTAGGAGTGAGAGGCGGGGACGGCCGAGGCGCCGCCGTTTTCGATGGCCCAGGTGGCGTTGGTCTTGATCCCGCCCAAGGGGAAGAAGTGCACCTGTTCGATGTTGAAGTCGGGGGTCTTGGCGGCGTGGGCGGCCAGTTCGTTCAGGAACTCGTCCGGCTCGTAGGGCAAAAGCAGCTTGGTGACATCCATCGCCCGTTTCTGCAGAACGCGCAGAGAGGGGCCAACGCCGCAGGCCATGGCGAATTTGATGAGCGTCTGCAGCTTGGCGGGGCCCGCCACGCCGATGTGGATCGGCAGGTCGATGCCCGCATCCTTCAGCGCATTGGCCCATGCGATCACAGGCTTGGCCTCGAAACAGAACTGGGTCGCAAGCGCCATCTTGGCGTCGGTGGTCTCGCTGAATTTCTGCTTCCAGCGCAGGGCGTCCATCACGTTCTTGTCCGAGCCATCGGGATCAATGTCCTTGTTGCCCTCGGGGTGGCCCGCGATGTGGAGGCGCTTGAAGCCTGCCTTGTCGAAAAGGCCGGTTTCGAGAAGCTGCATCGACGAGTCGAACTGGCCAAGCTGTTGGGCGGGGTTGCCCGCGATGATCAGGCCCTCGCTCACGCCGGCTTCGCCCTGATAACGGGCAAGCCAGTCGGCCAGCATGGCCTTGTCCTTGATGATCCGCGCGGGGAAGTGCGGCATCGGCTCAAAGCCCTCGTCGCGCAGGCGCTTGGCAGTGGCGACCATATCCTCGATCGGGAACTCGATATTGGCGATATAGACGCGCGTGCCCTTGGGCAGAAGCTCGCGGAAATCCTCGACCTTCTCGGCGGTGCGCGGCATCACCTCGATCGAATAGCCTTT
>Ga0102883_1000641_pt1 | contig 13275 bp, 11 predicted proteins | sample Colrivmet1549B02_FD_94877 | JGI IMG/M metagenome (GOLD analysis project Ga0102883, IMG submission 94877) | Estuarine microbial communities from the Columbia River estuary - metaG 1549B-02 | ecosystem: Environmental > Aquatic > Marine > Intertidal zone > Estuary | place: USA: Columbia River... | reverse complement strand
TGTACGGATGCCACAAGAAAGACCCTCTACGTGAAGGAAGCGGATATATGGGAAAAGGATACCGAATTGCTCAAGGTAGTAGAGGGCATAAAAACCCTGATAAGAAAGAAGAGGACATTGATAAGTAGATGGAAAGAAGCAAACCGAGGTTGGGACACTGTAGAGAGTAAGCAAATGAGATTTACAGAACTTATTTGTAACATTATGACTGATGTAGACTTTGATGAAAAAGAAACCGGAAAAATTGTCAGGTCGATTAGTAAAAGTGTCTACTTGGATAGTGAAGAGAAGAAAAAATACTTGTGTTGAATAAATATGTTTACATACCTATTGGAATATATTTATTGTAATGGTTCAGTTAACCGTAACTTATCCTCCAAAAACAGGAAATGTATATTTTTATTATAGATTTGTCGTATTTAGGACATTATATATTCCATGTATTATCTATCTACACTATGTAGGTTATTTATTATTAGGAATATTAAATATTTGTTCATGTAGTGGTTACCTACATATGTAGGGAGGCTTTTTCAACCAAAAAAAGTGGTGTGCTTTTGATAGATGTAGCAAAGTCACTTTTTTCGTGTTTTTCAATTTGATTTTCGATTTTGAAAAATTACACAGGGTATTTTTGTGTAGTTTTTTTATTTTTGGAAATAGGATTGGAAAAAGTGTGAAAAATGCGTTTTAGACCATAATGCTCTCATTTTCATTTTAAAAAATAAAAATTTGTTATTGTAAAATTTTAATATTTTATGAAATGATTTAGAATATTTTATCTATGTTTCATTATATGAAACAAAATGAAACAAAAGTGACGCCTGAAATCGCCGAAAAATACGAATGTACCAGTTGTAACTATATATGTAGTAAGAAATGTGAATGGTCGAGACATATTATAACACGTAAACATAAAAATGAAACAAATGAAACAGGTTTGAAACACTTTGGTGACACCAAAAATAAGAAAATCTATAAATGCGAGACATGTAATATTATTTTATGTAGCAGGACAACCATGTGGCGACATAAAAAAAACTGCTACATCCCCCAAACCACGAATAGTACTACATTGTCTAATGTTCCGCCTAAATTTGAAATAGATAAGGAATTACTGGTGAAGTTACTTTTGAAAAACCAAGATGTTATGGAAAAGATGATGGAAATTATGCCGACTATCGGGAGCAATTCTCACAATACAACCAACAGTCATAATACGACAAATAATCAGTTTAATATTCAAATGTTTTTAAATGAGCATTGTAAGAACGCCATGAATTTGACGGATTTCATAGATTCATTGCCTATAACGGCAGCAACGTATGATAGCACCATTGAAAATGGCTTAACAAAGACCATTACCAATATGATCACCAATGGCCTAAATAAATTGGATATACTGGAAAGACCAATACATTGTACGGATGCCACAAGAAAGACCCTCTACGTGAAGGAAGCGGATATATGGGAAAAGGATACCGAATTGCTCAAGGTAGTAGATGGCATAAAAACCCTGATAAGAAAAAAAAGAACGTTGATATGTAGATGGAAAGAAGCAAACATAGGATGGGATACGGTAGAGAATAAACAAATAAAATTTACAGAACTTATTTGTAATATCATGACTGATGTAGACTTTGATGAAAAGGAAACTGGAAAAATTGTCAGGTCGATTAGTAAAAGCGTCTACTTGGACAATGAGGACAAGAAAAAATACATATGTTAGTATACAATGATTTCATTTACGCTGGCTGGTTTATGGTTATATCGTAATTCGAAACAAGTACCATAACAATTTGGAAGTATAATATTTCAGTATGATAATGACACCGCCCATAAAGTATGTATACATTATAATTAGGCCAAAAGAAATTAAATATAAAAAATGTATATATGTAATGGATACAAAAGAAGAATTAATAAAACATATTCGCGGATGGATACAAATTGATAATGATATGAACTTACTTCAAAAAAAGATGAAAACTTTAAGAGAAGAAAAGAAAAGTCTAACGACCTCATTGGTGGATGTGATGAAATCAAATGAAATTGACTGTTTTGATATTAATGACGGCAAGTTAGTGTATGCCAAATCAAAGCATAAAAAACCAATTAATAAAAAATCACTATATGATGCGCTCCATGCTTATTTTAAAGATGACGTTGAATTAGCGCAAGAAGTAAGTAATCATATTTTGAACAGTAGAGAGGAAACTATTAAGGAATCTATAAAACGCAAGGTGGAAAAATAATATAAACCCTTTCGTACATTATAATTTATAATTTATCATATTATGAATTATAGTAAATTAATGAATTATAGTAACTTAGTGAATTATAATAAATTACTCGACAATAATGATACAGAGAGTAGTAGTACGGACAGTGATAATGAAACCAATGATATTCGACCATTATATAATACGCAACATATCCATGCTACCATTCTAGTAGACCTTCTACAACATCCATATATAGACAAACTACCGTTTAATATGGACGAGATAACCACCTATAGAGACAAACTACACCTTATTGTATACAGAATAAATAATTACAATGGACATTATGTGGTTGAATTCCATATAATAGATGATTTTATCTCTATTTCAATGAAACAATTAGACGATCCATTGAAGGTAGTTACGTCCACATTAATTAAACTACAAGGTAGTAAACGAATAAAGGGGCATCTAAAAATGGAAGGGTTGGATTACTTATTTATTCAAGTTAGAGATAATAACGATACTGACAATTGGATGACAATAGGAGATATTATCGTAAATAAACATTACTTTGGAAAGGAAATAACCCCACGTGTTGTTCATTTTTTTGTTCGAAATTGTGAAATAAGTAATTTAATGTGTGGGTCATCGTCTACTGTGTATTCAAATCCAATTATTTTATACACTAACATTGAAGACAAACATGTCGAGTATGTAAAGAAATCAAGAACTATTCAATACTGTCAGAGAGAAAATGGACCGTTAATTAGACTACGAAAATTCAAAAAAAATGATAATATTAGGACCATTTGTTTTGTGGACGATGTAGAATTTAGTGATGCCTATTCCAAACTTGCCGGTCATAACTATATTATTATGAATGCAGACGAGAAACCGGATACAGAAGGACCAATATGGATTTTTAAAAACGAAATGGATATTTTCTCTAATGTCAAAGCGTAGAATATTTTATTTCTCAATGGTGTATATAACATGAAAATGACAACTATCGCATACATATTAATAGCTATCATAGCTATTAATTATCTAATTTCATTAATAATGACATTTTTAGGCGTTGAAGTACAATTTTACGGTAGTTATTTGCTATGGTTTTTTGCTATTGTTTTGTTCTGGGGATTTTTACCAGAACCAGAAAACTACTTCACTTGAAGACCGGTGTAAACTATTTACACATTATTTAAAGCAGATTGTTCACCAATTTGTGTTTCAAATCCGGTAATTACCTTTTTTACTATTTTATTGAGGACATCTGGATGCATTTTGTCCTGTAGGTTGTCTAGTATCTCACTTTCTAACGGGTTTCTCTCGTGTATTTCTTTAAATTTACTTACCCATTCGTTTACTTCTTTTTCACAATTTGCCTTAATTCTATTTTTTTTGCGAACTAATTCAACCATTTTTCTCTCGTTATCGTCTGTTTCTATTGGCACGAATACAATGTCAGCAGTGCTTATTAATTCATTACATATTTCAGGTCGCTTAATATCTGTCTTCTTTGTCATCTTTGTTTTATCGTCACCGTCACCGTCAACCGACGATTTATTATTTGGAAAGGTATAATTAAACTGAGCAATTATCTTTTCGTTTATGGTAGGACTCGTTTCCATAAGTCTATCAAATTCTTCTTTACACATTTTTAACATGTGTCCAACATTAGTGCGTTCATTTCTGGATTTGGCAAGTTCTACTTTAATATTGCGATAAAATTTGTCCCAAGAAATAGAGCTGACACGGTGAGCTTCATTTAATTCACCTACCTTTAAAAATTGAGCGATGGTAGTTAAAATACCTGCGAAAATATTAACGGCCCCAATTGCCATTTGCATATACGGTCTAATCTCAGTAGAGAAACGGTCTTGGGCAAAGTTCGCGGTTCCAGTTAATGTACTCATGATAATAACAGGAATTGTAAACCATGCGTTTGTTTTCGAATATGCTTGGTGTGACCTAGCGTGTAACCATCTATAACACATTGCTTTATCAGCCCATTCAACCAATATGATTTCATGCTCGGTTTTCCATTCGATATCTTTAATTAGCGGTTTTTCTGTTACTATTTCATCGTGGTCCTGTGATATCTCTTCATTTGTATTTTCCATTATAAAGTATAAAAATAAAATTATTTTTGTTTTATTATCTAAATAAATAGTAAATGGATGATAAATTATTGAAAGTCAAAGTAATATTTGATAAAGTGAGAGAAATGCGTAACGAAATTGGAACCTTATTTGAAGGTTTAGAGGGTCGTATTTCTAAACTAACCGAAGTTTATAATGAATTTATCAAACGTACAAAGCAAATAAAGACCGCTGATACAAATATATTTATATTTAGTTTGGACTCATTTTATTTCCAAAATAATTTGCTAAAACGTGAATACAAGTATTTGAATGAATATTATAATATTCTTATTAACCGCATGTATGGCGAGTATTATAAACTGTACAAGTTAATTGTAGAATATGTAGTGAAAAGTCAGATAGATAATAAATTAAGTGAGACATTGAAAAACAAGAAATATCCCAAGTATGATGATTTAAACCATGAAAAACACTATGACTTTTCTTTTATTGTTCAGTTGAACGAAGATATTATTGGTATTATTTCTCATTTAATTAATGTGTTACGTGATAAAGAGCATGATTTAACTTCATATATAACAAATCAAGACTATGGACTAAACGTAAATAATTTTGTATCTACATTTAATTACGAGGTTATCGTGTTAAAGGAACAAATTGTATTATATGAAAAATATCTTGACTTCTTCTATCATATTCATGAAAAATTATTAAAGAGATTAATTACAAAGATTAGTTTATTAGAAGCACAATTGAATGCGGAAATTACATTCGAAGGAGGTTTAATCGGCAAACGAAAGGATAATAATACGCTGATGAATGACATGAACATGAACGGATTAAATAAACGCGCTGCAAAAGATTTAAGACGTTCTATTATAGGAAATAAAAGCCCATATAGTTCTTCAACCGACGATGATATCACCGAAAATTATCAACAGGACTTTAGTCCAATTCAACAACCATCTATCACACTAAACGTGAAAAGAACAGCTACAGTTGATGTAGTTGAAGAACCGGTATTAGCATTAGGTCCACCTTTTTACAATAATACGAAGTCCTTATTACAGAATATATTTGAAAATAGTGAAAATAGTGAAAATAGTGAATATTTAGAGAGTGATAACATACCCCCCAATAATGACGAGATAGAAAATGAAGATGAATGTGAAGATGAAGATGAACATGAAGAACAATCAACTATTCAAGTTGAAGAAGAGCAGACAGCAGAGGATCCGGAAGACCAGGAAGATCAAGAGGAGACGTCGTCAGACAACCAAGAATACCAGGAAGGTCAAGAGGAGATGTCGTCAGACGACCAGGAAAACCAGGAAGAACAATCAGCATACCAAGAGGAGCCGTCGGCAGACAACCAAGAGGAGCCGTCGGCAGACAACCAAGAGGAGCCGTCGGCAGACAACCAAGAGGAGCCATCGGCAGACAACCAAGAGGAGCCATCGGCAGACAACCAAGAGGAGCCGTCGGCAGACGACCAAGAAGAGAAGAAAATAGAATAAATATATGTATATCGATATAGGTAATTTATTGCGCAAATATAATAAAAATTGAACAGAATTATTATTATAAATAATATATTATCGTTTGAAATATGGAGAGACGTTTAAACAAGAAGATTGGAGATTATATTCATGGATTTAAAACCGATTTGGCTGAAAAAATTCAGTCATTTCAATCTAATCCGTCACGTACAGATATGAGTAATCTAATTACCTATGTATACGAATATAATAATTTTGATTTAAATAAGGATGATTTTATGAAAAGAAAGAGGGTAAAAAGTATGGTTCCTGTGTATGAAAGATGTTGTGCTAAGAGGGCAAATGGCGAACAATGTACACGACGTAAACAAGATGATTGTCAATTTTGTGGAACACATAGTAAGGGAACACCACATGGTATGATTAGTGATAAGGAACCATTAACGACCACAAAAAAGGTAGAAGTAAATGCGATTGATATCAAAGGCATTGTATACTATCTTGATAATGATAATAATGTATACGACACGGAAGATATTATTTCAAATAATAAAAATCCACGTGTTATTGCCAAATATGTAAAAAATGGGAATGATTATAGTATTCCCGAATTATTTGGCAACTAAAACTGAACGTGTGAAAGAATACATAAAATAACATCAAATAAAAACTTAAAAAATGCATCATATTCATTGTATATGAACAAACAACAAACAGATTATATTAAATCTTTTTTAACAAAGTGTAAAATTGCTATCACTAGTTTTGATGACCTGAATGGGATGATAATACCCAGAGAAATATTTTTAGATACTGTTTTATATAATTCAGTAAAAGAAGATATCTCCATTTTGAAACATGTATTCACTTCTTCTGCCTTGACTTCGCTTCAATCAAATGCGGAAGAAAACCAAAAATGGCCATTTTTAAATCTTGTCAGGCAGATATTACGTTCGTGTCATTATAAAATGACACCAAAGAGGATAAGTGCTGGGTATACGAAAGAAGGTAAGAAAATTTACAAGCGTGTTTTTATTGTGGAACGGTTGACTCATACTGAATTATCTGCCGGGGTTGGAAGTTCGACTGCCTTGTCTTCTGATTTTTCTTCATCTGGTTGTGAATCTTGAAAAATAATGTCATGTGTATTTGTAGACGTATCAACAGGAACATCAATAGAACCATCGGCCTCAACTGATTGAGATATATCAGATATTGTGTCAACCTTTGGTTGAGAATTAGATTCAATGACGGGTTCTTCGTTTGATTCAATATCAGGTGACTTAGTATTATTTAGTTCAACGTTATCTATATTGAGGCGTGTAGTTTCTGTTGCCTCATTTGTTACATCACTAGATGGCTCGTCGTCAGTGAGCAGTTGAATTTTATCAGGATCAACGTCGTTGAACTGAACCTTATTTTTTAAGTAAGCACTGTAAAATACATTCTTCTTGGTATTTACCGTTGAAAATACGTCGGCTACTTTAAGCCCCATCAATAGTATATTTGTTAAAAATACAGTAACCGTCTTACTGTCTAAATAATTATCATGTAATACAATAATACTTAGTATTGCGTTTATAATGAATGCCGCGGTAGTCGTATATCCTGCCTTCTGATAGTATCCATCATAATCCCAAATGTTTTGTTTTTTTACGGATGATAGCTTTTCCAATGCTTTGCCAACCGATTCATTGTCTACCGGGGTGAAACGATTTACTTCTAAATAGTTAATCATTTTGTTTTCTCTCTTAACTTCTACAAAATATAGTGCCAAGAATGAAAGTGCTGTAATAATATTAAAAGATAGGGCTGATTTCGACAAATCATCTTCGCGATTAATGTTTTGTTCAATTGAACAAATACCGTCGCCACACTTCTGGGGTACGAAGACCACTAAAAATGCGCCCATTAATACCTTAAATAGTTCCATCACGAGAGTAATCGCGACATTGAGCTTTTGGTTAAAATCTTGGTCGTTTTGTTTTTCCTTAATTATATCCATAATAGATGGCCGTCTTTCTTTCTCTTTATCAGAGCTAATAATCTGGTTGTTGTCTGTAGATGACATATATAGTATCAGAACAATAAATATTTATATTATATTTCATAATATAATATAATAGTATTTGAACACGTGTTTCTGTCGACCGCAAAAAAGCCGTCGGCAGACAAGGAAGAAAAAAGCCGTCGGCAGACAAGGCAGACAAGAAAGAAAAAGCCGTCGGCAGACAAGGCAGACAAGGCAAAAATATATATATATATATAATAGAATGAGTCAGAAGTTTGACGTTGATTCTAGTACGGGCGTTTTAACACCGAACGAGGCGGGTGCGATTACCATCGGGTATTCAGTAAGCGGTTCTAACGCAACAATGACAAGTTTTTTACCAAAAAGTTATTCTGGCGCATTAGCTCTTCCATTAACTTTAGGAGGAAATAATGTAACCAGCATGGGCAATTATGCGTTCTATCAAGTGTCAATCACCTCAATAAGCATTCCCGCAAGTGTAACCAGCATTGGCGCTAACGCGTTCCTAGGTATGTCAAGTTTATCTGCTATTGATGTAGATTCATCCAATCTTAATTATAGTACGGTTGGTGGTATATTGTTTAATAAAGCTGTGAGCAAATTAATACAATATCCAATTGGTAATACAAGAACAACTTATACCATTCCAGAAGGTGTAACCAGCATTGGAAATTATGCGTTCAGTGAAGCGACAAGTTTGACCTCGATAACCATTCCATATGGTGTAACCAGCATTGGAAATTATGCGTTCTATAATGCGACAAGTTTGACCTCGATAAGCATTCCAGCAAGTGTAACCAGCATTGGAATTAATGCGTTCAATAAAGCGTCAAGTTTGACCTCAATAAGCATTCCCGCAGGTGTAACCAGCATTGGAAATCATGCGTTCTATAATGCGACAAGTTTGACCTCATTAACATTTGCTGAAGGTTCCTTATTAACCAGCATTGGCTCAGGTACGTTCTATGATGCGTCAAGTTTAACCTCGATAACCATTCCAGGAGGTGTAACCAGCATTATAGATTATGCGTTCTATAATGCGACAAGTTTGACCTCAATAAGCATTCCCGCAAGTGTAACCAGTATTGTCTCAAATGCGTTCGAAGGTGCGTCAAGATTGACAACTGTGTATTTACCTAAGTCGAACGGATTAGGCATTACCTCCCCAAGTGTGGAAACAGTGAGTTTTTATGGATTAAATGTTGCGATATCATTACGTCTGCTAAGTAGAACTGAACTAGCAACAGCAGTAATAGGTAACACGGGTTTAATAAATCTGTTAACGTCGATGAGCGTAGACACGTCAGATAAAAGCAGTTCAATAAAGGATGCCGCGTCATACGGTAACGTAGCATATAGAGCAATAATAACGTTCCCATCAGGAGATCTGAATGCTCTGTCCGAAGAACAAAAGGTTGGTTTGATAAATAAGGTAAAGGAAGTTTACGCAGAAGAGATGGATGTAGATGAAAATAAGTTCGTAGTAACATTGAGTGAAGGGTCAATCGTAGTAACAGTAGATGTATTGAAAGAAGGAATAACATCCTCAACACTCCCAATATGTTTTCCGGCAGGAACGCCGGTAAGAACGGATGAAGGAGAAGTATCAATAGAGAAGTTGAATCCGGACAAGGATACAATAGGAGGGAAACGAATAGTTGCGATAACGCAAAGTACACCGTTAGATAAATATATTGTGTGTATCAAAAAGGACGCGTTAGGAAAAGATGTGCCGTGCGCGGATACGCGAATAAGCAATGAGCATGGTGTCTGCTATAATGGAAAGATGGTGAAAGCGAAAGAATTGGTTGGTTTGTGTGAAAATGTGTTGTTCATTCCTTATAATAAAGAAATACTTTATAACGTATTATTAGAGGAGCATGGAATGATGATGGTAAACAATATGGAATGCGAAACGCTACACCCGGAGAATATCATGGCAAAAATAGAGACAGGAAAGTATGAAACGAGTGAGAAACGACGAATATACAAGGAGTTGACAAAAATCTTCATAGAAAATGATATAGTGGGATACGTAAGGTTATGTATGTCTCAAAATTTTAAAAAGTAGAAGTGTATGAGAAGTGAATAATATTATCAGATGTAATACGTGTTGAGAGATAATATTATTTGTTTGTAATATGTTATGGTGTATATTATTGTTGCGAACCATTGTAGAGGGTCGGACTCTCATCCGCCTTATTTGAAGAAAGCCGTCGGCAGACAAGGCAGACAAGGCAGGAAATATATATATATATATATAATAGAATGAGTCAGAAGTTTGACGTTGATTCTACTACGGGCGTTTTAACGCCGAATGGTACGGGTGCGATTACAATCGGGTATTCAGTAAGCGGTTCTAACGCAACAATAACAGGTTTTTCACCAAAAAGTTATTCTGGCGCATTAGTTCTTCCAACAACTTTAGGAGGGAATAATGTAAGCAGCATTGGAAATGGTGCGTTCGAAGGTGCGTCAAGTTTGACCTCCGTTACCATTCCAGAAGGTATAATCAGTATTGGTGCTGCTGCGTTCTATGGAGCGACAAGTTTGACCTCGATAAACATTCCAGCAAGTGTGACAACTTTTGCCGATGGCGATACATTCCAAGGGTGTTCCAGTTTACAAAGCATTACAGTTGACCAAAATAACGCAAATTATTCATCATCTCTTGATGGCGTATTATTTAATAAAAGTCAAACAGTATTAGTTTCATTCCCTTGCGGTAAAACAGGTTCATATATAATTCCGGAATCTGTAGATTCATTGGGTAATTGGTCTTTCGCTGAGGTGAGATTGTCATCAGTAACCATTCCATATGGTGTAACCAGCATTGGAAATTATGCGTTCTATAAGATGTCAAGTTTAACCTCGATTATCATTCCAGCAAGTGTAACCAGCATTGGCTCATATGCGTTCGGTTATGTGTTAATGACCTCGATAACCATTCCAGCAGGTGTAACCAGCATTGGAGAAGGTGCGTTCGCTTACACATCAAAATTAGAAAGTATTTTGGTAGACGAGAATAATAATGATTATTCATCCCTCGATGGCGTATTATTTAATAAAAACAAAACGATATTGTTGAAGTATCCAACAGGAAGTAGTCGTGTGTCGTATACGGTTCCGTCAAGTGTTGAAACTATAGAAGGAAGGTCATTTGCGATATTATTAGAATCTGATAACAATACATTAAGAACGATAATATTGAATAATGGTCTTAAAAATATAAATATGTTTGCTTTTAGATACGTAGGTATAGAGTCGATAACCATTCCAGCAAGTGTAACCAGCATTGGAAATTATGCGTTTTTTAATGCGACAAGGTTGACCTCGATAACCATTCCAGCAAGTGTAACCAGCATTGGCTATTATGCGTTTTTAGGTTCAGGTTTAACCAGCGCATCAGTTTCCGTTGATCGATTAGGCGGTGCTAATTTTCCTGGCGCAGCAGGAGCAGGACAAACAATAGGTGGAAAAACGGACGTTACCGTTACTACTTTTAAAATATTTTCAGGTAGTGGTGAACTAACTAATGGCACTGGTAATTTAAGCGGTGCTACTAGTGCGATTATAGATGGTTATACAAGCATCGGAAATGGTGCGTTCGACGGTGCGTCAAGTTTGACCTCCGTTACCATTCCAGAAGGTGTAATCAGCATTGGCGCTTACGCGTTCTATGGAGCGACAAGTTTGACCTCGATAAACATTCCAGCAAGTGTAACAACTTTTGTCGATGGTGATACATTTCAAGGATGTTCCAATTTACAAAGCATTACAGTTGACCAAAATAACGCAAATTATTCATCATCTCTTGATGGCGTATTATTTAATAAAAGTCAAACCGTATTAGTTTCGTTCCCTTGCGGTAAAACAGGTTCATATATAATTCCGGAATCCGTAAATTCATTGGGTGATTGGGCTTTCGCTGAGGTGAGATTGTCATCAGTAACCATTCCATCCGGTGTAACCAGCATTGGCTCAGGTGCGTTCGACGGTGCGTCAAGTTTGACCTCATTAACATTTGCTGAAGGTTCCTTATTAACCAGCATTGGCACATATGCGTTCAATTATGCGACAGGTTTGACCTCAATAAGCATTTCAGCAAATGTAACCAGCATTGGAAATAACGCGTTCCGAGGTGCGTCAAGTTTGACCTCAATAAGCATTCCAGCAGGTGTAACCAGCATTGGCTTCAATGCGTTCAATGGTGCGACAAGTTTGACGACAGTATATTTACCCTCGCCGAACGGATTAAACATTACCTCCCCAAGCGTGGGACCAGTGTCATTTTTTGGTGTAAATGTGACGATATTAATACCTCCGACAATAGAAGAAATAGCATCACGAGTGATAAGTAATACAGGATTAATAAATCTGTTATCGTCGATGAGCGTAAACGCGGCAGGTATAAGCAGTGCGATAGAGGAAGTCCCGTCGGATAGTAACATAGCATATAGAGCGCGATTAACAATTCCGGCAGGAAATCTGAGCGCTCTATCAGAAGAACAAAAGGTTGAATTGATAAATAAGGTAAAGGAAGTGTACGCGGAAGAGTTGGAGGTAAATGTAAATAAGTTTGTGGTGGTGTTGAGTGATGGGTCAATCATAATAACAGTAGACGTGTTGGCAGCTGGAGTAACAAGCGAGTCGATGGTGCCGATATGTTTCCCGGCAGGAACGCCAGTGAGAACGGACCAAGGAGAGGTAGCAATCGAGAAGTTGAATCCATCCAAGCACACAATAAGAGGGAAGGAGATAGTGGCAATAACCAGGACAAGGCCGTTGTTTGAAGAGATAGTTTTGATAGGAAAGAACGCGTTAATGAATAACGTACCAAGTGCGGATACGGAAATAAGTAAAGAGCATAGGGTGTATTACAAGGGATCGATGATAAAGGCAAATGAGTTGGTGGAGAAGTGCGAAGGTGTAAAGAGAATAGCATATAATGGAGAGACATTGTACAATGTCCTTCTCAAGAAGCATGATAAGATGATGGTAAACAACTTGATCTGCGAGACATTAGACCCCGAGAATATAATGTCGAAGATATGTGGTGGAAAGTATAATAAAATCGAAAGGGAAGATATATATGCGGAATTAAATGAAATAATAAAGAGAAACGCAGTAGAGAAATATAAGAAGTTATATATGAGACTATAGTGAGAGTAAGAATTAGACAGTATTATTTGAAACAGTATGTAAGTATAATAGTGTTTGAAATGGGTAATAAGAGAGGCGTCGTCATGACGGATAATATTCCCGTCGTAGGGGGTCGGAACCCCCAGAAAAAAAAATTGAAGAAAGAGTGTAGAGAAGAGTATATTAGAAAGAGAGTAAAAAGATGGAAGTAATCCGTAGATTGTGCGAGTGTGGGTATTTGGAGTGTGGAAGAGAGAGTGAGTATTTGG
>Ga0102883_1000634_pt1 | contig 13308 bp, 3 predicted proteins | sample Colrivmet1549B02_FD_94877 | JGI IMG/M metagenome (GOLD analysis project Ga0102883, IMG submission 94877) | Estuarine microbial communities from the Columbia River estuary - metaG 1549B-02 | ecosystem: Environmental > Aquatic > Marine > Intertidal zone > Estuary | place: USA: Columbia River... | reverse complement strand
TATCATTTAAATAAAATACTGTATTTCCATTAGCAAGACTTGATAAATCTGTTTGTGATATGAATGTATTATTAGGATTATATTGTGCACTCGAACGAATCAATATCTGACTCATATATCCAGTAAATTGATATTCTGCATTAGCTGTAGTTAAATTAGCAGCTCGTCCTAATTCTATAGTATATAAATTAGTTAAATTAAAGCTTTGATTACTATTAGATGTTCCTGAAATAACAGTATCAGAATATCCATTAATAAATCCATAATAATTATTAGCTTTACGCATATAAACAATATGATTCCATGATTGTGTTTTTATAGTTTGTGTACTAAGTGCTAAATTTCCTGTATTTCCAAACCATAAATTTAAACGTCCATTAACAATACCAAAATTAAATTTATTTATATGTGCATCTGTTTGAGTTTCAGGTCCTAACCAACTATAAGTTCCTGAATTAGAACTCCATGTTGAAGGATCTCTAAAATCTATCAAAATCATTTCATTTTGTGGATTCATATAACTAATATAAATCCACAAGTCTACAGTAAAATCATTATTTCCATAAAATATTGATGTGAAATCTTTAATCATTTTACCCAACCAGCCATTATTAAAGTTATAAGCAGTTACATAATTATAATTTTTATATTGTGGTAATATTAAATTATAATTTAAATAATATTTTTGTAAGCTTATTACATTATTGATTAAAGGTAAAGTTTGTGATAAAATTATATCATAGTTATTATTTGTTATAAAAAAGATAACAGAAGAATCTGGTAATACCGGTGTTAAATCAAATTGCGGAATAAATGTAGTTGTAGCAGTATAACGATTAGTATTTGTAAATCGTGGGTGAAAAATTCTACCTTGTAATTTATAAGTACTAGTTGGATCACATGGTCCTAAGGTTAAATTATTAATATTGGTCAAAGAATTAAATAAACTATTTACAGCAATCCCTGTATATCCTACACCGTTAATATAATTATAAAAGTAATTATTAAAACGCATCCATACAATATGAGACCATCGATTTAATGGTATAGGTAGTGTTGTTTGTAATTGATATTGAATCCAGGTTTCATTGTAAATTTCTATTTGAGGATATCCGTTAGAATTTAATGTAAATAAACATTTATTGCTATTAATTAAATTCTGCGGATCTCGTGTATCCAATATTATACCATAAGTATAATTAGTTAAATAAATCCATAATTCAAACGTAAAATTGGAATTATTAAAAGATGATGTAAAATTACCTATTAATGGACCTAAACTACCAGAACTAATATCATAAGCATGAGCATAATTTAATTTATATTTAACACCTGAAGATATAGTATTATTAACAATAATATTAGACAATGAAATAATATCTTGATTATTATTATTAAGAGCAAATAATATATTAGTATTATTATTAGGAGTCAAATCTATTTGAGGAATAAAAGATGTTAAACTATATTTTGCAATAGAAGAAAAAACTGGTTGACTTAAACTACCATATAAAGCATTAGTTGTATTTGGTGATCCTACACATACATTTCCAAAATTTATTGTATTAATATTATTTAAATTAACAAATAACTGCGGATCGAGACTTATAGGTCCATTTAAAATACCATTTACAAATCCATATAAATTATTATTTGATTGCATCCAAACAATATGAGTCCAAATATTTACAGGAACAACTGCTGTAGATATCAAAATACGGGTAGTACTTGGACTAAAATATAAACCCATATGACCATTTTCATCTATTAAAAATACTAGACAATTTGTATCATTAAATAAATTAATTAAATGACATGAATTACTCGTATAAGTTGTTAAATATAACCAACATTCCATTGTAAAATTATTACTGACTAAATTATAATTAACATTTGTAATATTACCAAAAATAGAGGTACCATCATATAATGTAAAAGCATTTATAAAAGTATTAAAATTATCTATTATAATTATTCGCTGATTAGTATTACTATTACCAAAACTATCTGTAGCTGTATAAATAATTGTATAAATTGCTGGTTGGTTTATATTAATAATTGCTGACAAATCATTTATTTGATTAGCAAGAAGTGGAGATGACAATATTTGAGTATTATTATTAACAATAGAAGTTATATAAGGTAATATTGGCATACTAAAATTATCTGTGGCTATAGCACCAGAATCAATATAAGTTGTACCTATTTGTAAATAAATGGTAGATAAACCACTCAAAGTAATAGTAGGAGGGATATTTTCTAATCGAATTTTAACTATACCACCTGTTCTATAAAATCCCCATAAAGGTACACCATTGATTGTAGCCAATGTATTTGTTGCATATTGAGATAAAGGAGCTATAATAGTACCATAAATATTTAGTGTTGTTAAAGCGGATAAATTTAAATTAGATCCAAATGTTATATTACCTCTAATATTGGTATTATTAGATACAAATAAGTTGGATCTAATATATGAATTACCATTAATTGTATTAGATGCTAATGTAGTTAAATCAGATGAAAAAATTGCATTATTGATTATAGTAGTACCTGTATTAATTAACATAGAATTTAATGTTACATTAGAATTGAATAAACTGTTATTTGATATATATAAAGATGCTAAATTTGTTAAACAACCTATATAAGCATTATTTTTTACATCTAATGATGAATTAGTTGTAAAATTTTGTATTGTAGCTGTATTTGATACAAATAAATTTGCATAAATATTCAAATTATTTAAATTTATATTATTAGTAATAGCTATATTAGAACTACATGTAAGATTAGATTGTAGATTTAAATTATTACTTAAAAGTTGGCTTTGTATAGTAACATTATTAGTAATATTAGTTTTATTTGAAATAAATAAGGATGATAAAACAGTTGTCATATTAGAAAAAATAGTATTATTCGATACATTTAATGAAGATAATATTGATATATTATTTATCAGAATAGATGTTCCAGTTACAATTAAATTATAATTACTATCAATAGTATTAATATAATTTGTAGAAGTAGATGAAGGTACTTTTATAAAATATTTTTGAGCTGTAGCATCAGTTTTTATATATCCAATTCCACTTGATCCATAAAGTAAAATACCAACATCATTACCTATATCTTGACCTGAAAAATTTGTATAATTCAAATTTAAAGAAATTAATTTATCAATAACAACTAATTCTTGAGTAGCTTGATATAAAGTAGTACCAATTAAATTTACATTTGAGTTAATATCTCCGATATTAATCACAGAACCTCTAAGATGTATATTATTTTCTTTTGCTAATATATTATTTGGTTGTATATTAGTACTGGTCCAAGTATTATTAATATATAATGTATTTTGTATAGATATATTATTAACGTTTAAATTATCATTAATAATTAATGCATTACCTATAATGGTATTATTAGTTATATTCAAATTAGACCCAATAGTTAATGAATTTTTAATATTTGCATTATTTATAACAGTTAAATCAGATAAATAGGAAATATTATATTGATTTGTAACTGGACCTACAATAGTTAAATTTGATTGTAATGATGTTTCTCCACACAATATTGTATTCTCTCTTATTGTAATTGTTGATATATTTGATATATTACCTTTTAATATTGTATTATTAGATATATTGTTAATATTATCAAGATTTATCATATTTTTATAAATATTGATTAAACTTAATTCTTGACTCATTATAAAATATAAAGATTTTAAATATTAATTTTATATTTAAAGCATATATAAAATTAATATTTAGTTAATTGATTATTGATTACAGGCTAATTATTGCCAAAATTTGTAATTAATCTGTAATAGTAGCTCAAATTGATGCTGTATCTATTAATATACCATTATACCAATATTTACAAATCCTATAGTAAATAAATAATTAGAAGAAAAAATGTAGATAAATTATCAGCTGAATTAGATGTAAAAACAAATTACCATTTTATCATATATATCAATTCTTAAAGAATATTTACTTGCATACTCAATTTTAAATAAAATCTATTATTGCAATTTTAGCACAGATATAAAAGCATATTGTATGCCTATTAGAATCATGAATTATTGGATCATTTATTTTAAATATACCCAAAAATGTAGGATTACCTGGTCTATTAGATATTGTGGGTGCCGCATCTTAAGAAAAAAAGGTTATATCCCTGTTTGTAATCCTTGAGGATTATATATTGAATATTGCTAATATTTCCCATAAGGTTATCCTTTTAAAATTATAGATATTGATGAGGTATTAAATCTTTTATAATTAAAAATGTTGGATTTATCATAAAATCTGGACTATTTAGTATTATCATGTCTTCTGAAAATATAGCTGTAATATTAGGTAATAGAGGACTATGATCAGTTAAATTTTCTAATTTATAGGATGATATAATAGTAGTTAGATTAAAAAATGTTGTAAAATATACAAGAATTATATGGTATTACTATAAAATATTAATATATCTATTAATAGTAGTTATATTATCAAAAATGTCTTGTGTTTGATATAGAATAGTATTTAAACTAGATGGTAATAAACTAGTTGATGTTATTAAAGTAGATGATCCTGATATTAATATATTGTTATTTATATAATTGGTAGTTCCTGAACCTATAAAAGTTATATATACAGGTAAATTATTGTTTTCACTATCCATTGCATATACACCAGGGTCTATAAAAGTAGATCCTCGAATAATTGTTACAGATGTTGATCCTAGTAATGCTATAGTCGGTGGGATATCATTTAATCTTATTTTAATTATCCCACCTGTTCGATAAAATCCCCAAATAGGAATTCCTCCGGCTTTAGCAGCAGAATTATCAGCGTATTCTGGTAATTTACTAATTATATTACTTAATATATATAAATTAGATATATTCGATCCCAAAGTTATATTTCCATTTAATTTAGCATTTCCTGTTATATTTATATTACTAATAAAAAATGTTTGATTAAATAATATAGCATTATTATTTATTATTAAATTAGATCTTATAGTTGTTGACCCATGTAACAATGAAGACTTATTAATGTTTAAATTGGATACAATTGTAGTTTTACCATTTATGGTTAAATTATTACCTATAACCAAAGATGAATTTGATGTTAAACTTCCTTCAATTAATAAATTTTTATTTATATTAAGCTTAGATTGAATTGTTGTATTACCTTGAATATTAGTTATTCCGCTGATAGTTAAATTGCCTAGCATAGTTATATTACCTTGAATTAAAGATGAATTTGATATACTTAAATTACCCATAATTGTTGTATTACCCATAATTATAGCATTGGATGAAATATATAAATTTCCACCTATAGTAGTATTATTATTTAATGTACTAAAATTTGTAACATATAAATTATTTTTTATATAAGTAGATCCGTCTATTGTTGATTGTCCAGATACATATAAATTATTGGTGGTTGATACAGAATTAATTAATAATGTTTTACCACTTATGTAAAAGTTATTATTCAAATCTTGAGTTGCTATATAATTAACTTTTTCATCTAAAGGAGTTGCTATTTGAAATTTTGTTGCATCTATATTAGTTTTTATGAAACCAGTACCACTTACACCTAATATTTCGATACCACTATAATTCCCAATATCATAAGCACTTATAGTATTAGCATCTAAATTTAAATATAATAATTTATCAACAATATTTAAATTACTAGTAGCTATAAAATTACTTGTACCTATTATATTTAAAATACTTCCTGAATCACCTATTGTAATTATATTTCCAGTAATATTTATGATTTGATTATTTGATGGATAAATATTCGTTGTTATTAGTCCATTATTAGGATATACAGGACCATTAATAGTCATATTCGTTCCAACTGTGGAAGCATTATAAATAAGACTTGTTCCACTAACATTTAACGGTCCCGTAATATAAGTTTTATTAGAAACATATAAATTTCCCAAAACTGTAATAGTATTTTGAATTTTTGTATTTCCACTAACTGTTAAATTAGAATTAATACTGACATTATTAAAATATAAAATATTATTATTAACATACAAAGATGAATTTAATGTAGTATTATGTAAAATTGTAGAACCAGATATATTTAAATTTGAATTAATTGATAAATCTCCTAATAATATAGTATTAGTTGAATTAGTTAGGATATATCCTAACCCTAACATTGTTTTATATTTTTGAATTAATATATTATCTAGAGTTGACATTATATTTATCTAGATATTTAATTTCCAAAATAATTTTGAAATTCTGTGACATTAGCATAAATATCTGTTTGATGAATAATAAAACCTTTTAACCAAATTAGATTAACGCGAGATGTGAAAGAAAAAAGAGAATTAAAATTAGTATAATAAATTGGTAGAAGAGAAGTTTTGCTATCAATTAACTGACCTAAATTATCATAAAATGCAATTGTTATTAAACCTGTAGTTCCATCTCGATAGATTTTAATAAATAATCCATCACTGTGATTAAAAGTAGAATAAAAATTTAATGGAGATAAATATGATTGCCAATATGTACTATCATTATCAAAATATAATCCACTATCTCTAAAATTTACATTAGAAACTCCACAATTTAATCCTATCGCTAAATTATTTTCAGTCGATCCATTTGACCAATTAATGAATGATGGATCAAAATTAATTTGTAATATATTACCCCAATTTACTGCTCTAACTTTAATAATAACTGACCACGAACTATTAAAAGATATTAAAGATAGTAATCCAGGACTGAATGCCCAAGCACCATCTTGACCCCCTGTTAATTGATCCCCTATAATAGTATAAGGAGAGCCTGAATTTATCCATGTTTGTATAATATTGGTATTATTAAAAGTAGAATAAATTATATTATCTACAATATTTAAAATCCTTGTGATAGTTCCAATATTTCCGGTTGTATCAGTTGCACTATATAATAATGTGTAAGTACCTATTAATAACCTACTAGTTTGAGTAATTATAATATTAGAATTATCAAGTAAAATCGGTGTGGATAAGATATTTGATACAGTTGTATTTGCAATTGAAGTTAAATAAGTTTGGAGTACATTATTTGAATTATCTATAGCAGCTACTCCAGGTTCAATATACAATGTGCTATAATTAATACTAATAGTTGATAATCCTGATAAAACTAAATCAGGTGGTATATTACTTAAACGAATTTTTAATATTCCACCAGTTCTATAAAACCCCCATAATGGTACACCACCAGCTATTGCTGTTGTATTATTTTCATATTCAGGTAATTGACTTATAATTTGACTATATATACATAAAGTAGAATATTGACTTTGATTATTAGCTGTAAATTTCAATAATGATCCAATAGTCATATTTCCATCTATTATAATATCACCATTAACATTAAAATTAGTATTTAAATTTGATGCACCCTGTAAAATTGTTTTTTGAGATACAGTTAAATCACTAATAATAGAAGTTGAACCTAATATATTAGCTTTACCATTAATATTTAATGAGGATAAGATACTAGTAGTCCCTTGAATTATAGATATGTTGGATATATATAGAGAAGAACTAAGAGATGTTCTTCCTTGTAATAAACTATCACCAAATATATTTAAATCAGATAAAAATGTAATTGACCCTAATATAGTTGTATCACCATTAATATCTAAATTGGAATTAATAGTTGTAGCGCCAAGAAAATTAGCTTTTCCGTTAACATAGAATGAGGAATTTAAACTTGTATCATTATTTAATATTGTATTGCCCGAAATAGTAACATTTGATAATGCTGTTACAGAATTAGCTAAAATTGTATTGCCGGATGTAATTAAAGAAGAATTAAAAATCGTATTTCCTTGAAATATTGTATTACCATTTACATTTAAACTGGCAAAAACACTTGTAGATCCATATAAAGTTGTTGTTCCTGAAATAATTAAATTATTATCATAATCTACTGTTGCAATATATCTTGTAATTTCATCTAAAGGAGCTTTGATTTCATATCGGGTTCCATCTTCATTAGCTCTTATGAATCCAACACCACTAGAACTATAAATTTGAATCCCAGAATATTCACCATTATTTGTACTAACTCCAGTAGAACCTAAATTTAAAGCAATAGTTTTATCTAAAACTCTAATTTCATTGATAGCCATATAAGTTGTAGTTCCTATAATATTGATATTAGAATTCATATTCCCCAAATAAATTTTATTTGCTGATATATTTAAATCGTTATTTAATGCAATAGCATTATTAATATTCAAGGTATTATTAAATTGCGACCATTGAGATACTTTTATATTGTTTAATGATACAACATTACCTAAAATTTTATTATTAACAATCAAACCTCCGTTGACATTCATATTATTAGCATTAACTTTCCCTACTACATATGCATTATCATTAAATAAACTTTTGTTATAGATATAAAGATTTGAATTTAGACTAACATTATTTTGAAAAATACTATTACCAGATACTGTTAAATTAGATCCAATAGTTATTTTATTTACCAAATTAGAATATCCTGATACATACAAATTACCTAATATGGAAACCTGAGCAACAAATGTACTTGTTCCAGTAGTTCCAGCCATATTTGTTAATCCCAACATTTCTTTATATTTTTCGGTTTGAACTATATCAACATTTGATATCATTTATATAATAATTGGTAAAAAAATATTATCCAATTTTAAATATTTAAATCTAAGTATAACATCAAATATAAAATTCAGTAAAAATATTTATTAAGATTTTTATTAAATATAGAACAGAAAATAAAATCAATATTTATTTTCTGTAGTATAACAATAATGAATCATAATAAATTTGATATTACTAAAGAATTCAAAAAATATATTGTTCAAAAATCTACAGAAACAATGGAAGATTTTTGTCTACCAAAAAAATTTAAATTTCAACCTCAACAAATATTTTTAAGAGATTTTTTATCTAGTAAGTTTAGTCCTTGGTTATTATATAATAATGACATTCGTGGAACATTATTATATCATCAAATTGGTGCAGGAAAAACTTGTACAGCTATATGTATAGCTGAACAATTTAAGAAAAAATTAAAAATTATTGTGGTCCTATCTGCGGCTTTAATTGGTAATTTTATGGATGAATTAAAATCTTCATGTACAAATAATGAATATGTTACAGATGAACAACATAAATTATTAACAAAACTATCTTTTAATGATCCAGAATATAAACAAATTATTAGTAAAATACATACAAAAATTAGCAAATATTATACTATTTATTCTTATCATAAATTTATAGCTTTAATTCAAAATAAAGATATCCAAAATTTAAATAATACTTTATTAATTGTTGATGAAATTCAAAATATGATTTCTTTAAATGGAACTTTTTATAAGCTTTTATCATATGTCATTAATAAATCAAACGATACTTTGAAAATTTTATTAATGAGTGCAACACCAATGTTTGATAAACCATTAGAAATAGCTTTAACCCTAAATTTATTAAAAAAAAATAACCCTTTACCTATTTTAAATTTTAATCAAACTTATATTAAAACACATCATAGGAATTATAATATTACAAATACTAATGATTTATTTGATAAAATAAAAAATTTAATTTCATATTATAGAGGTGCTCCACCACAAGCTTATCCAGATACTATATTTAAAATAATTAAATGTCAAATGAGTGATTTTCAATATAAAAGTTATTTAACTAGTTTAAGCAGTGAACAACATTTTATTCGTGGATCTTTTAAAGATGTTGATATATTAAATTTACCACAAAATTTTTTTTTAGGCCCACGAATGATTTCAAATATTGCATTTCCAAATAAATCTATTGGAGAAATAGGATATAATTCATTTAAGGAAGATAATTTAAAATTAAAAAATATTAAACGATATTCAATTAAATTTTATAAAATTATGAATAAAATATCTAAAGCAGATGGATTAATATTTGTATATTCAAATTTTAAAGATTTAGGAGGAATTAAATGTTTTATTAAATTTATTGAATATCATGGATGGAAAAATTATAAAACGAATAAAACGGGAAATAAAATTTTTGCTATTTGGTCAGGTAGTGAAAGTTTAGAATACAAAAATGAAATTAAATATGTTTTTAATCAAAAACATAATAGTAATGGATCTAAAATTAAATTGATGATCGGAAGCCCATCTATTAAAGAAGGTATTAGCTTATTAAGAATTCAACAAGTTCATATAATTGAACCATATTGGAATATGGCTAGAATTTTACAAATTATGGGTAGAGCTGTTAGATTTTGTTCACATAAAGATATGCCTAAAAATAAAAGATTTGTTGAAATATATTTATACCTAAGTACATATCCTAATGAAAAAACCATTGATGAATATATATGGTCTTTAGCTAAAAAAAAATATAAATTAATTAATCAATTTGAACTTATTTTAAAAGAAGCTGCTTTTGATTGCAATATATTTATTAATAGAAATTCTTATCCTAATGATCTAAAACAAATTGAATGTAAAAACTAATTGATTTTTGTTTATATCCTAATCTATCAAAGTTAGATTAGGATAAATTAAAAGCATTACTTTTTAATTTATCCTTGAATTATAATATATGTTTTATTATTTTCTGTTATATAAATTTGAATGAATTTTTTTAATTTATTTAAATTTAAAGTATCTATTAATTTTAATAATAATTCTTGTTTATTAAATAAAAAATGACGTGATGCTATTTCATCTAAGTATTTTAAATAATTTTCTGATAAATTATTTTCTGGTAATTTTATATCATATTTTAATGCTAATAGATTTTTTTCAAAATCTATACTATCTAAATAAGTAAATAAACTTTTATTAAATTCTTTCATTTTTTGTTGGATAAATTTAATATTATAGTTTGATTGTACTTTTTCAGAAATATAATAATCATTTCCAAAAACACTTATTTGTAATTTAACTAAATAACCTAATTGCTCTTTTGTTCTTAAATAATCAAAAAAATACTGATTATAAATTTGATTAAAAAGTAACATATAAATATATAAATTTAATTTAAATTTCCCAATGTAATAATAATATGCTATAAAATTATTTTTTTCTTGAAGAGAGGGATGTTTTATGATAATATTTTGTAATATTTTTGTTTTGGGGTAAGTTGGAAGTTTTAATTTAAAATTTTTACTAAAAAAATTTAATCCACTCAATTTAGAATTTAAATCAGATTTTGATATATGAATATTACCATAAATAAAACATACCATATTAGTATTTATTAATATTTTTTTTAAAAAACATTTTAGATGAATAAATTTAATATTTTTTACAGCATTTAATAATGACTTATTATCATAATGTGTGCTATAGACTAAATGTTTTATGATTACATTATTATAAATCCATGGTGTTAAATTATTTAAATTTTTTAAATTATTAATATAAGTTATTATTAAATTATTTACATAATTAAGTAAAGAATAGTCAAATATATATTCTATATTTAATATAAATCTATTCAATTCGATTAAAAGGTTATTAATTTTAGCGATATCATTTAAACCTGATAGATTGATTATAATAGATGATGTAGAAGCTATAAAATTAAATGATATATTATAACCAATATCAAAAGCTTTATATAAATGTATACCAATTAAAAAATTTAATATATCGCAAGATAATGCGCTTAAAACATAATTAAATGAATTATTAGAATAATTATGATTATTTAATTGTAACCATATATATGTAATGGGTTCTTGATATTTACTATATGTTCCTACCCAAATATTCTGCATGATTTCTTTAGGGTATGATTTTTCAGAATGTTTATAATTATTAATTATAATATCCAAATAATTATTATCTAAATCAAAACCTATTAAATTTAAATCATTCAATACACATAAACTTCTATTTAAGGATTGTTTAAATTTATCTATATTTTTGATTTCTGCATAAATACTATCGTATTCTCTTAAATCATAGTAATTTAAATCATTATAATCTAATTTATTACACGATATAATAACTATATAATTATTATTTATGTATTTTTTAAATAAATCTAGATATGTAGTTGTATTTTTAATATCAGTAATTAAAAACATATCACTAAAAATAGTTTTTGTATCATAAATAAAATGTGTACTTGATAATGCATTACATAAATTTTCGATATCTTGTTTATTATTATAATTAAAATTAAGTTTAGCTATTTTTTGATAATATTTTGCGTAATTTAAAATATCTAATTTATAAATTTGATTTAAATATAAAAATATATTATGATTAATATAATTAAATTCTTTAAAACCTTGCGGTGTTAAATTCAAATGTAATGCAAAAAATCCTTCATCTTCAATATTAATATTTAGAGATTGTAAATACCCATATTTTTTTAAATTATAATATAATGATGTATTCGATCTATTATTTAATAAATAAAATAATATTCTAAAATCAGTAAATCTATTAGTGTTATCTTTAAAAACTCTCATTAATCCATTAGGTGGTATTTCCCAAAGGTAAGTTACTGTATAAATTTCGTTTAAAGTTTTTAAATAAAAATATTTATTCATATTCTTTGTATATAATGGTTTATGTAATGTAACTTTTTTACTTATTTTTTTTTCAATTATTCCGAAAGTAGTTTCAATAAGCTTTAATATTTCATTAAAAGATTTTGAAGATGCTATACAAATAGAAATGTTATCAGAAGTATAATAATCATTATAAAATTGAATCATTTTTTGCCTTATATCCGATTTATTCAAAGTATTCACTGATCCTGTTAAAAATTTATTTATAGATAAATCTTTGGTATTATTATTGTCTGCTAAATAAAGAATAAATTGATATAATTTATATCTATCATTATTAATATTTTTCATATGTTCATTATTTATAGCTTTAATTTCACGAAAAATTGATTCTTTATTAAAAAGCGGATCAATAAAAAATCGACTAAATATATCTAGCATAACTATTAAACCATAATTATGAACATTAAAATAATATGTTGTGCCAAATGTGGATGTATAAGCATTCGTTTCTCCACCATATTCATTAAGTTTTTTCATAAAATAATTTTCTTGGGGATATTTTTTACTACCCATAAATAACATATGTTCTAAAAAATGTGCCAAACCATCATAATTCTCTGGATTGTAATAAGATCCAGCATTAATACTGACGGATACATATGATTTTGTTAAATATTTATCATTAATTAAAATAAATTTTATGTTATTTTTTAGTGTACCGCCCCTAAATTTTCTATTAT